>Ga0207123_1075_pt1 | contig 17874 bp, 11 predicted proteins | sample Alteio_BWMinHeat_39_FD_153503 | JGI IMG/M metagenome (GOLD analysis project Ga0207123, IMG submission 153503) | Enriched cells from forest soil in Barre Woods Harvard Forest LTER site, Petersham, Massachusetts, United States -... | ecosystem: Environmental > Terrestrial > Soil > Temperate forest >... | reverse complement strand
ACCTTTCTCAAATCTAAACATAAAATATTTATTTTTTTCTTTTGCTTTCTTTCCTTATTTGTTTTTTACTTTTCCTTTACGGAGAACCATCATGAAAACAAAGCATCCCTTTCAAACCTTTTTAGACAAATTTATTCCCGAAGTTGCTGAAAAATCGAGGCAGCTTAATAAAGCCTTTTGGATTCTCGAAACGACAGGATCCTCTGATGCTGCAGATCTTAAAGCATCCTTAGACAATGAATGCCGTTTGTTATTTCATAGCAAAAAAACGTTCGGCAATTTGTTAAAATGGGATCAAGACCCCTCACTTAAAGAGCCCCTTTTAAAGCGACAGCTCAATGTGCTCATCCGCGCTTTCAAACAAAATCAAATTCCCAAGGCGCTCGTTAAGGAAATTTCCCAGAAGGAAGCTGCTCTTTCTCAAAGCTATGTTGAATTCCGTCCAAAATGCGATGGGAAAGTGTTTTCTGAAAATGAGATTTTAGATGTCTTAAAAAATGAAGATAATCCTGAAAAAAGAAAAAAAATATGGAATGCTTCCAAATCAATTGGAGAGGTGTTAGCTCCTCAAATTTTAGCATTAGTCGATTTGCGAAATAAAGCCGCTGCCAGCCTCGGATATTCCGATTATTTTAAGATGCAGCTCGACTTGCAAGAAGTGAATGAAAAATGGTTGTTAGACACCTTGGAAGATCTATCTAAAAAATCAGATGCCGCTTATGGCAAAGTATTACATCATATTGAGGAGCAGCAAACAAGTCGCTTCAAAGTTTCTTCCAAAGAACTTGGTCCATGGGCCTGGAGCGAACCGTTTTGCCAGGGAGATCCTTTAGATAGTCGAGATCTTGATGCTTTGGTAGCCGATATTGATATTGTCGAAAGAGTTCAGCAATTTTATGACCAGATCGGTTTTGATGTGCGATCGATATTGAAGCGCAGCGATAATTATGAAAGACCTGGAAAAAACCAGCATGCTTTTTGCATCAATATGGATCGAAAAGAAGATGTACGCACGCTTAATAATGTAAAACCTTCAATTCGTTGGCTGGAAACTGTACTTCATGAATTGGGCCACGCGGTATATGAACTTGGATTTTGTCAAGAGTTGCCATGGCTATTGCGCGATCCTCCCCATATGATCACGACAGAAGCCATGGCTCTTTTGGCCGGACGGCAAGCCTATCGCGTTAATACATTGAAATTACTTATCACAGGAAAGGCTAAAAATAATAAAAAGCTGATGCAAAAAGCTGAAGAAAGTCTTATCCGACGCCAGCTTATATTTAGTCGATGGGTGCTTGTCATGACTCATTTTGAGCGCGAATTGTATCGCAATCCACGCCAAAATTTAAATCAACTTTGGTGGCAGATGGTCGAAAAATACCAAAAAATTCGTCCGCCAAAAGGCCGGGAAGGCAAAAGCGATTGGGCTGCCAAATATCATATGGGACTTGCCCCTGTCTATTATTTCAGTTATTTGCTTGGAGAGATGTTTGCGTCATCCATAGAAGATGTTTTGACTAATGCAACAGGATCACCTGATTTGATATCCAAAAAAGTGGCAAAGGTATTAGGAGAAAAGCTTTTCTTTCCTGGAAATCGGATGAATTGGATGGATTTGATTAAGCATGTGACAGGGAAGCGTTTGAATGCCGAAGCATGGCTAAAGCAATTCGCGTGAATCTAAAGGATTTTCGAAGATACGAGTCTTATTTATTCAACGCAAAGGCGCAAAGGCGTAAAAATGTAGCTTAGGCTTTAGCCTGAGATCGTAACGAAGGAACACCAAACGAATTCAGCTAACGATCTCAGGCTAAAGCCTAAGCTACATTTTTACGCCTTTGCGTTGAATAAATAAGACTCGTATCGATTGGAGTCTTTTAGTTTATTTTCTTTTTCGTTTCTTTGGTTTAGCTTAAAAGGGCCTTGCGGCTTAGTTTCAGCTGGCCTCTTTCGTTGATGTCGAGAACTTTTACGTTAATCGCATCGCCGATTTTGGCAAAATCATTCAGGTTTTCAATACGTATCTTATCGAATTCAGAGATGTGGCATAACCCTTCCTTTCCTGGAAGAATCTCGACGAATGCTCCGAAAGGCATTATAGATGTAATTTTTCCTGCATAAGTGCGGCCGATCTCAATTTCTGCTGTCAAACCATTGATTATAGCCTTAGCTTTTTCAATGCTTTCGAGATTAGAAGAAGCTATACTGACAGTACCGGTGTCATCGATGTCGATTTGCACGCCCGTTGCTTCAATAATAGCGCGGATTTGCTTGCCGCCCGGACCAATCACAGTTGCAATTTTACTTGGCTTGATCTGCATGGTTTCGATGCGTGGTGCATAGATAGACATCTCTGTATTAAATTTCGGACAAACTTCCAACATTTTGTTGAGGATATGGATACGCCCCTCTTTAGCTTGAGCTAAAGCTGTGCGCATGATCTCTATCGTGATCCCTTCAACTTTAATATCCATTTGGAATGCTGTGATCCCGTCTTTATCTCCAGTTACTTTGAAGTCCATATCGCCCAAAGCATCTTCAATACCCAGAATGTCCGATAAGATCGTATGACGATCTTTCTCTAGAATCAATCCCATCGCAATTCCGGCTACTGGACGTTTAATTGGCACGCCAGCATCCATCATGGCCAGGCATCCACCGCAGACTGACGCCATCGAGGAAGAACCATTGGATTCAGTAATATTGGATTCAACGCGGATGACGTATGGGAATTCTTGTTTTGAAGGTAATGCGGCTAAGAGCGCGCGTTCAGCTAATTTGCCATGACCGACTTCACGACGGCCAGGGGAACCGATACGACCGACTTCACCTACTGAGAATGGTGGGAAGAAGTATTGGAGATAGAAACGGTGGCTGCTTTCCCCGTGCAAATCTTCAAAGCGCTGAGCCATGTTTTCTCCACCGAGAGTGCATATTGCTACCGATTGAGTTTCGCCACGAGTAAAGAGCGAGCTGCCGTGGGTTCTTGGAAGAAATTTTTGTTGAACAGAGATAGGACGAATTTCAGTGGATTTTCTGCCATCACTGCGAAGATTCTCTGTCACGATAATGCGGCGCATATGCTTAGAAGAAACTTTTTTTAGAGCGCCATCAATATCTTTTTGAGAATATTGAGCTTCTTTTCCTGCAGGTGAAAGAGCTTTATTTACTTGTTCTTTAACTGAACCAAGAGCTGTTTCCCGTTTTAGTTTCTCTGGAATGCGCAAAGCAGGGTCAAGTAATGGAGCTGCAATTTTTTCAACTTCTTCAAGAAGTTTTGCAGGAAGAGTGCGGAGTGTTGCACGATGCTTCGGTTTGCCAATTTTTGCTGCCCAGGCAGTGATTGTCGAGCAAATCTTTTTGATTCCTTCATGTCCGAGAGTAAGAGCTTCAAGAACTTGATCTTCGGTTAGAAAGTCGCAGTAACCTTCGATCATTAAGATCGCGTCATCTGAACCGGCTAGCAATAAATCTAGTTTGGATGTTTTTTGTTGTACAGCTGTAGGATTTACGACGAATTGTCCGTCGACAAAACCAACTCTTACTGCTCCGATTGGTTTAATTAAAGGAATGTCTGAAATTGCCAAGGCTGCGGAGGCTCCGCAAATCGCCAACGGCTCAGGCATGTTCAAGCCATCATATGACCAAACAAAGGAAAGGACTTGGACTTCATTAAAATATCCATCTTCGAACATTGGGCGAAGGGGGCGGTCGATGAGGCGTGAACCTAAAACTTCTTTTTCTGAGGGGCGCCCTTGGCGTTTGATAAATCCACTGAGAGTCTTACCGATAGCTGAAAAGTTTTCCTGGTAATCGACGCGTAATGGAAAGAAGTCGGCATCTTCTTTTGCCTCAGTTGCGGCACATGCGGAGGTAAATACAACTGTTTCTCCGGAACGGATTAGGACAGCACCATTTGCTTGGCGAGCGACTTGTCCAGTTTCGAAGATTATTTCTTGGTTTCCCACTGTAATTGTAGTAGTATGTTTCATAGATGGTGAATTCTCCTAAGGTAATGCAGTCTAATAGACTTGCATGTATTCGTTGTTGAAATTGATCTTGTGAGGTAGGAAATAGAATTCAGAAAGCCTACTTTAATCTTAATTTTTAGTTTAAAATAGGGTTTCTGATTTCTATTGAGGCCTCAAGATTTTCGATATAAATAACAAAGGCAGCTTTTTGAGCTGCCTTTGTTTTATTTTTTTTGCTGCTTATTATCTACGCAGCTTTAATTTTGTGATAAGTGACTGGTAACGACTTGTGTCTGTTGAGTTTAGGTAATCCAGTAAACGTCTCCGTTGTCCAACTAACTTCAAAAGTGACAGACGCGAACCATGGTCTTTAGGAGCACGTTTTAGGTGCTCTGTAAGTTCAGTGATACGTTCCGTTAGGATAGCGATTTGAACGTCTGCTGATCCCGTGTCCTTTTCATGAAGCTGGAATTTTTTAGTAATTTCTTCTTTAGTGCCTTTGTCTAGAGACATTCCGCGAATCCCCCATATTTATTAGCCTGTATTGGCTATGTTTAGGTTGTATAATTTTCATTTATGAAAGCACCATTATAGCATCACCAGAATTATAAATCAAGGACAATAGCAAATGATCTCTCTTTTAATGTGTTACTTCAACAAAATTGGCAAGATATCGACGATCGATGGGTGCCAAGACAATCCCTTCTTATACACAAGCTGGGCGGCAATATAGCAGGCGACAATCGCTTTTTTATGGTGCTCAGGAATCTCATGGAGAAGTTTTTCTCGAAAATTTTCACGGAGGGTTGGCAGGCAATAATTTAAAAAACACCACACCAAAGGGTCTGCAGGATCTTGTGGCCAGGGCAGTGAATCTAAATGATCCAGCAGTTGGTAGGTATATTGAATGATCCGTTCTGAAATTTGTTGTGAAATATCGGTAAGAAAAGCCCCTGTTTCCTTTCTCGTATCTAAAAGCAGTTGAGCTTCTTGAGAAGCACATAATTTTAGTCGATCTGAAATTTCAGCGATTAATATTTGCTTATTGGCCATAAATTCTTCATCGCTCAAAGCTAGTCCGCAGAGGACCTCAAAAGAGGAGCAAATGACTCCGGTTTTGTTTGCAGAGCTATCTTGTATAATTAATACGCCCAATTTTTCCAAAGCACGGCGAGCCTTCGGAGTCAGGTAAAGATTGGCTCCCTCTACAATGCCACGGGCTGTTGGTTTGCCTGTTTCGTCTAAAAAGTCTTTTACGTTGGTTTCATCCAGGGTGCGCGGACGTCCTCCGGCAGGCAGAAAAAGGTCGGCTTTTGTGGCGTTGACAGTATTGCGGAGGATATGATTCATTTCGCTTCCTGATAACCATTCTTTCTCTAGTTTACCGAAGCGTTTATGCCAGCAGAGGGTTTGTTGTGTGAGAGGTGTAGGTGAACGTTTTGTGTTTTTATCCAGCAATAAACCTCCTTCCGAAAGTAGTTCCGGAGGGTAAAATTTAAGCGGTTTGTTTTCCTTAAATAAATCGCTTAATACTTTTAAATCAAGACCTTGCGGATCATAGATAGTACCAGAAACATCAACGGTTGTAAGTAGTTTAGCGGTTTTAGGGTAAAATCGATAAAGGTTGTAGATTTGGTTGCCGGCGACATCTCCATCGGGACCACCTGACATTTTGACTGTAAAAGTTGTATTGGTGGGATCTATATTGAGGAATTTTAGGAGAGCTTCCATATAGACATTCACCCCGAGCGATGTCACTCCATATTCTTTGTGATTGATGCCGATAATGGGTTTGCTGGAGATGAAAGCCCCGCCGGGTTTATAGTGATATTTTTTGCTTAAATTGGCGATCCACTGAATCATTTCATCGTGCATATTTTCATCGGGTCCAATATAGAGATATTCCGGCCGTTTCCAATAATCGACAATGCGTTTGGCGCGAATGGTGCCATCTGGTTCACAGTTGATGATGCTGAGCAGGCTTTCCACATAAGAGCGTTGGGATTGATGTAAATATTCAAGCTTTTGTTCTTGTCGAAAAATTTCCAGTCTTTTGTCAATTTCAGCCTTATCGAGGGAGGCCGCGATGAATTCATTTTGCTGAATTTTTGATTCAGATTCGAGACGGTCGAATGGATTGAGAAAAATGATACCTTTAGAGCCTCCTTCAGGAATATCCTTGTTCTTCATGTGTTGGGTAAAAGCTAAGTTGTAGCACTCTGTAAAAATGTGATTGCGTTCATGAACGACTTGCTCCACATGGGAAGGATAGACAGTTCTTAATCCGCCTCTGGCTAAATCTTTAAAGCGTATGTGAAAGCCGAAAAAATGCATGCCTTTGATAAAGAAAACGGCATAAGGAAGTTCGGGGAATTTCTTTTCCCTTTCAAAAGGAATCTCGTCGAGATAGTGCGGGTCTAGACGAAAGCTGTGTGCTGTAAGATTCGTGCGAAAAAAGTTCGTTTTAAGGATATGGTGAACGAAATTCATGCCTTGTCGCAAGATGGTCTTTCGTCTATTGTCATTTTCTTCCTGTCCTGTGTCTAATTTACCTACATCTGAGAGGTATATTTCTCTCATTTTTAGATATTGTTCGAAGTCATGAAGGTCGGGATTGAATTTCAAGTCGAAGGCTTGACACAGCTTGGAAGTAAGCTCAGGATGATGGCACAAAGCTTCTTTGATAGCTTCGATGGTGTATAGATTGACATCGATGTGCACCAAAGCTTGGTGAATGAAATTTGTGGCGGATCGTAAGAAATTGCCCATTGTTCCGGAAACGACATCTTTGCTGACTAGATGTTCTTCGATGACGTCGAAGCTGGCAAAGTATTTGACTGTTAGGAGTTCGCGCAGAAATTCATTGATATCGGTGGCATCCCATGCTGCCTGACCCTGGCTCCCGTGAAGGGACAATGCCATGATTAGAGTACTATTATGAGTGTAGGGATTAACGTAAGTGGCATTAACTCGGCGCATCACGAGATTATGGCGGAAGATGGTCCGGGCCAGACGGTATAAGAAATTATGCTTGGGAATGCTGCGCCAGGCGAGGACAATTTCTACTGAGGCTGAGTCGTTTTGTTGCCAGCTTTCATTATAGTGGATTTCATAAGTGCAATTGTCTCGGGTTTGCGCTTCGAAGAATAATTCTAGTGCTAGTGCAAGTCTATCTAGTGGCAATGCCCTTAAAAACCTTTTGGCCATGTTTGACATGAGGTAATTAAATTGCTCATCTGAGAGTTCGGGGTTGCGTTGTTTCGACAACAGGCGCAATTCTTCTTCATCTTCTCGAGAAAAAGGGGCTTCAACAGTTTCTATGGTTTCAGTGAAATAAATTGTGGCGATGCGTAAATTGGCCGTTACATGGGTAAAAGGTGGGGGTGTTTTGGAGACATAAGTTTGATAGTTTTTTATACCATAGAAGGCAAAGTCTTTTAAAATACGCAGGTCGGCATCCGGACTATCCAGGCACATGACAAGGGTGGCATGTTTTAGATGTATTGTCGAAAAGTAATCTTGCAGTTCAAATCCCATCAGACTATGGACGAGTAGCATCACATTGGCTTTGCTGACTTCTTCAAAAAAGACTGGCGGCATGGCTTCTTCTAGCCAGAGGTAGTAGTCTTCGAATTTGCGGCTTTCATTTTGAATTGCTAGCGATAGCTTTTCTTCGATTGTTTTGATTTGCTTGATTTTGGTCATGTGACATTTCCTCATTAAAAGTTTCATTATCTATAGGATCAATGAAATTTTCTAGCAAAATAGGGTGAAACATAAAAAAAAGAAATTTAAAGTTCTTTATCAAAGGAAGATGAGTATAAAAAAGCCAATGCCGAAACAATTGCAGAAATCCAAAGTAGAGCATTGAAAACGAGGCTATAATAACCGCGAAGCGGTGGAAGCATATAGCCCCACGCGTTAGCGTGGGGTTTATTACACATAGACGTGAAGCCGTGAAACGGCGGCAGGTATTTTCGGGCCCTGTCGCCGTTACACGGCTGCTGCTAATTATATTAGCCACCCCACGCTTACGCATGGGGCTATATGCTTCCACCGCTTCGCGGTTATTAAAGCCTCATTTTCAATGCTCTATTTTGACTTCTGCAATTGTCTCTGCCGTGGCTATTTTTTTTGTGGTTTTATCCCACGGCTTGCACCTCCGGCGCTGCACCATGGGCTAGTATTGAGTTGTACCTCCGGTACAAAAAAACGTTTACAGTCTGCTCGTACTACTCTTTCAGAGGTGCAAGCCGCGACTAAATTTTATACTATTTATTGAGCTTGACGATGAACTCGGTGATCTTTTTGCCTAAATTCATCACGTCTTGCTGTTGCTTGGCGTCTTTTAGGCTGCCGTCATTGGCAAAAGCTTCATAAGCATTGGAAATGCATTTTTGCTGTGGCAAAACTAAGCTGCCGATATTACCAAAAACTTCTTTAGTATGGGCCAATCCTCGCAGTCCGCCCAGACCACCTGGCGAGGCACTCATCAGCATGACGATTTTTCCGGCGAAACAACATAAGTAAACTTCGTCCGGCTTTGCTTTGCGGGAGGTCCAATCGATCAGGTTTTTAAACGCTGCAGACATCGAACTATTATATTCAGGATTGGAAATCAAAAAGCCGTCATGAGAAAGCATTAGTTCTTTCAGTTTCAGGGCATTTTCAGGCAATCCTTGGGTATCTTCAATTTCTTGATCATAGATAGGCATTGGGTAGTCTTTTAAATCGATGTAAGTAATTTTTGCTCCGGCAGCCTCTGCTCCTTTAATCGCAATTTTTACCATTTTTTTATTGCATGAGTCTTTCCGAAGACTACCAGCAAATGCTAATATTTTAGGGGATTGGGACATGATTTATTCTCGGGTAGATGTGTTGATTGATTTGCACATTACATAGAATAAAAAAATGATGCAATAAAGAAAATAATCATTCTTTTACAACGAAGAAATCCGGGACTGGGACTCTGAAATGATCTCCTTGAGAATATGATCGTTTGGTTTAAGGAAAATATAGTTGCATAGCTGGCTGACCGACATGAATTTTCTGGCAGCGCATATCTCAAGTGCTCGACAAAAACGTATTGGATCTACAGGGGTTGAAAGGAGTGATGAGGCAATAGGGTTTTGTTCCGAAGGTATTTTCTTTATTCTTGGAGTTGGAATTGGAGCCGGGGCAGGTGTTGGAGCGGGGGGAGGAATTGGCGATAGGGGTCTAAAAAGGCAAGGCTCTAAATCTTGAATTAAATCATATGTCATACGAGAAAGTTCGTTGTAAGAAATTTCAGGTGAGTAATCCTTAAATATTATTGGTCCGGCCACAGCTGCTGTTTTAATGACCGTTGGTTCATCATCTATGCGTGGAATAAAATGACCGAGTGCGTGACACCAGATTTGTGAAGAAATATCGGGAGATTGATAATCACCGTATGTTGACAAAATAAAACTCCATTTTTAATATGTTAAATCGTAATTATAGTAGATTTTGTATAAATAATCAATATTATAAATCAATTTAGTTAATGCTAAGCTTGATTTTGAAGAATGCAAATTGGCCCTGTCTTAATAATAATTTTTTTAATTTGACGCCATTGCGTGAACATTTACATGAAAAATTATTTTACTATGCTATAATGTTCAAAGGTGAGAAAAATAAAAATGTTAAAAAATAGGAAAAGCTATGGTACACGATTTTGCAATGATTCAAAAACTATATAAATCTCTCCCTGCTAAACTGAATGCAATTCGCCAAGTGCTTCAACGCCCTCTGACTTTGAGTGAAAAGATTCTCTTGTCCCATCTTGCTTCTTCTATCAAAGAAGTTCCAGTCAGAGGCAAGACCTATGTCGAATTTCTTCCCGATCGCGTGGCCATGCAGGATGCAACGGCTCAGATGGCATTGTTGCAATTTGCCTCTTCAGGCAGAAATCGCGTCGCTGTGCCATCGACTGTTCATTGTGACCATCTCATTCAGGCCGATCAAGGGGCTGTGAAAGATCTTTCCCAAGCCAATGTTGAAAGCAAGGAAGTTTTTGATTTTCTCCAAAGCGTCTCCAATAAATTCGGCATCGGTTTTTGGAAGCCAGGCGCCGGTATTATTCATCAAGTTTTATTGGAAAATTATGCCTTCCCGGGTGCTTTGATGATAGGTACCGATTCTCATACTCCGAATGCAGGGGGCTTGGGAATGCTGGCTATCGGCGTTGGTGGTGCTGACGCTGTCGATGTCATGGCTGGCATGCCATGGGAGTTGAAATTTCCAAAAATTATTGGCGTCCGCTTGAATGGCAAATTAAGTGGATGGACCTCTGCTAAAGACGTTATTTTAAAGCTTGCCGGCATCCTAACTGTGAAGGGGGGAACTGGTGCCATCATAGAATATTTCGGACCCGGCACAAAATCAATATCGAGCACGGGAAAAGGGACCATTTGCAATATGGGTGCTGAAATTGGCGCTACAACATCCGTCTTTCCTTACGATGAGCGCATGGCAGATTATCTTCGTGCTACAGGCCGCGAGCAGATCGTCTCTTTGGCAGATGAAGTCCTCGATTGCTTGCAGCCCGATGCTGAGGTTGTGTCAGATCCTTTTACATATTATGATCAAGTTATTGATATTGATCTTTCTACATTAGAGCCTTATATCAATGGTCCATATTCCCCGGATAAAGCCTGGAAGTTATCTGAATTTGCTGAAGCTGTCATTGAAAACGGCTATCCAGAAAAATTGTCCGTTGCCTTGATCGGTTCCTGCACAAATTCAAGCTATGAAGACATTGAAAGGGCTGCTAGCGTTGCCAAACAGGCTATCAAACATGGCCTCAAATCTCAATGTCCATTGACGATTACTCCAGGCTCTGAATTGATTCATTCCACCATTCAAAGAGATGGTCAATTAGAAGTGTTGGAAGCCATTGGAGGGGTCGTTTTAGCAAACGCCTGCGGACCATGTATCGGACAATGGAAGCGCCATGATGTCGCCTTTGGCGAAAAGAATTCCATTTTAACTTCATATAATCGCAATTTTTCAGGTCGGAATGATGCAAATCCAGGCACGCATTCTTTTGTGGCTAGTCCGGAGATCGTCATAGCCTTCTCATTGGCGGGCCATCTGGCGTTTAATCCTATGGAAGATACTCTGACTAATGCCAAAGGGCAGATCATCAAGCTTCAGCCTCCACATGGGGATGAATTGCCAAAGAATGGATTTGATTCGGGGGAATCCGGCTATGTGGAGCCTGCCAAGGATGGATCTCATATACAGATAGTCGTTGATAAGGCAAGTCCGCGTTTGCAGCTTTTAGAACCTTTTAAAGAGTGGGAAGGCACAGATCTGGAAGGATTGCGCGTATTGGCGAAAATTGAAGGGAAATGCACGACGGATCATATTTCACCTGCAGGACCCTGGCTCCGTTTTCGAGGACATCTCGATCGCATTTCTGATAATATGTTTACCGGCGCTGTAAATGCTTTTAGGGAAGAGATAGGGCATGGTAAAAACCAATTGAATAATCAGAAAGAGACTTATTCTCAAATGGCACGTGCTTACAAGCAAAATGGTGTAGGCTGGATTGCGGTAGGCGATGAAAATTATGGAGAAGGATCTTCCCGAGAGCATGCTGCCATGGAGCCTCGTTACCTGGGTGGACGGGCGGTGATAGTCAAGAGTTTTGCGCGCATCCACGAGACCAATTTAAAAAAGCAGGGGATGTTAGCTTTGACGTTTGCCAATCCTGGAGATTACGATAAGATTCAAGAAGATGATGTTGTTTCTATTACAGGACTTCGAGAATTTGCGCCGGGCGTACCGTTGAAATTAGTGATTAAACACGCTAATGGCAAAGAGGAAGCTATCGAACTTCACCATACGTATAATAAGAATCAAATAGCGTGGTTTAAAGCAGGCAGCGCCTTAAATTATCTTAAGAACAACTCTTAGAATTGACGCTAAATTGGAGTGCGGTGACTTGTCACCGCTTTTTTTCCTAAAAGCGTTCTCTAGAAAAAGCGGTGACAAGTCACCGCACTCCAAATTTATTTTGAGGAATTGAGAGGTATTTCGATTCCTTGTTCTGATGCTCCTACTCCCAAGGTATTCCGTAGGCAGCACCTCCTTCTGTATATCCAAGGATGTAACAAAAGTACTCGTTGGAATCATAACTTTTTAGCTTTTCCTGCTTTTCTATTTCTTTTCGCATCTTGGCTTGGGAATGGACCCTGGCTTACTTATCTTTTACCAAAGATTTGAGAAAGCTAGCCTATGTTGATGCGATTTTCAACTAAAAAAATTTAAATGTTACTAAATAATTTAAAGTGTTGCTAAATTAGTTTTCTTTTAAATTTGAAATTAACATATAATAAAATTATATAAACCGCGTTTTAGAGGTAATTATTATGTTACCACTGCAGGTTGAACAAAGACAAAATCAATTAACACCTGCTCTGCAGGAGGCAGCCAAATCGGGTAACAAACGCCTCTACGAGACCGACGCCGGTATCAGGGTCCTTACCCCTGAAGAGGCGAACATAACTTTTAAAGCCCATCCAATTGGCCTTGCACAGCTGAGCAGCCTGAGCCGGGAAAGGATTGGAACCCCTTCAAACAAAACATATACAGCGGCCTTGCAAATTTTTGCCAATGCTCTAGAAATCCCCCTGTGCTTGAATGCCGACAGACTCAAACATATCGCCGAAGTTGAGGGATATGGCTATAAAAAAGCCAATTTAGACCAAACCACTGAGCTCTGCAAGGAGAGCTTCGGACCCTATAATATCAAAGTACCGATCTACTCCGGCATTTCTAGCCAAGCTATTCAGCAGCTTCTCCAGCAAAATGGCCTTGACCTCGGCGCATGTTGGCAGCAAATCATAAAGACCCACTTTTCTACTGCTGCCGCTAGAGAGGAAGCCTTGCGATCCAAAAAATTTCCCGAAGAATTTTTAACGGACTGCGCTTCACTGAGCAACCAAATCACCGAAATCTTCACTAAGCTTAGTAATGAACCCATCGACAGTTTAAACAAACTCTTCTCTGCCAATAACCTCGATGACCTACTCGCCAAGGTAAGAGAACAAAAAGAAAGACTGATGGTGCGCAGTACGGGCAGTAAAGAAGACACCAAAGAGCTGGCCAATGCCGGAGGGAATACCAGCGTCCCTAACGTCGATACCACGATCAAAGATGTCCTACTGTCCATGGGAGAAGTCGTCTCTTCTTATATAGGTAAAAAATCTCTCAAACAGCGACTCGGAGCAGCTGACCCCTCCCTTTTTGACCCTATTGCTAGTACTCCGGTCCTTTTGCAACGAATGATCGGAGAAAAAGATCCCCAAGCCCTGCCAAAATGTGGCGTGATGTTCACCGAAGACAGCGAATCCACCTTCCGCAGCGAAAAGACATCTGGCATCACCCACATTCAAAGTGCTTATGGGCATAACGAGGCGGTTGTCACAGGCTTAATTCCCGTTGATTCCTACCATGTCAACGACAAACATGACATTATTCCCGTTCTTAAACCCAAAACCTATCGCATGATGCCGACCGAACAGAGTGGACAACTGCAACTGGTGGCAAACGATCCTTCTGTTGTCAATGACTCTTCACTTTCAAAAGATGCCATCGACACCCTCAAAAATTTTGCCGAAAGGCTCGAGCAATTTTATGGGGGACCCATGGACGTCGAGTTTGTGGTCGACGAAAAAGAGAAAACAGTCTACATCGTCCAGGCGCGCCCCCTAGTGCGCCAAAAGGAGGCTGTCAAGCCCTCCTACATTGCCGACATAAAGAAAATTGAGGGCGCAGAAGTTTTGAAAGGCAGTACCATTATTGGCGCGGGAGGAGCTCTGCTCCTGGTCAAAACGTCGCAGCTCATCGTTGCCCAGAGTTTGAGCGAAGCTAACATACTCTATGATGAATGCGAAAACAAACCGGCCATTGAAGGCGTCATTATAGGTAGGATGTCCAACGCCACCTCGCATTGGAGTACAGTTTTTCGCGAAGCTAAAATGCCTGTCATTTACATGGATCAATTGCAACAAGTTGAAGGGTGGTTGGAAGATGAGGATGCTCATATTCTCCTCAGCCCTCAGCAAGGCCTGGTGGCCAAAATACCTTCCGAAATGAACCTCCAAGAGCTATACGAAAGCAATGCTGTGGTTGAGGGCTGGATTGATTATCCCGCGCCGCCATTCATTTCTACTTCTCTGCAGTTTCAGCCCGACAACAAGTTAACCGACGAAGCCATCAAAGCGCTTTATCCGGCCTTAACCAAGGTCGAAAAATGGCACGTTTTTCAAGCTAAAGCGGCAAAAATTCCCCTTCAAAATCTATTTGATAGCATACGCGATTCAAAAGGGGAACCCCTTCAAATCGCTTTGGCGACACTGCTTTACCAGTTTAAATCAGCCCTTGAAAGGTACTCAAAGAGTCTTCCTTTGGACGCTACAACCAAACAGCGCATCGACACACTTCAACGCTATGCTCTAGCTCTTGCCAAAGACATCATTGATAAAGGTGACTGTGAGCCCCATGAAGAAAGCTATTGTCGCAAATTATTGCCCATCCACTTTTTACATGCACTTGTTTACAGTCAACAGTCATCCGATGAGGTTGTAGATGGTCATTCCTTGAAAACGGTAGCCCTAAAAGGGTTGGCCCAAGAACAAGTCATGGCGCAGCAGCTCGAAAAAGAAGGTATTCAGCTGAAACATCCCTATAGTCTTTCACTCCTGTGTTTAGGTCAGGCGGCCTTCACATCAGATCTAGCAAAACTGTATCGAGATAGGATCGTCAAACTGGATGCCCAAGGTCCGCCCGAAACTCTGGCGGCATTGGCGCGCATGGTGGTAAAAATGAACAAGCTCGACATGCTAGTCTCTTGGCTCAACATCAGCTTCGTACAAAATTCCGACTTCTCACAACACGTTATGAATTTCGAGGAGCAGCTGCCATTCTTTGAAGATATCACCCAAAAAAGAGAGACAGTTAACGCCATCAACGTCGCAGCCTTTGGTCAAGCGAAGAGTTTTGACACGCAGTGGAGGGTATTGAAAAACCAGGTGTTGGCGCCAATCAAAAAAGCAGAATTCGCCGCAGCTTACAAGCAAGCTGGCACTTCTGGCAAGCTTGCAGCCCTCGCCTTAATGAACTCGGTTGTCAACCACTTTGATTTGGCCATCAAAGAATTAGAAGGCAGCAGCGAATATGCTCTTGAAAAGAAGCTAGAACTTTTTCAAACCATGTTGAAAGAATACCTCGACCTGGCACAGACATGGGAAAAAACTTTTAAAATTGTTGATGATGCTTCAATGAGCACTGTTTTTGAAGCAACCTATAAAGCGGTGCACAAAGAAAAACTGACTGAGGAAGATTTGCGCTTCTCACATGACTTTGACGTTATAGCCTATACATCGATTAGTGGATATATGAAGTATTGGGGATACCAAGGACATCCAACGACATTGGAAGATGGATTTAGCGTTATCCACCAAGAGCTGCTTATTATGCTCAATAAACTTAACAAAGCTGCAATCCCAGAAAATTTGTCTCTCCCGTCACTGATCCAAAAAGCACAAACACAATTAATGCTTGGCAAGAAAACAGGCATGGAATTCAATGCGCGCGGTGTATCGCTTTATTCAACAGAACCCCTTCGCACACATGGTATGCAATATATACTGGCTTCCCCCCCACATGCTGATAAAATTACTCTAACAGTACAATTTTCAGGCCCCAACCTGGATCATCGTTGGGATAGGATTTGTCACTTTATGTTGTATCTCAAATTGATGGGCAAATTTGACATCACCGATTTCGAACTTAATCGATTAAGTGTTGGTTTTGCTTTGCATCTCGACGACACAGATAATCTGAAGAATCTCAATGAAGTTCTAATACTAATTAAACATGCGACATATAATAACTTAGTAAAAATAACTTCAGACGATGCTTGCAAAGTCGAAAATATAGACAAACAAGGACTCGAAGTCTTTGGTGAGCGGAAAATCGTTCAACAATTTGAAAGAACCTGTGGCGCGGGCAGCTGGACCAGGAGTAAAATTGCTCAATCTATGATCTCTAAACTTGTTGAAGTAGATCCACCATTTGTCTTGTCGCTCATTAAAAACACATGGCGTAAAGATCAAGGTGAATCTGAATTTATAGTTGAACCAGCTAGTCATTCTAACTTTTTCTTAGAGATTTTGGAACACTTAATTGAAGGAGGAACTGGTCTTGGCGATGTGTACATGCAAGGAATTAACTTGATCCACCAAAACCATTATTTAAATATAAAACAAGGGGTTACGCTTCTCCAATTGATCGTTAGACACAACCGAAATTTTCTTACAGATGGTTGTGCACAAGAAATTTTTACGGTATTGCTTCGTCCCAGAGATTTGGGATCATACGACAGCCTTAGTTTTTATCGTAATCTTTTTTATGGCTTTTATCCTGTTTTCGTGAATCTCTTAGATCGCGGGATTGCTCGAGAACCCATCCAAAATGGAATCGTCTCCTTGCTACAATCCCAGTCCCCTTTGAACCAAAGTGATGCTATAAAAATCATAAAATTATTAATAGAATATAAGGGAAAATATGCTGGCGATGTGAAAGCAGAACTCAATACCCTCATCCAACAAGCAGACATTGAAGCCCAAATCAAGCAGTTAGCCCTCGAGGCCCTCAACGCCTAAAATAATTAGTGTTAAAGCACGCTAATGGCAAAGAGGAGGCCATAGAGCTTCACCATACGTATAACAAGAATCAAATAGAGTGGTTTAAAGCAGGCAGCGCCTTAAATTATCTTAAGAGGAACTCTTGATCAAAAAAACACTTAATTTATAAGCCGTTTAATTTGTTTAATAAAGTTGTAAATAATTGATAATACGTTATTTGAATAGCGTTAGCGATTTCATTCGCCGTTTGTTGATTATTTGAGAAACGCTGTCTCCATCGAATATTTTGATTATTCATATGTTTGACAGTTATTTTCTATAGGTTAAATTAGAGGAGTTTAATGGTATTTCAATTCCCTGTTCTGCAGCGATGTGTTTATGTTGAAGATAGACGCGTCTTAGACGTGCTTTTTCATCAAAGTGTAAGCTGAATTCTAGCCATCCTTCATGGAAGTAGTACGAATACAGTGAATTTCTGCCAAACCGCTCTTTACGCTGTGCACTTTGAAAAGCGGCTTCAGCATTTGCTCTTGGCATAAAGCGAGTGAGGTGTTTTGGTCGAAAATCACAGTGGGTTAACTGGGTAACAAACTGTTCAAAAGTTTGAAAGCTTGTCGTATTAATGCCAAGATCCGTAGCAATCTCTTCAGGAAGAGAGGCCGGGTAACGGAGGCGTAAAAAGAGTCGAAACATCCAATTGAAGGCTTTCATTCATTACCGCCTAAGTTGTGAAGAACACATGCAGGTTAGCAATATTTTCTGAAATAATGCAAGAAAAAATTGACTTTTACTCAGGTGTAAATAAAAGTATTGAACCTGGTTAAAAGAATAATGAGGACATTATGTTAGGTATCTTTCTTGATATTGAGACTACAGGTTTGGATTCAACAAAGCACAGTCCTATAGAGCTGGCATGCAAGGTGATCGATCTTTCAAATGGAAATGTTGAAGGGGAATATCAGAGCTTAATCAAACAACCTCAAAGTGTTTGGGATAATAGGGATCTGAATAGCATTAATATCAATGGATTTAAATGGGAAGAGATCACTCAAGGGCAAGAAGTAGAGATGGTGTCTAAACAAATTATTTCTCTGTTAACTGCTCTTAAAATTCAACGGGGAGGGGCAGTTTTTATCTGTCAAAATCCCTCTTTTGACCGCGGATTTTTCAATCAAATCATTGAGGTCTACCAGCAAGAACGGTTAAATTGGCCCTATCATTGG
>Ga0207123_1074_pt1 | contig 17915 bp, 12 predicted proteins | sample Alteio_BWMinHeat_39_FD_153503 | JGI IMG/M metagenome (GOLD analysis project Ga0207123, IMG submission 153503) | Enriched cells from forest soil in Barre Woods Harvard Forest LTER site, Petersham, Massachusetts, United States -... | ecosystem: Environmental > Terrestrial > Soil > Temperate forest >... | reverse complement strand
CAGTTCCAAGATTTCGTTAAAGCAACAGGTTATATAACCACGGCGGAAAAAGCTCCTACTCTTGAAGAAATCATGGCGCAGGTGCCACCGGGAACTCCAGCACCTGATCCATCGTTGTTAGTGCCGGCATCGCTTGTTTTTAAACCCACTACAGGCCCTGTGCCTTTCACTTCAAACCGTTATTGGCTTGAATGGAAGCCGGGGGCTAATTGGAAGCATCCGTCCGGACCAGACAGTACCGTCGTTGGGAAGGAAGATCATCCCGTTGTTCAAATATCCTGGTTTGATGCTGTAGCTTATGCCAAATGGGCAGGGAAGCGACTACCCACTGAAGCTGAGTGGGAAATTGCTGCCTATGGGGGTAGAGAGAACATTCAATATGTATGGGGAAACGAAGAATTTTCCGAAGAAAAACCTCAAGCTAATCTATGGCAGGGGGAGTTTCCATATAAGAGTACAAAGCCTGATGGTTATATGGGAACAACTTCTGTGAAAAACTATGCAGCCAACCCTTATGGTCTCTATGATATGTCCGGCAATGTGTGGCAGTGGTGCTCTGATCTTTATAACGCTGGCTATTTTGCCACACAGAAAGATGTGATGGCTGTTGATCCAACTGGTCCGACAAAAAGTTATGATCCTGAGGAGCCTTATTCGATCAAGCATGTGCATCGAGGGGGGTCGTTTTTATGCCATAAGTGTTATTGCAAGGGTTATCGAATCACAGCACGCATGAAGACATGTCCTGATACAAGCCTGAATCATTTGGGTTTTCGTTGTGCTAAAACCTTACAAAAGTAGAAAAATCGTGAACGTTCCCGTGCCCGAAGTAGAAAAAATCGTGAACGTTCCCGTGCCCGTGCCCGAGCCCGATTTTGTTAAATTCAACGTATGAAAATAACTTTTCTTAAGGAAATTAATGAATTGTTTTGACCATGAAAAATTAGATGTATATCAAATGGCAATGTTGACCAAAATGGCGCACGGGACAAATTAAATCGGGCTCGGGCACGGGCACGTTCACGAATGGCATTGTTTTAGGGATTTATTTAAAACGCCCAAGTCAGGTTGAGGTTGATAAACTGGATATAAAGATCGTTAAATTTGCCTTCTACGTGTCCAAGTAAAGGACCCTGATCGACATTGATCGATAGATCGCCTGACCATTGCAGTTCATAGCATAAGTCCAGTGTTAAATTGTCAGAGTAATACCACCTGGCGCCGTTTCCAAAGCGCCATTGTTCGCCTACTGGAAAATCGAGGGGGCGTTTGGCATTGCTGACAGCGGATGAATCATATCCAATACCGCCTGAAAATGTCCAATCGGTATTTAAATGATATTCAGCACCTAAAGCTGCATGCCATGTATCTTGGTAAATGTTTTTTGAAGTTAATGTAGGAACGTTTGGAAATGGCAAATCAATAGAAACCTTATTGAAATTAGACCATTGTTGCCAGCCCACATCCCCCATCAGCGACCAGGTGCAATTTAAATCATGATAAATTCCAAGCATGACACTTTGAGGGACATTGACATCGACTTTAACTTTGGTTTTATCAAGGCCTGTGGCAGCGAGAATACTTTGTAAGCGCGGTCCGATTTTGGAAAAATGGGGCGTGTCATGAAAATTAAATTGTACCGGAGAAAGGTATTGCAAGCCAACTCTTGTGCATGAAGAAAATTCATAAAGAGCTCCGACAACGGCACCAACAGATAGATCTACGTCATGCAATTTAAGTCTACCATCGGAAGCACTATCCAATGAATCTCTGATATATGATTTTTGTCTGAAGATCCCATACATCACATTGACGCCCGCTCCGATGGACAATTTGTCGGTAATTTTATACGCTGCTGAACCGATCAAGGAAAAGCTTTGTAGATAAAGTTCTTTTACATAGTATCTGCCGACCCAATTTCCCTTGTAGTTGAGGTCTGCTCCAAAGTAGGCCATATTTCCTAATCCAACGCTAAAGTCGTCGTTAATAGGGTGAACATAGAAAAAACTGCCTGATGGAAACCATCTGCTGGCATCCCCTTTGGTGCCTAGTACAGTTGTATCTGCAAAATCAGGTGAAAAATCGATGTGGGCATTCAGCGTTTGCAGTCCCAATTCCAATGCGGGACGTTTAATGCGTGTCATGCCTGCAGGATTTGTAAAAAGAGTGGAGGGGTCTTGGGCGCGCGAGGTCCATCCAGCGGAACCCAATCGGGTATCAGCAGAAGATATTTCGTAGAGCATAACGCCGCCTGCCTGTAGGGCAAAAGGCAGAAGAATAAAAATGGACCATAGTTGTTTCAATAAAGAATTCATAGCGATCCTGATGGAATTAAAAAAGTATTTGTAATGAATTATAGCAATTTTAGTACACACTAAATTGTATTTTGTTTTCCAATGAGCTCTTGGGCTGTCTTCAATGCTGATATGCACTCTTGTGCATTGGGATGATAGTTGGTAAATTTAATGCGATCGACATTTTCAAAAAATGAAATGAATTGTTGCTTTGTTTTAGAATCTATTGCAGAGGCTTGCATACTAAATTCAGGTGTTGTAGAGCTAGTTGTCTTGATGTGATATGTGTTTTCAATGTAGATTCGAATGATATTATCCACTTGAAAAAAATAGCTTTTATAGTTTTCTTTGCTGACGAGATTGCTATCGGCAAGAATTTTAAGTGCTTGCATGGCTTTTAGGTTAGGTGGAATAGCATCAACAACGACTTTCGTTATAATAAATCGTTGTGGCATAGTTCTAATAATGATAATAGCCAAAACAACAACTATAATCATTAAAGGAAAAATCCAAGGAATTTCTCTTTCCTGGATAGTTTTTAAATTGTGTGCGAATTCTATCCCATTTGTATTAGCATCGTAGAAATGATTTTGGCGGTTGAGATCGCTCATATCTACAGGCAGCTCTTGGGTCAATGCCATAAGAGGAGCGGCAAGCCTGTCGGGATGAAACTCAACCTTTTCTTTGCTGTCTTCAGCGTATCCCTTGGATATAAGCATAAGACAGGCAAGAAGCAATAATACTTTCATCGACGCCTCATTTTACGAATCAAGAAGAACTTGCGCAATTGAGTCAGGTAAGGCTTGGATGTATCTATCACACAAAAATCAGCTCCAAGCTTACTCATTAGCTGTCGATTGCGCTGAAGTCGTTCGATAGAGCTTTCCTCCAATTGCTTTTGCACCGATTGAGAGGCAGTATCCATTAAACACATTTTTCCTGTTTCCAGATCAGAAACAGCCACTATTCCCATATCGGGAAATGATTTTTCACATTTATCTACCAAAGCAAAACAGACAAGATCATCCTTTTTGGCTATCAATGCAGCTTCATGAGAATAATCCCCGCAAATAAAGTCAGAGATGAGAAAGCAAAGTCCGGAGCGTTGCTGGACCTTTCCCAAATAGGCTAAGGCTTCGCCTATGTTGGTTCCTTGTTGTTGAGGTCTTTGGATTAGAATTTCTCTGATAAGACGCAAGACATGCCTGGTTCCTTTTGCAGGAGGAAAGTACCTTTCGACGCGATCTGAAAATAGGAGAAGAGCGACTTTATCATTGTTTTTGATGGCAGAAAACGCGAGAATTGCTGCAATTTCGGCAATCATTTCGCTTTTAAGTTGCTGTCCGCTGCCAAAGTGTGTAGAGGCTGAAATATCGACAACTAACGTCATCGTGATTTCCCTCTCTTCACGGAAACTTTTAACATAGGGGTGGTTCATGCGTGCCGTGACATTCCAGTCGATAGTACGCACTTCATCTCCTGGTTGGTATTCGCGCACCTCTTCGAATTCCATTCCCCTGCCTCTAAATGCAGACAAATAGGCGCCGGCCAAAATATCGTCGACTAACCGAATGGTCTGATATTGAATTTGCCTGATTTTCTTAAATATGTGTGTGTCAACATCAGGCATGTAGTGTCGCTATTTCTGGTTATGGAACAGGCAAGGCAGATAGTATCTCATCAACGATGGCATCAGGCGAAATTCCTTCGGCTTCAGCTTCATAAGTTCTGCGCAAACGATGCCGCAGAACATCATGAGCTATTTGTTTGATATCATCCGGAGTAACGAAGGTGCGTCCTGACAGAAAAGCATGCGCTTTGGCAGCAAGTTTTAAAGCTATAGTGGCTCTTGGCGAAGCTCCGTAGAGTAAGAGGTGCTTAATGTTGATTTTAAAGCGATCCGGATCGCGCGTGGCAAAGACGATATTTAGGATGTAATCAATGATCTTGTCATCGATATAAATGGCATTGACGATCTGTCGTGCGGACATAATATCACCGGCAGTAAGAACCGGATTGACTTTAGGTAGGGCGGAGAGCACTCCCATTCGATTTAAGATTTCCTTTTCCTCAGCCTGGGTTGGATAATCGATTTTGATTTTCATCATAAATCGATCAGTTTGAGCTTCTGGCAAGGGATATGTACCTTCATGTTCAATGGGGTTTTGCGTGGCAAGTACGATGTAAGGCTCTCCTGTAGAAAATGTTGTGCCTGCAATAGTCACCTGTCTTTCTTGCATCACTTCCAGCAGAGCAGATTGTACTTTTGCAGGAGCTCGATTGATCTCGTCGGCGAGTAGAATTTGTGTGAATATAGGGCCTTTATTGATGCTAAAGGTGCCTTCTTTGGGATTATAGATTGAAGTACCAATGAGGTCGGCAGGCAATAGATCTGGAGTAAATTGAATGCGTTTAAATTCACATTGAATGACTTTAGCAAGGGTATTGACGGCTAATGTCTTAGCAAGGCCGGGTAAGCCCTCCAAGATAATGTGGCCATCCGCAAGCAACCCAATAAATAGACGCTCGATCATTTTGCTTTGTCCGACTACGACTTTGCCTATTTCATCTCTGGCTGTTTGAAATTTTGTCATAGCGGTTTTAATGGCAGCAGTAACAACAGTCAGACTATCGGGATTGGGATTCATGGTATTTAAGCCTTGTATAGTGTATGATCACTATTTTTCAAGAAATTGAATTATAGACAAGTGTTATTAATTTTATTTGCCAGGTTGTTTGCAGGGGAGTTCTATCCTGAAAGTTGTGCCTGTTCCTATCACGGAATCCACCGAGATCTTACCAAAGTGTTTGGTGATGACTGTTTTTACGATAGATAGACCAAGTCCCGACCCCCCCATTTTTTTGGGAGTGGGCTTTATCTACCGTATAAAAGCGTTCAAAGACATGTTCCAAATCTTCAGGAGGAATTCCAATGCCATGATCGGTGAATGTGATAAGTATTCGGTCATTGTTTTTTATTAAATTTATTTCAATTTTTGCGGGAGGTTTAGAGTATTTTGCGGCATTTTCAATGATGTTCATCATGGCAAGTTCCATTAAGCTTGGATCTGCTGCCATAAAAATCTGTTCGTCGGGGTCCGTATGAATTGCAACTTGTGCATCAGGAAAAATTTCATGCAGAGTGTTGCAGCAAGTTAAAATTATATCATGCAAATCACATTGGATAAGCTTGTAGTCGGGAATATTTTCAACATCGGATAATGTAAGCAGGTCTTTGATTAAAAACGTCATTCTCTTACAGTTTTTTACAATTTTTTCGGTGACGTCAATGCGAGTATCTATAGGCAGTTCTGGGTGGTCGTGGAGCGTCTCAGCAAAGCCCCGTATAATGGTAATGGGAGTTTTCAATTCATGGGAGGCATTGGCGACAAAATCTTTTAAGTTGTCTATATGCTTTTGAATTTTTGCCGACAGCGAGTTCAGGGTCTTGGCGAGTTTGTAAAAATCATCATTAACATTTTCCGATTTTAATTTGATTTCAGGGATGGTCGTTTGCTTGCCTTCTTGATAAGGCGAGACAGCATTGATGATTTGTTGAATTGGACGGGTAAGATGGTTGATTATTAGCCAAGTCATGATGCTGAATAATAGTAGAATGATCGTCGTCAATATCAAAAAGCCAATTTCACAATCCTTAGCCAATTCATTGAAATATTTGTAAGGGAAAGCTATTCGGAGCACATAAGTTTTTCCATGAAAATCGAAAGCTTTAGCTAGATAAGAAAACTTTTGCTCAAGCAGTTCAGAGAAGTCTTCGTTATAACCGACACGTCCTTTAAAAGCTTCAGTGACTTCTGGGTGGTCGACAATATATTCCTGACTGAATCGTGGACCAAGCAATCTCTTGGCATGAGAGTCATAGAGGACATCCTTATCATTGGATATGACGCTGACACGAAAGAAAATTAGGGGCTGTTGTTCTTTAAGACGGCGGATTAAAGCATCGTTGTTTGGGGCGGTTTGGATTTTGGAAATCAGCTCATCAGATCGATCCTCCATAGCTTTGGATGCAATAGTGCGCACAATATGAGTGACAAGAGGAAATGTAATCGTAGTAAAAATACAAAATACGATGACATAACTAATGAGGATTTTTTGTCGAAAACTAAGCATAATTCACAAATTTAATCGAACCGTGAATTTATTGATAGCTAGGTTTATACCAACCTCTAGTTAAAATGTTTCGTTTGATGGCGGCTGTAGCCAAAATAGATGCATAAACCTACAAGCAGCCAGCTGATCAGTCGGATCCAGTTGCTTAATCCCAGAAATGCCATCATTCCTGTACATGTGAGAATTCCCATTATAGGGACGAATGGAAAAAGGGGGACCTTGAACGGTCTGGGATATTCAGGATGGCGATAGCGCAGGATCATCACACCCATGCAAACTAATGTAAAGGCCATTAAAGTACCGATGCTAGTCATATGCCCTACGATAGAAAGTGGAGTAAAAGCGGCGATGACAGCAACTGCAATCATGAGAATAAGATTGCATATCCATGGGGTGTGAAATGAAGGGTGTAGTCGTGAAAATACCTTTGGAAGCATTCCGTCGCAGGCCATTACAAAAAAAATACGGGACTGTCCAAGCAGTAAAACAAGCATGACCGATGTTAAACCTGCTAGAATGCCAAGTTTGATTATCTGCTGCAGCCATGGAAATGGCGTATTAGCAATGGCAACAGCTACAGGGGCGGCTACGTCAAGATCTTTATAATTGGCAAGGCCTGTAAGAACAAACGAAAAGGCAATAAATAGTATCGTGCAGATCGTCAAGGATCCAAGAATACCCCGTGGCAGGCTTTTGTTAGGGTCTTTTGTTTCCAATGCTGTGGTAGAAATGGCGTCAAAGCCGATATAAGCAAAAAATATGACACCGGAAGCGCGCAAGATGCCGCTCCAGCCAAAACTTCCGAAGGTTCCGGTATTTTCCGGGATAAAAGGGACGTAATTTTCCGGATTGATATAAAAGATCCCTATTCCGATAAAGACGAGAACAACGGAGACTTTTATCAATACAATGACGGCATTGATTGAAGCTGAATGGCGAATGCCTCTAATTAATATTAACGATATGACCACAATGATCAATACAGCAGGTAAATTAAAAAGACCCGTGTGATTTGCCGTATTAGTGATAGGGTTGTGCTGCCAGGGAGAGGCTGCTATTTCAGCAGGAAGAATGATTCCAAAATCTTGAAGGAAGGAGATGGCATAGGCCGACCAGCTTATGGCCACCGTTGAGGCTCCGATAGCATATTCAAGGATAAGGCTCCAGCCTATAAGCCATGCAACGAGCTCCCCCATTGAGACATAGGCATAGGTATATGCACTACCGGAAATAGGAATCATTGCGGCAAGTTCGCTGTAGCATAGTCCGGCAAAAGCGCAGCCTACGCTTGCCAGTATAAATGAAATGACGATGGCTGGTCCGGCATTTTCTGCTGCAGCAATACCTGTGATAGAAAAGATGCCGGCCCCAATCACACAGCCAATACCAATCAGAATAAGGTCAAAGGTCGTCAGGGTGCGGGTGAGTTGGCTATTTTTTTCTTCGTGGCATGACTTGAGATCTTCAATGGATTTTTTCGACCAAATGCCCATTATTGCTCCAGTTTAATAACTGAACTCAACCTAAATGGGTTAAAAATTTAAATCTATGTAAAAAAATCGGATATGTTCACTTCGGCGGTAACAAGTCTATTATTATTTAGTTTTTACTGTGATTCCTTTTTTAACGAGCTGAGGGTGGCGATTGATCCAAGCCAGGCATTGCTTTCCAAGTCGCATGGGGACATTATACAAGGTATCTTCTACAATAAATGGCGTAGGAATGGTCTGCTGTCTCATCCATTTTTGGAGATTTTGAAAAAGAGCAGCATTTGAGGCGTCAGGAGAATGCCGCACCTGTTCGATATTTTTTGTGGTGTGGTCTTGGTATATTTGTGGAAATGAAAATTGTATTCCCCAAGGAATATTATCGGCACCAAAGACCATAGATCTGAACTTTTTATCAAGCGGAGAAAAATCGAGATTATGGGCTTGGAGTTGGATGACAGGTTTGGCTATTCGGATGAGTTGTTTGTCGCCGCTCACAGGAATTGCGAAAAGAGCTTCTGTGGCTGCTGTCATTACTGGGGAAAACCACTTTTGATAAGATCCAGGTTCAGGCAGGATTCCTGATTTCAACGTTTCGATATAAAATTGATAATGCTGGAGGAATTCATCGTTGGATAATTGTCCTTCATTTAATGGAGTAATGCTTCCACAGTGAAAAAGGGTAAAGGAGCCCAGATTTTCAAAGAGATTTTGCATTTCGCCGATATCGAGCAAAGCGGCGGCTTTGAGCCATTTTGATGCTTGCAAGGGTTGTTCATCTGTCGTACTCATGCGTAGGGTCATATAATCCTTCCTGTAGGTTAGGTTTTAGCCCAATGCCATCAACTTAAATAAATCACTTTTTTGCCCGGAGGGCTTTCACAATGTAGCCCAGGTTGAGGAACGAAGCCTGGGCTAGATTCGAAAAAAAGGATAAGCCCCGGCCTGAGTTTACAAGTTATTTTCATCGTCTAACGCAACCTTTTGATCCATAATCAGTTATATTTTTCTAAATTACCGAGTAGGGTAATACACGAAAAATATAACTGATTCTGAATCAAAAGGTTGCATTATACTCAGAAAATAACTTGTAAACTCAGGCCGGAGGAGGCGACACACATCCAAGCTGAAAAAACTCATTTTCTTAAACATAGGTGTGTGTCGCCTCCTCCGGGGCTGGATTTTCATTTTAACCTAACCCAGGCTTCATTCCTCAGCCTGGGCTACATTGTGAAAGCCCTCCGGGCAAGAAAAATAAATTTCTTTATTTTGACGAAATTGGGCTAAAGCCTAAGCTGCAAGTTTTTTCTCGAAGTTTGAAGCGATTAAGAGCCACGAAATGCCAATAAAGATGGAACTATCAGCCACATTAAAGACTGGAAAATCGTAATTCCATAGGATGAAATGTAACATGTCGACAACATGGCCGTAAAAAAAGAAATCCAAAACATTCCCAAGGGCTCCGGCAATGACAAGCGCTAAAGGAATATTTAAGTTTCTGTGCTTATTAAAGAAAAAAGCATAACATGTAAGTAGTGAAATCAGGGCAATGCGTCCATAAAGAAGCGGTTTTTGATAGTTGGAAAAAATTCCCCACGCAGCACCGCGGTTGATATGGTGGCTAATGGAGAATTCTATTCCGTAAAAATTTTGGAAAATGCCAATCCCTCCATAAGGATACCAAACCCAATCATAGCGCATAAGCGGAATAAAGGTGTGGGTTAAATATTTTGAGAGTTGATCTGCAATGAGGATAAAAATGCCAATATAAATTGGGAAAAAGCGATTTTTTAGCATAAGTGATCATTATAAAAGATAAAGGATAAAGGCGAAAGGATAAAATAAGAACAGTATTTTCTTGAAAAACAATCGTTTTACAATAAGAATGTAAAATTAATCTAAGAGAGGGGTTTTCTATGATAGGTACAATATTTTCTGTATTAGCAGTTCTGCTATTCTGGCTTAATCCTTATCCATCAGATATGAATTTTAGCACCGGATCCATCGAAATTTTCATGATTGGCGGTTCCTTGTTGTTTTTGCTCGTCGCTTTTTTAGGAAATATGTTGGCTTGGTCCCCTCTTCAGAAAGTCGAACAAAATCTAACACCATATATTTTAGAGATGTTTCGAAAGGATAGAGGTATCTATTTAACGAATGCCTATGCAGTCATCTTTGTGCTTATTACCTTTTTTACAATTTTAATCCATGATATCCGCATCAACGAGCATCCCTGGGTTTTTTATCTATGGATTGTTTTCTTTGGGATAGCTATCGATGCAATCAGGCACTTTTCCAAAAAAATCATAGACTATTTAAACCCGTTTGAAGTCGTGAAGATGTTCACAAAAAAAGCTCGAAGGTGCATTCAAGAAGAACAAGAGCTTGATTTATGCTATTGGATTGATGGTCTTTCTGAAATGGCTCTTAAAGGCATCATGCGCCATAGCACTTCTGTAAGTCATATCGCTTTAGATGAAGAGAGGCAAATTGTGGGATTGCTTTTAGATGCCTCGAAAAGCATTAGTCATCACGATCAGGATAAGCAAACAAAGGCTCTGGGAATTCCTGATAAAGTGAGCTATATCATGTTTTATCTTTATCAGCGCTTAGATGTCATTTTTGAGATAGCTTTGAAAAAAAATCTGGAAATGTCATGCACCCATATTGTGACGCTGGTAGGAAAAAACTCTATCGACGCAGCTAAATATGATATTTCTATGGCTAGTGCTCCTTTGCGTTTTTTGGGTAAATTTGCCAAACGCGCGCAGGATGCCGGACTGGAAGAAACGGCGATGGCGGGATCATGCATGCTTTCAGAGGTCGCAAAAACGATAATTAATGAAGTTGATATCACTTATTATGAGATCAAAGATGCTTTTCTTAGCATTATCAACAGTTTAGAAATGCTGGCGAAGGATGCTTTTCAAAGGAATAAGAATATCAATATTGCATTGCTGATGCAACCTTTCCTTGAGTTGAGAGCGCTGTTTGAAAGTGGCAAAGCCAAAGAGCATCAGGATGCGGCTGTGATTATCTTGAATATCAATCGTGTGCTAGGGGAGTTCCAAGCCTTGCAAATGGTAATGAATACTTTGCCGCCGATGCCGATTGTTGGCTCGCCAGATGTCATTGAAGGGACAAAATGACATATAAAATTCGAAGAAGCAATGAGAGAAAGTATTTTGATCATGGCTGGTTGAAGACTTATCACACTTTTTCATTTGGAAAATACTACGACCCAGATTTTATGGGATTTAGAGATTTAAGGGTGATTAACGAAGACAGGGTTGAAGCAGGACATGGCTTTCCCCCTCACGATCACGAAGATATGGAAATATTGAGTATCGTTTTGGAGGGGGATCTGGCGCATAAAGATAGCATGGGAAATGAATCAGTTATTCATGCTAACGAAGTACAGATGATGAGTGCAGGCATAGGGATTACCCATAGTGAGTACAATCCTTCTGCCGAAATGGTACATTTTTTACAAATTTGGATTATTCCAGACACAAAAGGAATTTCCCCTTCCTACCAAGATGTGAAATTACCTATATTGAAAAATCATTGGCAACTTATTGCTTCTAAAAATGGACAAAGTGGTTCGCTGAAAATTCATCAAGATGTAGAGTTGTATGCAATATCTTTAGACGAGGGACAACAAGTAGAAAAAACAGTTTCTCAAAATCGATATGGATGGATACAAATGATCGATGGTGAAATTGCTTTAGATAACGATCTATTGAGAAGCGGCGATGGGGTCGCTATAGATGCAAATACCCACTTAAAACTAAAAGCTCTGTCTCCATCCAGAATTTTGTTTTTTGACCTAAAATAGGCACTCAAATTATACCACACGCGCTTAGGTTTTATGGCTAAAAAAAATGTAAAGGTTAATGGATGACAGGTTCTCCAATTCTTCCCATGAAAGCAGATTCTGCTGCAAATGACCTTAAGCCCCTGCCTTTATTTCGCAGGGATCTGCAGTTATATCCCGGACCTAATGAATCCGATGGATCACCCACCTATAACTTATACGATCCGGTTAGGGCTCAGTTTTTTAAACTCAATTGGGCTGCATTTCTTATCTTTCGATGTTTACTTCCTGGAATGAATCTCCCTCAGCTGATCAAAGCTATTGAGGCTGAGTCGACGTTGAAAGTCGATCCCAATGAGATTAAGCTGTTATTCAACGAAGCCATTCATAATAAATTGCTTGAGATTAACTATCCCTCGGCAGCGATCAAGGCTGAAGCGGAAAAAGCAAAAATGGGATGGTTTTTATGGCTTATTTACCATTATTTATATATTCGTGTGCCATTATGCAATCCGGATAAGTTTTTAAAGCGCACGCTACCCTATGTAGAACCTCTTTTTTCACCATTTGCCCGCAAGATCTATCTAGTGTTGATTTGCTGTGGTCTTTTTCTCTTAACCACACGGTTTGAAGAATTTTTGCATACCTTTACTTATTTTTTTACATTTGAAGGACTCTTGGCCTATGGATTAGGGATCATGTTTGTCAAAGTGGTCCATGAATTATCGCATGCATATACTGCCAAGCATTATAATATTTACGTGCCTGCCATAGGGGTTGCTTTCATTGTCTTTTGGCCGGTTCTTTATACTGACGTTACCGAAAGTTGGAAGCTTCAAAAACGCAAACATCGCCTGGCAATTTCTTTTGCCGGAATCATGGCAGAATTGATCATAGCAGGGATTTCGACATTAGGTTGGGTATTGACTCAACCTGGAACGCTTCAAAGCGTTTTTTTTGTCATTGCTTCCGTAACATGGGTTTCGACTCTGGTCATTAACTTGAATCCTGCTTTGCGCTTTGATGGATATTACTTACTTATGGATATTTGGCAGGTAGATAATTTACAGAATCGCGCCTTCGCTGTGACAAGATGGAAGCTTCGCAAGTGGTTATTTGATATGGACTTGCCTCCTCCAGAAGAGCCTCTTAGCCATAAACGCATAGCCGGCATGATAATTTATACGACATATACTTGGCTTTATCGAGTTGTTCTATATACGACAATTGCCGTTTTCGTGTATGAACATTTTACAAAGGTTTTGGGGATTTTCTTGTTTATCCTCGAAATTGGAATTTTTTTAATTTGGCCGGTAGTATCCGAAATGACTGAATTGTATCGCTTCAAGACCTATTTATCCATCAATCGGCGTTCCGTAATAACGACGACTTTAATCGTTTTGTTTTTTGCCTGGTTTGTCCTTCCGTTTCCCCATAAAGAATCTTATCCGGCTTTAACAATTCCCGATCCCAGTCAAACTCAGGTACTCTATGTCCCTGTTGATTCCTCCATAGAAGCCCTTGATGTGAAGCGGGATGATGTTGTAACGGTGGGGCAACCCCTTGTTAAGTTGTATTCAAAAGCCCTTCTCATCGATTTAGAAATCGAAAAAGTTAATAAAGAGATCGCTGAAAAAGATATTCTGATCTCCAGCGTAGCTAAAAAAGAAGAGGATCGAGCTCAAATAGGAGAAGAAGTAGCCAATAAAGCTGCCGTGTCAGAAAAAATCAAAGAGCTTGAAAAGTTATACAACGAGTTGACTATTACAGCTTCTGTGAGTGGTAATGTTTTCGCATGGGATGAGAGGTTAGCTCTCGGACAGTTCGTTGCCAAAGGTCAAGAATTGGGAAAGATCGCCAATTTAAAAGATGTTAAGGCAGTTGCATTCGTGCCTGAAACATATATTAAAGACCTGAAAATAGGTCAACAGATTGAATTTCAACTTCAAAATAATTTTGAGAAAATCCCCGGAACTATCTCAAAAATCATTGCGGTTAACGATCATATTTTGGAATATCCGCAGCTGGCTTCAATAAATAAAGGGGGTTTACCTGTTATCCAAGACCCTCCTCCTTCAAAAAAATTGCGTTTAGTGGATACGTATTATATGGTAATTATTGATTTGGATGACAACAAAGCTAGCTTAAAGATAGGTCAGATGGGCGACGTTCACGCTCGTGGTCCTTGGCGATCAAAATTAATGACTATGCTGCATTCGATCCAGTCAATCTTTTGGCGAGAAGGAACGTTATAGCGTCTGATCAAAGCTGAAACGAATCGTTGTTTTATTTGTAAAAGAAGTTCTTTTTTCTCCCCACAAATTCCGGTATGATTTTAATCTTTCCTGAAGGCATCGCGCCGCCCCTCCGGGACTAAATTTTAGTTTTATGTGGTCCCACGGTTTGCCCCTCCAGGACTACACCATGGGCTAAACATAGCGCCGTCTCTCCGAGACTCTAATACAGAGTACTTTTGTTTTAGAGTCTCGGAGAGACGGCACTATGTTTAGCTCACGGTGTAGTCCTGGAGGGGCAAACTGTGGGTCCACATATAGGGGAAAATATATTTCGGTGTTAGAGTTCCGGAGGAACGGTGCGATGTTTAGCCCGTGGTGTAGCCCTGGAAGGGCAAACCACGGGACCATTTAATTTAATATTTCAGTCCCAGAGGGACGGCGCGATGTTTATAGAAATCTCTTGAATTTTTTTTGGAAATATTGAAAAATTACGGTTTTTCTTTAAATCCATATCCGAAAATACAATAGAGATTTATGAGCCATCAATACGTTAAACAACTTGTCCATATCATGTGGTCAACACATGAGCAAAAGCCTTATATTTCTGAAGCATTCCAAAATGATTTGTACGCTTATATTACTTCTCTTGTTAAATCAAAAAATGGGAATATAATTGTCATAGGAGGCTCTTGCGATCATGTTCATGTTCTTACAACAATTCCGCCTGATGTATCAATAGTAAGTATGGTCAGTCATTTAAAAGCATATTCTTCTAAATGGGCTAAGAAAAGCATGGTGGCTCATCCCCAATTTGGCTGGCAAAAGGGATTTTTGGCCATCAGCACACAAGATGATAAAATCGATAATGTATGTAGGTACATTCGTGCAGATAAGTTGAATCATGCTTCAAAAAGCTATGAAGAAGAGCTTAAGTTTATTTTGAAACAGCAGGATATTGACTATATTGACAAGTATGTTTTGCAAGATAGTTATTCAAAGGTTTTTGTTCATATGGTATGGGCAACAGAGAATCGAAAACCTCTTTTAGAGAAATCTATACAACCGGAACTGCATCAGCAGTTTAACTCTATTATTTCAAGGCTTGGTGGTGTTGTACATGAGATTGGAGGAATTGAAGATCACATACACCTGTTGATAGAGGCACCTAAAAGTATTGCCCTTTCTGATTTAATTAGAGAAGTCAAGACCGGTATGACTCATTGGATAAAAGCTGGAAATAACTCAAAATTTAGGCATTCTGATTTTGCATGGCAAATGGGATACGGTGCATTTTCCGTGAGCTATTCAGGGGTAGAAGGTGTAAAACACTATATTCAAGGCCAAGAAGTACATCACAGGAAGCAAAGTTCCGATGATGAATGGAATTCGTTTTTGTTAAAAAACGGATGCTTGATGAGATCTTAGGAAGGACATCGCGCCGTCCCTCTGGGACTAAAATATTAATTTAAATAGTCCCGTGGTTTGCCCTTCCAGGGCTACACCACGGGCTAAACATCGCGCCGTTCCTCCGGAACTCTAAAACAAGGCTCTTTCCTTTGAACACTTTGAGGGGAAAATATATTTCGGTGTTAGAGTTCCGGAGGAACGATGCGATGTTTAGATAGCGTTTTCCATTCCAGGGCTACACCACGGGATAAACATAGCTCCGTTCCTCCGGGACTTTAAGGCAGAAAAATTTTTGCAGGTTGATATGAACAAGAAAAACATAATAAATTGCTTTAAGCGGCAGTATCAATTCCCTTAAAACCCGCTTTAGTGGCGTAAGTGAATGATCCGTCCGTATTTAATGTCAAGGTTCCGTGGGCTGGTCCTGTTAAGAGCTGGGCTGTGAGTGCATCAGAACTTATGCCGATGTCATGGGGTACACCGTTATTTAGAGCGGTAACTGCAAGTTTAGTGCCACTAGTCTTGCTGTGGATATTATTGGCGGCTGTTGCATTCATATCGATAACATTTATTGTAAATAACTTATCTTCATACAAACCGACGGTATCAGCAGCTTGAGAATGAGTCGTGACGGTATAGCTTGATTGTGTTTGGTAGTCAATCTTAGATTTTGTTATTGATTGATTGTTAACCATCTTAAATGGTGAAGCAATATTAGTAGCTTTGTTGCCATTATTTTTCAGATATTGTTTTTCATGCATTTGATAAGTGAAGTTTGCATTACCTACATCGCCATTCATGAAAGCAGGCGTGTAAATAAGTTTTCCGCTTGCAATGAGTGCCGCTGTGATGAGCTGTCCGGTTTGTACAGGAATTCCATCATATGTAAGGACACCCGATGTAGGCAAAGTCTTGATTTCTATTTCTTGTGACGAAATTTTATGAGAACTAATATCATCGTCAGTGATATGAAAGTCAGTGAGTGTAAACTTATAAGGCGTATTGTCAACGGCATTGATATGAATGATTTCGTTAATGCTCATAGGTATAATTTTAGAAGAGTTTTCTGCTTTTGCCCATGCTTCATTCGAAGAAGTATGGAATGTGGAAGTGGCATTAGTTGATGTTACATATTTTTCCTGATAAGGAAGAGTACCCGCTATTTGAGAATTGCTGATTTGAACATCATTGGTAGTGTGGGTATTAATATCGTTGGAGCTGGTATCCGTAAACGTAGATTCCGTAGAGGTGGATGTACCAGAAGCTGTACTAGGACCTCCTGGAAGGCCATAAGGGTTGGCAAGTGTAGGTGTTGGCGTAATCACAGGAGCTGTATCGTTGATATCAACGATGCTGGCTACAATAGTACTTGCTCCATCTGCGGTATTACTAATTGTAATGCTAAGGTCATCTGTGCCCTGACCTTGGTAAGCATGGCTACCTAAAACCTCATATTGAGAAGTTGCCGGATCAAAGACAATTGTTCCCTGGCTGCTTACGCCATCACCCCAGTTGATGTTAGCAACATAATCACTAAGAACGCTACTGAGATTAGCATCAGTAAATTTTGCCACGATTGCATTCGTTAAGTCCAATCCACCTGATATAGTCAAAGTTTCACTAATGCCGGTTAAAGTCGTATTTGTATTTACAACATTAATCGTGATTGTTTCTTGAGTGAAATTAACGCCGTTGTCATCGCTGGCATTGATGGTAAAGGTGTAGCTTGGTGTACTTGCACTATACAATGGTGGAGTTTTGAAGGTGACGTCGCCCGTGTTTTGGTCGATATTAAACAAGTTAGCATCTTGACCTGCGGCAAACGCATAAGTCACTGTGCCAACATCGGTAGCGGTCGCTGTATATACAGCAGTTGTAATGCCTTCAGGGACTGAAGCTGTCAGTGTTGCATTTGTAAAGCTAGGGGAAACATCGGTTACTGCAACCGTTACGGTTTCTTGAGTAAAATTAACACCGTTATCATCGCTGGCATTAATGGTAAAGGTGTAGCTTGGTGTACTTGCACTATAGACTGGTGGAGTTTTGAAGGTGACAGCGCCTGTGTTTTGGTCGATATTAAACAAGTTGGCATCTTGACCTGCGGCAAACGCATAAGTCACTGTACCAACATCTGTAGAGGTCGCTGTATATACAGCAGTTGTAATGCCTTCAGGGACTGAAGCTGTCAGTGTTGCATTCGTAAAGGTAGGGGTAATATCCGTGACCGCAATCGTCACGGTTTCTTGAGTGAAATTAACTCCGTTATCATCGCTGGCATTGATGGTAAAGGTGTAGCTTGGTGTACTTGCACTATAAACTGGTGGAGTTTTGAAGGTGACGTCGCCTGTGTTTTGGTCGATATTAAACAAGTTGGCATCTTGACCAGCAGCAAACGCATAAGTCACTGCACCAACATCTGTAGCGGTCGCTGTATATACAGCAGTTGTAATGCCTTCTGGAACTGAAGCTGTCAGTGTTGCATTCGTAAAGGTAGGGGTAACATCTGTGACTGTAACCGTCACGGTTTCTTGGCTGAAAT
>Ga0207123_1073_pt1 | contig 17972 bp, 14 predicted proteins | sample Alteio_BWMinHeat_39_FD_153503 | JGI IMG/M metagenome (GOLD analysis project Ga0207123, IMG submission 153503) | Enriched cells from forest soil in Barre Woods Harvard Forest LTER site, Petersham, Massachusetts, United States -... | ecosystem: Environmental > Terrestrial > Soil > Temperate forest >... | reverse complement strand
TGTGGCGAAAGCATACGTTTATTAGAAGCTGTTCTAAAGTAGATAGTTGGATCGTAACGGGGGCCAAATATACTGCTGGAATACGTGCTCTTTATGCTGCCTTGAATTATTTGATAAATGTACCGTATTACCGTGTGTTGGCAACGATATTCAATGCCATGAAGGGACATCCTGGAGGAGAAAAGTTTCTAAATCTAATGAATTCTCTGTCTGTTGAACAGTTTATTTCTATAGTTAATCATGTGGTAATTGGTATAAAAGCTCTTCCTGAACACGCTGATAAGTTAGCCATTCAATCATTGGTAGTGCTCCTTTGTGATGCAAAAAGTGACGAAGAACTAAAAGCTATAATAAGTTTGCTCTACGAAGGACCGGTCATCAATACGCAATTTTTTGGAAGAAGTGTTCTGGAGACCCCTCCAAAAGGCACCCAAAGTAAGGATGCTTCAAAAATTCTTAACGCGCTTTATTTTATCGAATCCAAGGTAGATCCCGAGATGTTTAAAAAGATCATTAAAGGACTAGGTACGCTGCCTGCCGATCAGAGAGGTCCTGTTTTGCAGGCCATGAAGACTTTTCTTATCAATCCATTTGTCCAGCACGAAACGTATTCAAGGGATAAAGACACGAAGCAAGTTGTCCGCAAAGAACTGCCAATCGAAAATCCGGAACAATGGCTTGTATATTTCGAGAATGCTCCACCGAAATTGAGCGAGTCGGCAACCCCTTTGCAAAAAATAGTAGGAATTCTACATGAGATGAAATCGAGAATTGACGATCCATCTGTTCGATACCTCGATTATACTTACCTTAGTCGTCTTATGAGTAGCAACACTGAAGATCTAATCAAAGAAACAGCGCAGCATTTTGAAGTAGGCTCCAAAATGTGGAGCGATTTTCAAAAAACCGTAAAAGAAATGCATGATAAGCACGGAATTGATTCGGATGGGGTCTTGCAAGCTACCATACAGGATGTCCGGCATAAATCTGAAGATTTAAGAAATGCGAAGGATAGGGCTTTTAATACCTTTCGTACTGAATTCGAAGGCATATTCCCGACTGAACCGGGTAGAATGGAGGTTTTGGCTAATAAGCTCCGTTCTGCAAAGACTCTCGATGCACATACAAAAATGATTGGAAGCTGGCTTAATAAAAACCTCTCCTGGTTTAACTTTGAGTCTGAAAACGTTAGCTATTTATCGCCTGAGGAAAAACAGCAAGTTGTGAACATGGTCCTTTACCTGCAAATTCAAGTACAAAAAGGGGTGCAGACCACGAATACGCCAAACTTGCTGAAGCAAGTCAATAAACTAGTACGAACGATTTCAATCATGCCCGATGTCCTGATCAATGTCGTTTATCAGCAGCTGCCCGGAAAAGATGATACAGAGATAAAGCTCTCTCTTGCAAGTCATAGAAGCCGGATTGCATCTGTTGATAACACCACGCAAGCTTACAGGGATTTGGCTGCCTGGATAAGTACCAATGAGATTCCATTACAAAAATTAGATCTGAGCCCTGATGAAATGGAGAGCATTGCCCCTCGTCTAACTTATGTAAACCTGCAGGGATATGAAAAATTGGATGAAGCAGTTAGTTTAAAAGAGTTATTTAGTGATAAATATAAAGATCTCGAAGAAAATGAAATTTATAAAAATCTTAAAAAGGAATATTTGCAGCTTTTAGAATTAAATGAGCTTCCTCTATTGTGGGCCCTGGATGAGTACAAAACCTTTCAAGATCAAGTCAGTGATCGAAAAGCCCAAGACTTTCTACAAAAGTTTACGTGTGCCGAAACGCTAATTATTAGTACAAAGAGTATAACTAAGCTGCCAAAACTTAGCGAACAACTTAGGCATTTGGAATGTTCTCTATGCTTTAATTTAAGGGAGATTAAGGAAATTCCTAGCCTACAAGAGCTTTCATGCTATTGTTGTTATCGTTTAAAGACCATCGCAATAAATCCAGGATTACAACATTTCGATTGTTACGATTCTCATGAATTAGAAACAATATCCTCTCTTGCAGGCGTTAAGGAGGCTTCTATAAGACATTGTCCAAAACTGAAGAGACTTCCCAACGAAGCCAATGAACTAGTGAGGCTAACCATTCAGAATTGTCAGAGCCTAATAGGGATCTCTGCTAAACTCCCTGCAATAGTAAATCTTACCATTCAGAATTGTCAGCGCCTAATAAGGACCCCTGCTAAACTCCCTGCAATAAAAAATCTTATTTGTGAATGGAATCAACAATTAAGTGAATTGCCGGAGGTTATGGAATCTCTTGAATTCCTTCATTGCTCCAACAATGCAAACCTCGAAGTGTTGCCTTGGAGGACCCCTGCACTCAAATATTTGGACATGAGTAATAATCCGAAAATAATAGATGCCAGACGAGACTTACCCAATCTTGAAGTGCTGGATCATAGCAATTGCGCACTACTGGAAAGAGTGTCGGTGCCTCAAAAAATGCCTAAACTAAAAAAACTCACTGCGGACAATTGTCCAAGCATGATCTTGCCCCTAGAAGAATACATGAAAATATGGAATGAGAATAAAGATCTACTCCGGAAAGTAATTCCTGTGCAGGCTCCAGCCCCCATTATTCCACTTGACGCTGTAGAAGAGTGGGAGCAAGAGTGGCAAGATGATGATGATGAAGAGATCGAAGAATTAATAGAGCCGGAACCACCACCACCACCGGCATATGAGCCACCTCCAGCGCCACCCCCGCCTTATGCACCTGAATAAGAACTACGACTGGTATAACATCGCGCGGCCCCTCTAGGGCATACGCATCAAGCTAAGGAATAGCAAACTTCTTGTGCTAAGCCTCGAAGAGGTGGTTCGTGTAAAGCCCATGATGTAGCACCAAAGGTGCAAATCGTGGGTTAAGTTAAATTAAATAATCAGTCTCGAAGAGGCGACTAGTGTCTCTCCCCGGCCTGAGTTTGCAAGTTGTTTTCATCGTCTAACGCAACATTTTGATTCAGAATCAGTTATATTTTTCGTGTATTACCCCACTCGGTAATTTAGAAAAATATAACTGATTATGGATCAAAAGGTTGCGTTAGACGATGAAAATAACTTGTAAACTCAGGCCGGGGAGATAAACTAGTCGCCTCTTCGAGACTGGCTTTTCTATTTAACTTGACCCACGATTTGCACCTTCGGCGCTACATCATGGGCTTTACACTAGCCTCCTCTTCGAGGCTTAGCACTAGAAATTATTATAAATAGATGTTGATATAAAATTATTTATTGTTGATAATAAAACTGTTGGTTGTTTGTTTAATAAGCTAATTAGGCAGGTTTTTATTATGAATAAAAAATACTTAAACAACTTAATCGAGCAAAATCACTTCGAACTAGAAAAAAAGCTCATTGAGCCGGCAGCACTGGCGCTGAGCGAAACCCAACCTGTCGGACAATTTGAGACTAAAAACCTCTATCAAAATCGTATAAAGATTCAAATAAGGGAAGCCTTCAAAACTTATGAAAATAGGTTAACAGAAGCAGTGACCCTCTTTAAAGAAAATGGCATTTGGCCTCAAATTACTGAAGCCTTAGTATATAAATTACTAAGCGACAGTGATTTTGGAACAAAAATAACCAATGAAAAGGTTTCATTTCAGCAGCAGTTGGGAATCACCCAGGAACAGCTCATAAAATTCTACGAATTGGGTGTAAAATTCTATGAACAAGGCAACTTTGAGCAATCCCGATCAATCTTTCTGCTTATCTGCCTATTGAATCCGACAATGAATGTGCTTTGGAAGGCGCTTGGAATGGCAGCAGAACAACAAAAAGACTTCGAAGCTGCCGCACTTGCCTACTCCTTTGCCGGAGAGCTTACAATCGATAATCTCGAATGCTACTACCACGCCGCAGACTGCTTTCTAAAAAATGGGAATGCAACCTATGCTGGCAACACGATAAAGCGGGCCATAGAACGGTCTATGCATGAAGATCGACTTGCTTCATTACAAGATGAAGCTCGAGCAATGACGCTGCGATAATCATTAAAAAATAAATGCTTGGTTGGAGGGATTTATGAGTATGTCAGTGGGAGGAGCAGGCAAAGGTCCTGATATCGGAAACACAGATGGAGCTATTCAGTCCTCAAAAGTCACAGCACCGAGGACCAATGATCAATTATCGAACAGAACATGGCACCTACCAAGCGGTGGTGACGTGTTAAGGGCCACCGGTAATACAATAAAAGGAGTAGCAGGAAGTGCAGGTGCTGCATTGCTTGGTACGCTTGGAGGTATTGATCTTCAGTACGCTGCCCTTGGTGTGCAAAAGGGAGCAGATTTGGGGAGCATGAGTGCTATGGCAATAGGCGGGGGTGGACAACTACTAGCTGCCGCGGTTGTACTTGGGCTTACGTTCAATTATCAAGGTGTTAAGGATGTATGTCGACGGATGTCATTAACGGCAATGAGTCGACTTCCAACAATTCCAGAAGCGTTTGAAAGAGAAGAGGGTACTCGTCAAATACAGCTTTTGAAATTTAAGGCTGCCTCTTCAACTAATGCTGATCAGGAAATGGCAGACGCCTCCGCTTCCAATAGAGATGAGAGTGCTGAACAGGGAACAAATAAAGCTGCCGTCATTGGTCCGGAGATATTGTCTAGCGCATCGCTACCTAAAAGGGGGATGAAGCGGGGAAGAGATGAAAGTAATCCTGCATCTGCGACAGATTTATCTAAAATTGAGAGCAAGCCCTCTAGCAGAAGTAAACCTGTAGCGAAAAAAGCCAAGGCTTCCACAACAAAAAAAGTTGATGCAAAAAAAAATAGTTTGCCGGCATCAGCACCACTTTTCACAGCCAAAGTAGTATTGAAAGGTAAAAAAAAGAAATAAAAGAGAACTATATTAGACAACAGGAGTTATATGAGCATCCCTACCTCATCCAACGGCGGTGTATCTCCAAAACCGCTTATCGAATTTCATCAGTCCAAGTATGACGACAACAAATTCACTACCGGCTGGAAGTCAAAATGGGGTGGTTTATGGCAAGAAAAAGTACAAATCTCCAGAACACCCGATAAAATTACAATCACGTTGGCAACGCGCAATATTTTTGAGCGATTTCTGCATTTTGTGCTAGGCACAAGGGAAGGTTCGTTCGCAACAAAAACGCTCCCGTTCAAACTTTCTTTATCTGAAAAATTCTTGAATCAGAATTTAAATGAAAAAAGTACACCGACTAAAATTTACGAATCCGCACAAGATATTTTTGGTTCAAAAAAACGTGAACTAGCTACTACTGCTCCTACTGTTGCTGCTTCGGCTAAAGCTAAAGCTGCTTCGCCATCGACAGATGCACCTTACTCACTATTGCTTAAAACAGATGGGAGCGAGGCATCAGTTCAATTACAAGTCATTCCTAGATATGATGATACGACTATGGTTGGCTCTCGATCTGAAGAATCTTCTTCCTCTCTATCTTTGGAAGGGGCCGGTGATGAATCGGAGGTTGATGCTGAACATGATGACAGTGATAGACAATTAGCTGATGAGGTGTTAGCACAATCAGATGTGGTGTCACGTTATGTTGCCTCTTTGACACTTGACACACCTCCTGAAGTACTGCTGCCTTCGCCTCCGCCTCTGCCTACAATCCCGCTTTCGATACCACCTCAGTATTCTCCTCCTCCTCCGCCTCCTCTTCCGCCAATTCCTCAACAACAGCAACAACAAAAAGGTCGTGTGGAGTTTCTACCTGAAACACAGCCTGAAACTATTTTTCACTCTCTACAATTGGAAGACACTGATGATGAACAAACAGTTGCTGATGATGAACAAATAGTTGATATAGAACAAGATGATATTGCAGAACACCAAGAGAGTGAATCACCTGTTCCATCAGAAGCTTTACCTCAAGTTACTGCCACATTAACGCCTGACGTTTTACTTGAAGCAGCCCCACCTTTTCTTCCATTTGAAGGGGGTGCTGTAGAACCCGATGTTGGTGAGGAACAAGCAGGCAGCTCTGAACAACCATCAGCTGAGGTACTAGTTGAATCGAATGACTCATCTCAAGAGAATGCTACTTTGGCACTTGACATTCAGTCTGAAGCACCACAATCTCCTCCCTCTCCTCCTCCGCTAATTCCTCAACAACAGCAACAACAAGGTAGTGAGGTGTCTCTACATGAAACACAACCAGAAGCTATCTTTCACTCTCAACAATTGGAAGACGCTGATGATGAACAAACAGTTGATGTAGAAGAAGAAGAAGAAGACATTATTGAGCTGGAGGGTGAAGGAGTACAGGAAGGCGGTACTCGAGAACAATTTGCTGAGGTGCCAGTGCCAACAGTCGAGACACCAGCAAATGAAGAAAATGTTCAGTCTAGTTGTACTAATAAGCCTGCCGTAATCAGACAGATAAACCAAATGAAACCTCAAACGTTTGGTCTTTCAAGGAAAATAATGGCATGTGCTCTGGGTGTTCTGTATTTTGCTGGAGGAGTTCCGAATTTGCACACCGAACCATCAGTAGAGCGTTCAATAGTTCCTGTAAACGACTTTACACCCGATTTCCGCGCAAATGTTACTCATAGCACTGCTCTCGTTTCATTCAGAGAGTTGATTAGTGAAAAATCATTGTCAATACCTATTGATGAGGGATTCAATGTCACTTTTCAAAATCGTCTTCCGGAGCCTGTAGCTGTGACTGTAATGTATGCGTTACAACCTGGGCATGAAGATTATGCTAAGAACTTGCTTAAAGAAAGTTTACAACATCACAATTCTTTAGCTCATCAGGTAGCGTTGAAATTTCTGATTCATGAGGATAGTAAACAACAGTTGCTTGGCGATAAAAATGCTCTCTCTAAAGCAGTTCTTGACCTTAGAACCTGTAACTATCTGGCTGCTCCTAACGTAGCCCGTAGCTATCTTAATTATCAGCTAAGTCAGGGCAATTCTACACTAGCAAATAAACTGGTGAAGAAAAGCTTAAAAGCAAAACATAAAACAGCTACAGATTTTGCCATTATCAGCGAAGCTGTAGATAAGAATATGTTAAATAAAGATAATACAACGCAGGCTATTTACGCCTTGAGAAACCAGGCACAGAAGAATGTTTTTAGTGCGGTAAGTAACTTTTTTACAGGATCTAAACAAGCATTGACTTCCAGCCAGTCTGAACAGGATGCTGTTACAGATTCTATTCATAATCAAAGAAACCAGGCCCGTCAGAAAGTTATCAACACGATAACCAACTTCTTTTCAGGTTGGGGTTAAAGACTTAATTGTATGCAGAGACCAGAAGATCGGCCTTCTTCGACTCCATGTTTGATGTGGAGGTTTTTACCAGCTTCTGATCCTAGGTGCGCGGCTTCAGAGCAATGGCGGCTTTTGGAAACGGTTTGTCTTAGTGAGGGATAGGCCAGCTTCGATGCTTCTTTCAAATCCTTCTGAATCATGATCAGGCCATGCGTTTGTTCGTTGCCACCCATTTGATTTAAAGCTTCGATTTTTTGGCAATATCCTCTTGCCACACCGTAAAAAAATGAATTCTTGCTGGCTAGTCCTTTTAGGCTTGCTTGCTTGCTTCTGGCATCTTCCCACAGTCTGTCGAATTCCTTTTCTAAAAACGTACCAACATATTCAGCGATGGCAACATTCGATTTTTTTCCGAAAATTTCAAGGTAAACAAAATCGTCGCCGCGGGAATAGACGGTTTCAACAAAAAATGTGCGCAAAATTTGTGCTATGGCATGGATTTTCGGTGAGGTTTTCTGCTGTTTAAAAATCCTTTTAAGCAGCATCTCCTCATCATTTTCTTCGAGCCCGCGATAAATCTCTCTTTCACTTAGGTTGTATTTTAGTAAAAGTTCATTACTTTTAATGGTGGCAAGTTCAGATTCATGCTGATTATGACTGGTCGCCAGTGCTAGAAGTTTTTTTATTTTTGATAAAACGCGATCCCCGTCGTCATCTTCAGCAATTGGAATATCATCCAAAGATTCCTCGATGGTGGCTGCATATACATCAGCACCCCAACCATATTGACGACAAAGCTCATGATATTCTCTGCCATGCGGAAGAACTTGATTGCCGTATTTTATCCACGTGAGGTAATGGGCTAGTTCATGCCGTAGTAGATCCGTTAACAATTTTGGAGGCGCCCGCATCATCTGTTTGTTGAGTCCTATTTCGAGAACGGCAGGATCAAAATAGCCTAGAGTCTTGTGATGTTCTATGATGACGATTTTCAAGGGATAAGTAGATAAGCCAATACAAAATCGTGTCTGGCGCACAGCTATGCCTACCTCTTTTGCCAGGATGGTCTTTAATAGCTGCCTGGCGCGTGCAATAAAAGCGACGATGGCATGAGAATATAAGATGTTTGTATCCATAGGGGTATTTATATATCACAATCTACAACTATCTGTAAATTGTAATTTTTGGTCGCAAAGCTGTTTTTTATTGATGTTTATTAGATTATATTTTAGTTTATAGTTGTTCATTGATAATTTATTATAGATTTAAACCTTACCTATTATGTTTCGAAAATTCATAGCGCTTTTTCGCGAGTTTGTGCCGATGTCCGTCATTTGTTGGCGCGAGGGATATCGTCGAGAGCTTTTTTTTGACGATTTGCGTGCAGGCATATCCGTAGGATTAATCGCGCTTCCCCTGGCTATGGCCTTTGCAATAGGCTCTGGTGTCGATCCTGAACGGGGTCTATATACCGCAATTTTTGCCGGATTCCTCATTTCGCTTCTTGGTGGCAGCCGCGTCCAGATTGGAGGTCCCACAGGAGCTTTTATCATCATTGTCCTTGATGTCGTGATACGGCATGGGTACGATGGTTTGGCTATTGCAACCTTATTAGCGGGCGTTATGATGATCCTCATGGGGTTGGCCCGTTTTGGTGTATTTCTTAAATTCATACCCTATCCGGTTACCGTCGGTTTTACGACGGGCATTGCCTTAGTCATCTTTTCATCGCAAATGAAAGATTTTTTTGGTTTGTGTATCAATCCAGTGCCTGCCAAATTTCTTGATAAATGGACAGCCTATGCTGAGAATGTCATGAGCTGTACTCCTTGGGCGTCGCTAATAGCTGTAACGACGCTATTTTTGATTTTCTTTTTTCGCCGTTATAAACCTAAATGGCCCAATGTGATCATCGCCATTGCCCTTGCGACGATTATTTCAATCATTTTTGACTTGCCTATGGACACTATTCAATCTAAATTTGGCAGCATCCCAAATTCTCTTCCAATGCCGTCTTTTCCTGCATTTACACTGGAAAAGGTTCGTTCTGTATTTCCTGACGCGATTGCTATTGCTTTATTGGGAGCTATTGAGTCCTTATTGTCGGCAGTAGTGGGTGATGGCATGACCGGTCATCGCCACCGCTCCAATTGCGAATTAGTGGCTCAAGGCTTGGCAAATATAGGATCAGTTCTAGTTGGAGGCATCCCTGCGACAGGGGCTATTGCCCGTACTTCTGCAAACATCAAGCTTGGCGGCAAGACGCCGATGGCTGGAATGGTGCATGCAGTCACGTTGCTTTTGATAATGGTGATATGTGCTCCTCTAGTATCAAAAGTACCTCTGGCTTCACTAGCAGCAGTATTAATTTATGTGGCCTGGAATATGAGCGAGCTTCCCCATTTTTATTCTTTGCTACGCGGGCCATGGAGTGATGCTTTGGTTTTAATGACAACGTTTCTATTAACTGTATTGGTAGATTTGACGGTGGCAGTACAGGTTGGCGTCGTACTATCTGCTATGCTATTTGTTAAACGCATGTCGGATACAACCAATATCAAAATCTGCAAGGCACTCGTTGAAGAAAATGCTTATGAATATCCCGATGCACACGATTCTGATATCATTTTCAGAAAAGATGTTCCTGAAGACACTGTTGTTTTTGAGATCAACGGCCCCTTCTTTTTTGCGGTATCGGATTTGCTTAATGAGCAATGGCAGAATATGACAACGATTCCTAAAATATTTATTCTTAGGATGCGTAAAGTTTCTATTATTGATGCTACAGGGGTTAGGGCACTTAACGATTTTATTTTAAAGTGCCATCAGCATCAAACCGTCTTATTATTATCAGGCGTTCATGGCAGGTTGGAAGAGCTTCTTGCAGATACCGGCATTGAAGCTGCTGCAGGCAAGGATCATGTTTTTCCAGATCTGGGAACTGCTCTAAAATTTGCCAAAACTCTTCCTTGATTTGGAGTGCGGTGACTTGTCACCGCTTTTTCGACAATACATATGCCTGCAGTAGTCTCAAAGTATTGCCAGAACAGGCTATTTCGGAAAAAGCGGTGACAAGTCACCGCACTCCAAATTTAAGGCAATTAATTACGTAAATTTTTGATAAAAAGCTCTCTTAAGATCCTGCGTGCTTCTGCAATCTCCTCGGAAGATTGGTGAACTTCCAACAGGGCATAGCTGTGATCTTGCATTGCTTGAAGGACTTGGTTGCCTGGCAACAGCACTTTGTTCAAAAAAGAGTTATCTGGCTGCATCAGAGATATGGTTCCTTGATGTAAAAAACCATGTTTAGTACGTCTCTGCGCTCCACCTGCAACCTTTTTGTTGTCTATGACGACATCATATTTGGTGGGCTTAGCCATGCAAAATTGGGTGCAAGAGGCGTCCATTGCACTAGGATCTTTTTGTAATAATACTGGTTTTAACTTAGCCTTGAATTGACTAATGACACCGATGACAATGTTATTTACAAAAGCATAATTATCCATCGTATTGATGGAATATCCACAGTGGCCCTCTGGAACAAGTATTGAAAAAGCGAAGTCAGTGAGATGAAAAATGATTCCGCCGCCTGTTGGACGACGAGCTAGATGCAAATTAATATCGGCTGCAGCTTGCAAGCAGAGTAGGGATTGAGGTTTGATAAAATAGCCGTAAGTGGCGCTGGGGTGATTCCATTCGTACAGATGCAGGATGGCTTGTTGGCTTATTCCTGAGGCCAAACCTTCCAGCAATTGGACATCCAGGGCCATATTCATTTCAGCGCTGTTTGTTCCGGAATTGACAACCTGCCACTGGCCTAGCTCCATATGATGCATCTAGCTAAAAACGAGTGGATTAAGAGTGTCGGTGAGTTTGTCTCCGAAATTATATCCGATTTTTTTAAAATTATTGACATGAGGATCGTTAGGTTCCATACGATAGACGGCTTTGGCGTCAGTATAAACAAGCATTAAATAAAGATTGCCGGCATGCTTTGTCAATTCGTTAAATGGAATTGGTGTATCGGGACGAAAAAACACCCCATTTCCAGGTTGATTTGAAAAAAATGATTTGTTTTCGTTGTCAATAGGTTGGCTTGATTGAATGCATAATATTAGACCGCAACGTAGTCCTTGAACACAGCTTATTTCTTCTAAAGTGGGTGTTTGAGTAAGAATGGCGCTTAATGAACCCTGGTTATAGAGGATTGGCTTGGAAGGGGAAGGCAACAACAAATCATATCCATACCGCAGGGGTTTGTATTCTATGAGTTCAGATGCTACCTCAGCCAATGTTTTGCTGAGTACGATTTTTTTTAAAGATTGGGATTCACGCCAAAGATCTTTCCCTGATGAAAAAAGTTCTTCTGAAGGCAGCTTGAAGATTTTGTTAACAGGTTCTTTGAGGCGGTTTGCTAAAACAAGGGTGGTTTCTTTTTCGATGATAGCCAGCTGATCAAGGGTCAGTAGTTCATCAAATTCGATCCAACCTTGCTTGCGTAAACAGTCGCGATGTTCGCCGATGACTGCAAATTTCATAAGTAAAAACTCGATAAAGGTTAAAGGATCAAGGATAAAGGATATGGGATAAAAAGGAAAGCATGAAGAAAGATGGACAAGTATGAAAAGGAAAAATATAAGTTTACAATTGCCCGCACCCCGCTTCGGGGGTGCAATTGATTTGCAAGATTACCCAGGGTTGCACTTCGTTTACCCTGGGCTAATTGCCGTCACCCACTTCGTGGGTGAAAACAATAGTTCTTACAAATTACTCCCGAAGGGAGTGACGGCAATTAGCCCAGGGTAAACGAAGTGCAACCCTGGGTAATCTTGCAAATCAATTGCACCCCCGAAGCGGGGTGCGGGCGGCCTGTGAACAAGTGAGTTAAAAAATTGTCAATGCAACAGCCGAAATTGTTGTGGAAAGAACGAATGTAGTGCTACCGGCAACTACAAGGCCAACTATTCCACCAACTGCAAAGCCAAAAGGAATCTCAAAAGCACCAGAACCAGGATTTAAACCTGCTTGTCTTTCACCCCATTTTGCACCTATAGAGCCGCCTTTATAGGCTCCAAGAAGTGCACCCGTAGCTGTTAGGGTTACTATTGCACTGGCTCCTATAGCTGTTTTAACAACAGCCTTAGCAACACTCATTGGGAATGCTACAGTGTATAGGAAAGTTCCACTCGCTGCAAGAAAGGCAGCCGATTTGATATATGTCATAATAATCTCCATGAAAAGTTGTTGGAAAAGTAACTTTTATTTAGTTTCTAAGCAAATTAAAATGTAATGCTTTTCTTTGCGTCTTTGCGCCTTTGCGTTTAATAATAATACGACACTTGTCAGAAGATGAATTTTAAGACGTTGCCTGTTCATCTTTCTTCATCCTTTCCTTTTTATTCTTTATTCATTATTCTGCGCTTTAAATTTAAAATGAGGATGGATTTATGGCTTCTGCAGCACCAAATACCGTATCAAACACAAAAATAATCGGAAAATCACAACGCCTTCTTAATGCGCAACTTAAAGAAATTTTAACTAAAATAGCTTTAGGCATCCGCATTTTATCCATTGATGCCGTTCAAAAAGCCGATTCCGGCCACCCGGGATTGCCTATGGGTTGTGCCGAATTAGGTGCGTATTTGTGGGGTTATGCCATGCGATATAATCCAAAAGATCCTCAATGGTTCAATCGCGATCGTTTCATTCTGTCAGCCGGCCATGGTTCTATGTTACTTTATTCCTGCTTGCATCTTTCAGGCTATGACCTTTCTCTTGATGATCTGAAACACTTTCGACAGTTGCATTCCAAAACACCCGGACATCCTGAATCGCTTGATACGCCCGGCGTAGAGACGACAACCGGACCACTCGGACAAGGTTTAGGTAATGCTGTGGGAACGGCTATTGGATTAAAGCTTTTAGCCGCCAAATTCAATACTGATGAACATAAAATTATCGATAGCAAGGTCTACGCTTTAATGGGCGATGGTTGCGTCATGGAAGGGGTAACTTCTGAGGTCTCTTCGTTGGCCGGACATCTTGAAATAGACAATCTTATCGTCTTTTATGATGCAAATAAAGTCTCATTGGATGGTCCATTAAGCGACAGCTGCTCAGAAGATACGAAAATGCGTTACCGTGCTTATGGATGGGATGTTTTTGAAGTTGATGGCAATGATTTAGATGCTTTGAATACTGCTGTCAGTCAAGCAAGGGAGGATCAAAAGCGTCCTCGTTTGATTTATATGAGAACGGTGATAGGCAAAGGATCTCCCCATAAGGAAGGAACTTCCAAGGCGCATGGTTCGCCATTAGGTCCGGATGAAGTAAAACTGACTAAAGAAGTGCTGGGAGCACCACAAGATCCTTTTTGGGTACCACCAGGAGTGTATGAGTTCTTTAAGGAAAAGCTTAAGCTGGATATCGATTTGCAAACCAAATGGCAGCGTACTTTTGATGCATGGGCGAAGGCAAATCCAGGCAAGTTACGTGAATTTGAAGCTATGCGCCAACACTTTATACCGGATGATATCGAAGAAAAGCTGAACGCCCTGGAAATACCATCTCCTATAGCGGGAAGAAAAGCATCGCAAGATACCGTCAATGCTTTGGCGGATTTCTTGCCGCAGATTTATGGGGGGTCAGCAGATTTGTCATGTTCCGATTTGACGATGTTAAAGAAATTCCCGGTTGTGGAAGCAGGTCAATTTAATGGACGCAATATTAAGTATGGAGTGCGCGAATTCGGCATGGCAACGATGGCTACAGGGTTATCTCAAACAGGATTAATAACTCCCTATATCGGTACCTTTCTAACCTTTTCCGATTACATGCGCAATGCGATACGCTTGGCGAGCTTGATGAAAGCCCATGTAATTTATCAATTCACTCACGATTCAATCTTTTTGGGTGAAGATGGTCCTACACACCAGCCTATCGAACATTATGCAGCCTTGCGCGCCATTCCGCAGTTGAATGTGATTCGTCCGGCTGATGCCAACGAAGTTAAAATGTCATGGATAGCGGCGTTGCGGTACCAAGGGCCTACAGCGATCATTTTATCGCGGCAAAATCTGCCGGCATTGAAGCATACAAAAGTGCCTTTTGCGGATGGAGTTGGACGCGGAGCCTATATTATTAATAAAGCGCCGCGCAAGCCTGATTATACTTTAGTTGCGACTGGATCGGAGGTTCATTTAGCCCTTGATGTAGCTGTGGCGCTGGAGAAGATGGGCAAAGCTGTCAGGGTTATTTCAATGCCATGCTGGGAATTATACGAAGAACAATCTCCTGAATATAAAGAAGAAGTTTTTGGGGGAGATCTTGGGATAAGAGTTTCGATCGAAGCGGGAATTGAACAAGGATGGCATAAATATATCGGTGCTTCGGGCATTGCCATTGCGATGCATAGTTATGGAGCGTCTGCACCGGCTAAGGATCTTGCCATAGAATTTGGTTTCACTGTTGAAGCCATTCTTAAGAAAATTTTATAATCTGGACTATGGTATAAAATGAAAACTCTATTGCTCGATGCCTTGCAATGTCGCAATAAAAGCAGACCACCCATATGGCTTATGCGCCAGGCTGGCAGGTATATGCCTGAATATCGAGCTTTGCGGGCAAAACATTCGTTCCTTGAAATGTGTCATCAACCTGAACTTATTGCTGAAATTACACAGCTTCCTATACGTGCTTTTGGCATGGATGCAGCTATTCTCTTTTCAGATATCTTAGTCATACCCGAAGCTTTAGGCGTTGGGTTGCGTTTTGAGGATGGGGTTGGTCCGATCATCGAACGCCCGCTCAATTCCGCCCAAGATGTCGCTAAACTGCTTTCGATTGATATGCATGATCGTCTAAATTATGTTGTTGATGGGATCCGTCTATTAAAGCCCACGCTAAATGTGCCTTTGATAGGATTTTGCGGGGCTCCATTCACAATGGCAAGCTATATGATTGAAGGGGGCAGCAGCCGCGATCTTCGCAAGACCAAACAATGGATGCTGAGCGATCCGACTTCTTTTCATCAATTGATGGATCATCTGGCTGAATGTGCGATTGCCTCGCTTGAGATGCAGATTGATGCCGGAGTGCAAGCTGTTCAAATTTTTGAATCCTGGGCCGGCATGCTGGCATGTGCCCAATTGCGAGAATTTTCTTTTGCTTATTTGGATAAAATTGTCAAAAGAATAGGGACAAAGGTTCCGGTCATCCTTTTTTGTCGTGGAGCCTCCTCGTTGATTCCAGAAACGATAAAAATGAATCCCCAAGGGATCAGTATCGATTGGAATGCCGATTTGGCTGCTGTGCGGCAGATTGTGCCTCCTACAATGGCTATTCAAGGCAATCTCGATCCACACGTTCTTTGCGCTCCTCTGCATGTAGTTCGCAAAGAGGCCAAGCGTTTGTTGGAAGAGATGCGCGGTCATCCGGGATATATCTTTAATCTGGGACACGGAATAACACCCGATGTTCCCGTAGATGCGGTTAAAACCTTAATCGAATGCGTGCAAAATCATTAGACAGCTTTTTATACCAAGCGCCGTAAAAATATGCATAACCTAACCGTGCGTGGTATAAAGTGAAAATCATCATCATAGGCGCCGGCATCAGCGGATTAGCGTTGGCATGGTCGCTGCGGCGACAACATGGCGATCGCTGCACGATTGCGATTTTAGAAAAAAGTTCCCGTCCGGGTGGGTGGATCCGTTCGAGTGTCGAAGGTGGCTTTTTTTTTGAACAAGGTCCCCGCAGCTGCCGTTCTAAAGGCGCTGGTGCTGCCACTCTTCAACTCATTGAATCTCTTGGATTGCAAGACGATGTCATTCTGGCCTCTTCAGCTGCTCGGCATCGATTTATCTATCATGAAGGCTCGATGCAGCATGTTCCCAGCACTTTTTTGGAATTTATTCGTTCCCCCTTGATGAAAGGCATCTTTCCGGCTTTATGCAAAGAATGTTTTATTTCTTCGCGGAAGGATGGCGATGAAAGTATTGCAGGGTTTATGGAACGGCGATTCTCTGCTGAAATTGCCAATCGATTGGTCGATCCTATGGTGTCGGGTATTTATGCCGGAGATATTGACCGGCTTTCATTGAAAGCGTGCTTTCCTGAATTACATAAAAGAGAACAGCAGCATGGATCGTTGGTAAAATCAATGATTAAAAGTGTTTTTCAAGGTCGGCAAAAGTCTAATTATTCACCCTTTGTGAAGCGTGTTCAGCATTCTCCCATCTTCACTTTGCGGCATGGCATGGAATCGTTGGTTAAGGCTTTAGCCGAGGCCCTTAAAGAGGAACTACAACTTGAAACTCCTGTAGCTGGCATTGACATAAACCAAAAAGGAGTAGAAATTCATTTGGAAAATGGGGCATGCATGCATGCAGACCAGGTTTATCTGGCTTCTCCGGCACAGGCAACAGCTAAAATTCTTGGTAAATCCTGTCCGGAAATAGCCTCTCAGCTCGCTAAAATTGAATCGGCTTCGGTTGCTGTTGTTAGTATGGGATGGAAAGAAAATGTCTTGCCCTTATCAGGATTTGGCTATTTGGTCCCTTCTAAAGAAAAGGAGGATGTGTTAGGGGTTGTTTGGGATTCTTCTGTTTTTCCGGAACAAAATCGGAATCTGCAAGAGACGAGAATTACTGCCATGCTTGGCGGAAGACATCGACCCGATTTGCTTGCGCTTTCAGATAATGAGTTAATGAAATTAGTGGGCGGCAGTCTCCAAAAACATCTAAACATCACGGCATCACCAGAATCTATTAAAGTTTTTAGGGCCAAAGAGGCGATACCTCAATATGATGTGGGACATCTAGAAAGGTTGGCAAAAATTGAGCAGTCTTTGGCGGAATGGTCATTTTCGAAGGTAAAACTTATAGGCAGTTCATATCACGGTGTATCTGTGAACGACTGCATAGCTATTCCGGCGTTATTTGGGAATGTCCGGTAATTGCACTATTCGTTATGAATCATAATTTTGTAACTTCTTAAAATCGCATGGCATTACTATGAGACTCAGTAAGATACGATAGGTTTCCCGCAAAGGCGCAAAGAGGCAAAGTTCGCAAAGAAGAGACATAAAGAAAAAATAACAATAGAGGAATGAGAGACAGGATAATATCCTACTTATCCTTTATTTTTTGCTTTTTTCCTTATTCTTCACAGCCTCTGCGGGAAATCTATACCGCTCGTCATTGAAGAATTGTTAAAAAATACTTTTCAAAAATTTTCATTTACGTAATAAACACGTGATATGAAAAATTTATTGTCTGATGAACAGCGTAGCCAGCTAAGGTTGCAACATAAAAAAGAACGCGATAAACGTGTATGCGATCGTATTAAGGCTGTATTGCTAAGTGATGAAGGCTGGTCGACTCAACAAATAGCCCACGTCCTCCTTTTGAGTGATGAAGCTATTCGTCAACATATTCTTGACTATCAAACAGAGCATAAGCTGAAACCTGAAAATGGTGGCTCAATTGAAAGGCTTTCTGATTAACAATCAAAACTCCTAGAAGCTCACCTCCACGAGCATACCTACCTCTATATCAAAGAAATAATCACTTATGTGAAATCTATCTATGGAGTCGACTATACCGTTTCAGGAATGACCCATTGGCTTAAACGCCACTTCTTCTCTTATAAAAAACCGGCACTTGTTCCCGGCAAAGCAAATGAAGAGCAACAAAAACTGTGGATTACAGAGTATGACAAGCTTTTGCAAGC
>Ga0207123_1072_pt1 | contig 18330 bp, 15 predicted proteins | sample Alteio_BWMinHeat_39_FD_153503 | JGI IMG/M metagenome (GOLD analysis project Ga0207123, IMG submission 153503) | Enriched cells from forest soil in Barre Woods Harvard Forest LTER site, Petersham, Massachusetts, United States -... | ecosystem: Environmental > Terrestrial > Soil > Temperate forest >... | reverse complement strand
TGAAACGGTATAGTCGACTCCATAGATCAAATTCTCATAGTAATGCCATGAGATTTTGAGAGCTTACGATCTCTTTGGTGCACAAGGTGTAGCAATGTAAAAACTTTATCATTGATTATGTATACTGAATGGTGTACAATAAGTTTATATTAGATATATGAGGTCGCGTGAAAAAACGAGATTTGGAGAAAAAACTGAATGAGCTCGGATGGCGCTTTAGCAAACATGGTGGATCTCACGACCATTGGACTAATGGGAAAGAATTTGAATCAGTACCAAGGCATGCTGAGGTAAACGAAAATCTAGCAAAAAAGATTCTTAGAGTTGCAAAAAACAATCCCCCAAAGGAGGAGTAATGGAATTAGAAGGTAAGCTTTGGAAAAGCGGTAAATTTTGGCTTGTGGAAGTTCCTGCTCTCGAAGTTATGACTCAAGGACACTCACGCGAAGATGCTTTAAAAATGATCGTTGATGCAATAGAAGGACTTGTGGATTGCTATTTTCCAACCGAATCAAAAGATTTTAAAATATGCGTTCAAGAATATAAAAGAGGAATAATCGGCGTCTCTACCTCGAATAATAGCTTAATGTTGGCTTTTTCTTTGAGAAGACAACGAGAGGCCAGTAAGTCAACTGTTAGAGAAGTTTCAGAGCGTTTAGGCTCTAATTCTCCTAACGCCTATGCTCGTTATGAAAAAGGAAGGGCTCGAATTTCATTAGATCAATACGAACGTTTATTGCAGGCAGTAAATCCGCAACAGAATTTCCATTTAAGAGTGGTTTGATCTCGGCTGGAGTATATTTTAAAGACAAAAATCCCGGTTTTGTGTATTATCTTGAATTAATTAAACTGCAACCCGTTTTATTTTAGATGCTTATTTATATTGTCGATAAACTTTTCCTTGTTTTTACTATCATGATGTTTGTACGCATCATGGGATCTTGGCTTCCAGAGCTGCAGAACTCTAGATTTATGCAATTCGTGGCTTTTTACACCGATCCTTATCTCAATGTGTTCAGACGATTTATTCCGCCTCTTGGCATGATTGATATCAGTCCAATCATCGCCTTCTTGTGCTTGGGAATCATGGAACAGATGATAAAATCTTTACTTATTACGATCATGACATGACGCATTTCAAAAAACATATTAAACTCGGTTCTATCACTCTTCCCAACAATATCTTCTATGCACCTCTGGCAGGTTGTTCGGATTTTCCCTTTCGAAAAATGTCTTCTAAATATCAACCAGGCCTCATGTTTTGTGAAATGGTCAAAATGGATGCTTTGGTCCGCAATGATCAAAATACATTCCATATGCTAGATTACGACAAAGATATGCATCCTATTGCTGGGCAACTCTGCGGCAGTAAAGCCGAAATCGCTGGCAAAGCCGCGCGTATTATTGAGGATTTGGGCTTTGATGCTGTCGATCTCAATTGTGGATGTCCGGTTGATAAAGTCACTAAAGATGGAAGCGGTTCAGGAATGCTCAAAACCCCTCAACTTATTGGTGAAGTGCTTGCTAATATGGTGGCGGCTGTAAAGATACCTGTGACAGTGAAAATTCGGGCTGGTTGGGATGAATCGCAAATTAATGCTCCACTTATCACCCAAATAGCAGAACAAGCGGGTGCCTCAGCTATATGCATCCATGGCAGAACACGTAAGCAGGCTTATAAAGGACCGGCAAATTGGGATTATATTAAAGATTGCGTGGCGGTGGCAAAAACAATCAAGGTCATTGGCAACGGCGATGTCTTAGATGGGGCTTCAGCTGAACGGATGTTTGAATATACAGGTTGTGATGCGGTGCTGGTAGCACGTGGCACAATGGGACAGCCTTGGATTATTGAGGATATCATTAGTTTTCTAATGCAAGAAGATGTTTTAGAAAGAGGCCTAGATGCACGCCGTCAAGGCTTGATGGAACATTTTCTGCATACGTTGGACTACCATCATCCTCGTCGTGTTGCGGTAGATATGCGCAGAGTGGGTTGTTGGTACTTTAAAAAAGCAGCAGGTACACGCCAGTTTCGAGAAGCTATTAGTCGTGCTGAGCATCCTGATGCTGTCAAGGAGCTTATCCTCAACTTTCCGGTTGAATCCTTTATTGATGAGGGCAGTCCTGAAGATGAAAATTGTGCCGATGAGTGCTGATTGATGATAGAAATCCATGCTCGTGCTACAGGTAGGGTGCAGGGTGTTGGCTTTCGAGCAACATTGTATTCTTATGCATCAAAGCTTGGATTGTTTGGTACGGTACAAAACCTCTCTGATGGTTCTGTTGAAATTTATCTATTCGGTGAAAGAGAGACCATCAAATCGCTTTTTATGGCTCTTCAAAAGAATTTTGACTTCGAGTTATTTCAAGAAGAAATTCATCCTGTTCATGCCTATACTCGTTTTGAGATTATTTGATCTATTGGACGATGCAACATCCTTTACTAACGTTATTCTGAAATAGCGATGTTAACAGTGCATCGGCTGTATTGAATCCTGATAGGGCTTTAATATCGACGCCTTCATATATTCGATCGAGGTTATAATTACTTGTACCATGTATTGTATTTATACCGATATCTCGGGTTATTAAAAGAATTTGCGGTTGTGTCAAGCTGGTCGTTATACTCTCTTTAGAGTTAAGGGTAATTGTAATTCCATAATGTCTAGGTGGAGAATCCTCCCGTACAAAGCCAAACTCAGGAAAGATAAATTTGGTTACCATTGATGTTGTAATACTCATTGTTACTCACATAAGTGGTTGATAATAAACAAATTGTATCATTTTTTGTGTTTTTACACAAGGCCATATTCTTTTTATTGGTAAAAAACACAGAGAGATACAAATAAGAAACTCATAAAAATATGATATTAGAGTTATTTTATTTGTCGTGATCGACTAATTTTAGAATGGTCTTTGGGATATGATGAAGAGGGACGACATAGCTGGCTGCCCCAGCTAGAATAGCTTCTTTTGGCAGGCCATACAGCAAACATCCTTCTGCACTTTGTACAACAGTGATAGCGCCTTGATGTTTTAGGTTCAACAATTCATCTACTCCATCTTTTCCCATCCCGGTTAATAGAACTCCTAAAGAATGAGATCCATAAGCTTTTGAGATAGAATTAAATAAATGGCTTATCGAAGGAGTGGGTTCTATTTTTTCTGATTTTAGAATTTTAATCCTACCGTTTTCATGAAGCATAATATGACATAGGTCAGGAGCAAAATAGATGAATCCTGGTTTGGCAATTTCGTTTTCTTCAGCTACTTTAATTTGTAATTTAGAAGACTGAGAAAGCCATTCTATTAAGCTGGTAATGAAGCCAGGAGCTATATGTTGAGCTACAAATATCGGAACTGGAAATGTGGCAGGTAAAAGTGAAAATATATAACGGAGGGCTTGAGGACCTCCAAAAGAGGTGCCAATAGCAACAGCTTTTATTTTAACCGGTATCTTGTGGACGACAACTTCTGAAGGTTCTTTGGTTGGAGACTCTTTGAGAGGGACTTTAATTTTAGAAACTATTTTAATTGTCTCAATCAGTGTTCGAGCAGCTTCTACAGAGTTGGGGTCATTAAGTCCGGCCGGTTTTTCCAATACAGCTAAAGCCCCTACAGAAAGGGCTTGAAAGCTTCTATCGACATTAAACATGGATTGGGAGCCACTGACGATCAGGATTGGAATGTTGTGAAGTTTTAAGATTTCCTTTGTTGTTTCCATTCCGTCCATACCAGGCAGGTGCATATCCATTGTAATAACATCAGGTTTGTGAGTTTGCAGGTATTTTAAAGCTTCTTCACCGTTATTTACAGCCCCCATAACTTCCAGGTTGATTTCATTATTGATGACGTACGAAAGGACTTCTCTTTCAACCTGAGTGTCATCTACGATCAGCACTTTAATCATTTCCTTCATCCTTTTCTAATAGTTGATTAATCAGTTGTACGAAACTGCTTATTTCGAAATTGCTTTTATTTATATAAGCGTTTGCACCAACCTCTATCCCCTGTTCTATGTCCCTTTGAGATCCTCTCGTCGAAATAATTACTATAGGGAGTTTGCTATATTGCTTCAAGGATCTGACTTTTTTTGCTAATTCTAAGCCATTCAATATGGGCATTTCTATGTCGGTAACTAGAAGTCTAATTGAAGATTCCTGTAAGATTGAAAACCCTTCGAATCCATTTATGGCAGTTTTTACTTCATAACCTGATGCTTCTAAAACATTTTTTAGCAAAGTTCGGGTGGTTATTGAATCTTCAACCAACAAAATGGTCCTTTTTTTATCTTGGTTTCTCATTAGCGCGATATTAGAAATAGGATGAGTTAAAACACTGGGTATCTTAAGCGCAGAATGAATTAAATCTGTTGGATCAATAATTAGTACGACTTTGCCTTCTTCTAAAATCGTAGCGGCCATAAAGTTTTTAATTCTTTTTAACTGATTTCCTAAATTTTTAATAATTAATTCTTGTTCTTGTAAAACGCAATCGATTTCGAAAGCTACGGTTGTGTCCGTTGCGTTGATGATAAGAACAATTTTGGCGAGGTCTTCTTGACTATAAATTTTGGGGATTTGCAAAACTGTGCTTAGGGAAAAGTAAGGTATAGTCAGATTTTCATAGGTGATAGTTTGGCGACCCTCAATTGTTTTGATGTTATCAGGAAGGATTCTCATTGCTTTTTTTACAGCGGAAATGGGGACCATAAAATCTTGATTTTCGGCTTTTATATGAATTCCATGGAAAGTGGCAATGGATAAGGGGAGAGTAATGATAAATGTAGTGCCTACCCCCCATTTGCTTTTGACAGTTATGCTGCCATTGAGTTTAACTACCGTTTCAGCAACAATTTTAAGTCCGAGTCCTCTTCCCGAGATATCTGTAGCTATTGGGCTGGTGGTTATACCTGAAAAAAAAATAAGATTTAGGGCTTCATTTTCGTTTAAATTAGCGGCTTCATCTTTATTAAGAAAATGATGTTCGATGGCTGATTGTTTAATTTTATCAATATCAATGCCTTTTCCATCATCTGAGATCACTAGCTCTACATTGTTGCCCTTTATTTGTCTGGCAACGATGGAGATTTTTCCTTGAGCTGGTTTGCCGTCTTTTGATCTTTCTTCAGGTGTTCCTACTCCATGATCAATGCAATTTCGGATGATGTGGAAAAGGGGGTTTTTCATTTCATCCAGGATGCGACGATCTGCTTCAATTTGTCCTCCATGGAATTCTAAAAAAACGTCTTTATTTAGTTCTCGAGCAATGTCTCTGGTCATTCGCGGTAGGGTGTCGAACAGATTTGCTATGGGTTGCATGAGCAATTTTTTCATTTCCAACAAGAGATTATCAATCATTCCATAGGCTTGTCTGATATTTTCCAAGCCGTTTATATTTAATGTGTTGATCTGTTTTCGAAGCGATTGAAAGATTTCATTTTGTTGGTCGAAGCAATTAAGTATTGGAGTAGCTGATTCGCGAATTTCCTTGTTAGAGTCTGAAATTTTTTTTTCGAACAAGTTCGCTTCTTTTTCAAGAATTTTAGTTCTTTTCTGCCATTGTTTTAATAGCTCTTCGGTATTCTGTAAGTTGACTGCCTGTTGTTTTGCTGTGATTTTGATATGCAAGAGTTCTTCAACTTGTTGAAACAATTGATCAAGTTTTTTTGTGGAGATGCGAAGAGATCCTGCTGTTTCGGTAAATTTTTCACTTTCATTGACAATAGTCGTTGATGATTCTTCGGGTTTTTTGAGAAGTTCATTTTTTGTATTTGATAATTGATTTAATTTATCTATTAAAGCTTGATCCAGATTTCCTTCTGCAGAATTAACGAGAAGGTTTATATGATCAACGGCAGCAAATATCGTATTAAAAATTAGGGCGGTAAAGACAAGTTCTTCTTTTTTATAGGCAGCAAAGATATTTTCAATGGATTGGCAAATTTTATGAATATTTTCATTACCAACGGCCTTTGCGCTGCCTTTTAGGTTGTGAGTTTCCCTGTAAAGTTGATCAACAAGCTTATCTTGTTGTTGTATAGGCGGGCGACTTTCTAGAGAGATAAGGCCTTTAGATATAATTTCCAGATGTTCTTTGGCTTCATCTTTAAAGATAGCCAACAGTTTAGCTGTAAATTCCTCTTCAGATTTTTTTTTCATTCTACCTGCTCATCGATCACGATGCGATTATCAGTTAAGAGTTTTTCACCATCTAACAAAATCATTTTATCTAAAAAGACACCTTTAAAAAATGCCTGCTTGAGATCTGTAAGGCCGGGAAATGTCGTTTGTATGCCGGAGGGGTCTACTATTTTGTTCTCCAGCAAAATGTCTGCGGCAATGCCAAATTTCATATTATTTTTTTCGAGAATAATTACATATGTGCTTGAGGTACTTATAGTGTTAATTTCGAATAGTATTTTTAGATCAATTACACTGATAATTTGACTTCTCACATTAATAAGGCCCTGAACAAAAGATGGGGCTCCGGGTAAGGGGGTAATGTTTTTTAATGGGCATATTTCTCGGACAAATTTTGATTCAATGGCATATTGTTCGTTGGCTAGACCAAAGCAGACAATTTGCATGCCTATAAATCGATTAAAAATTGTAGGTGACTCTTTGGCTAGTTTTTCAGCTCTTTTTCGCAAAATAGCTTGTTTGGAATGTTGAGCGTCCATTTATTCATACCAGATAGTATATAAGTTCTTAGTCATTTTCGTTAGCTTTTCTGCTGACATTGCATCTGCTTCCCATAATATATCACTGGGATGATGAGATTCCAAAATTTTTAAGGTGTTTTTAAAATGATGTTTGGCTTCGGGGTTAACTCCCTTTCTGGATAACAAAACAGCTAATGAAAATTCAGCGAGAGCAAAATTTGGATTGAGATATAAGGTGCGTTGAAAAAAATGGATGGAACCTTGTTCATCATGGAGTTCCTGTAGAATCAAAGCTTTCAGGTAACAAGGAGCAGGGTCAATTTTATTTATTTCTATTGCTTTATCACACCAGTTCAAGGCTTGAGACAATTTGACTTGATTGGCAAGGGATTGTATCAACAGAAGGATTTCTTGTGAGTGATTTTTTAAAAATTCCGTCTCATTTTCGTTTTTCAATAATTTTTCTATAAATTCGATAACCATTTTATAATGACCCTCTAGATACCATAATTTCAAAATATCCAAATTGGAAGTGGAGGGCGAGGCTAGTTTTATTTCGGAAGATGCAATTGCTTTGAATGCTGGAGTATGATTGATGGTTAAGGCTGTAGATGAAGTGGTCTGAGGTATTGTTTTGATATTTGAAGAAGATTCTTTTTTAAAGACTATCGTGTTGCCAATCCGACAGGGGCGCAGGTCGGGATGTTGAATAAAAGAGGATTCAATGCTAGCTACAATCAAGTAGCCTCCTTCAATTAAAGCTTGAGCTAGTTTTTTTGTGACATTGGCGATCTGTTGCTCGGAAAAATAGATAAAAACATTGTTGCATAAAATGACATCGATTCCATTGGTGCCATTGGTCAAAGAGGGATATTTGTCATCGACCAAATTCAAATAAAAAAAATCTACCATATTCTTGATTTCAGGATTTAGAAGATACTGGCCATCGCTATTTTTAGTAAAATAGCGTTTTTTTAATTCAGGAATTTCACTGCGAAAGGACCATTCTTTATATCGAGCTTGTTTTGTTTTTTGTAAAAAAAGGGTGTTTATATCGGTTCCTAAAAGAGAGATTTTCCAATCTTTTAGATTTGGAATCAGTTGATGAAGCAATATCGCCACGGAATAAGGCTCCTCCCCTGTACAACAAGCTCCGCACCAAACGCGAATATTCCGATCGTTTGACCGCTTATTAATGATGGAAGGGAAAATAACTTCTTCTAACACCTTAAAACTGTTGATATCTCGAAAAAAATAAGTTTCTCCAATGGTTAAGCATCGAGCTAATATTTCTATTTGCTCTTGTTGTATTGGATTTTCCAATAACCATTCTATACACGTTTTGGAGTCCGTGAAACCAAAAGCTTTAACAGCAGGTGTGAGCCTATCTAACAGCTCATTGATATTTTCATATTTATAAGAAAAACCAAATTTATTTTCTAAAAAAATGTGAAATTGCGCTATCAACTCCTCTGATAAAGTATTTATCATGAATGATTTTCCTTATAAAATTGGTCTAAGGAACAAACAAAAATGAGTTCGTTATTCTCTCCTGTGAACGATTCTACGATACTGTTTTTAACATTGATATGGTTGATGATATCTTTTGAAATCGTTAATACTTTTTCTGTTCGATCTACCAATAAAGCAATGCTTCCCTGGTCTCGATTGCAAATAAGTAATTGATCGCTAAGTTCTAATTCCTTTATGGGTAGTCCCATGACCTTACGAGTGTTTATCACTGGAATAGTGTTATGAGATATCTGGATGACGCCCAAGATTGCAGGAGGGGGATTTGCCAGAGGCGTAATTTCAACAATCCAAATGACCCGAGCCACTTCCTTAAGAGGTAAAGCAAATAATTGTTGATCTAAGGAAAAAGTGACTAATTGCAGCATACAAGCTTAATTTACCTCAATTGATTGCTTTAAATTTTTGCCAATAGTGTTGAGTTTTTGTACAGCATCTTGAATCTGTCGCATCTGTTCATTATGTTGACTGGTTGCCACTTTGATGCTTGTAATACCTATCATCATTTGTTGTACCCCTTCAAGCTGCTGCTGACTAGATATAACAATTTGATTGGCTGAATTGGCGACCTTGCCAAAACTTTTTCCTAATGATCGAATTGATTCATTGGTTTGAGCGGATTGTTCCACCCCTTTGATAACAGCTTTACTGCCCTGTTCTGTTGACATGACGGCAGCGCTAGTGGCATTTTGAATGTCATTTAAAATTGAACGAATCTGTATTGTAGCATGCTTGGACTGTTCAGCAAGATTTTTAATTTCTTGAGCTACGACAGCAAAACCTTGATCGCCGGCTCTAGCCGCCTCAATCGCAGCATTTACAGCAAGCAAATTAGATTGTTCCGCTAAATCATTGACGGAATCGATAATTTCTCCGATAGCCCGCCCTTGTTCGCTTAGTTTCAGCATGCTTTCGGAAATAGTTTTGACTTTTCCATCAATCAATTTCATATCATCTATAGTGGTATTCAAAGATGTTTCGCAGTTCTTAAGTATTTTTGACATATCTTCAGTATTACTAAGCACATCCCTGGCCTTTTCGGCAGAAAGTTGAGATGTTTGTTTTAATTCTTCGGTGGTGGCTGTAGTTTCAATGGCTGAGGAAGCTGTTTCAGAGGTTCCGGATGAGGCTTCTGTGACTGAGTTGCTTATTTCTGCCGAAGAAGCTGCCAGCATTTCAACTTCAGCACGGATTCTATCTATTAGTCTGCTCAAATACTGCAGCAAACTATTCACCTTAATAATTAAGAAAGCCGAACCTAAAATGAGGGCTACAAGCGATAAAGAGATGAATACTAAAGACTCTTTGGTTTCAGCTATGATATCGTTTTCCTGTTTATGAAGTTGCTCAATAGCGCTATTTTTGATGTCATTGAGAGCTTCAATTCGAGATTTAAGAATATTTTGTAGCTCTTCAATAGATTGGAGAGGCTGATCGGGATTTTGGATGACTTGCTGTTCAAGTTTGTATTCTTCAGTTGTTAGAAGGCTTTTCTGTAATGCTTTTAAGATGTCTTTTTGTTCAGATAAGGATGTGTCTAGGGTAAGCCACGTATACAGGTTTAATTTATCAACAAGAGACAAAAAGGCTATATATAAAGGAGCCGAAAGTTTTTTTTCTTGTGTGACGGTGTCAAATATTTGAATTTCATCATTAAGTAGTTCGGTTTGCTTCGTTAAGAAAAAGATAAGCCGGGTTAAACGGAAAAAGTCACTTTTTTGTAGAGGTAGAAAATAAGAGATATAACTATTGATGTCAGAGCCTTCCCTTAAGAGCTCGTCATAATAAGCGCTTGTTTTTGCTGTTGATAGATTAAACTCATCAATTTTTTTTCGCTGAAGTTCAATTTTAGCAAGTTTATCGATAAATTTATTTATATCTTTTAAAATTACTTCGTTTTTATAATCTTTATCCATTTTTGCTAAGGCCTCTTGAAGAGTAGCCAAAGCATTATCAGTGCGTGCCCGGGCTTCAATTAATTCTTCATTTGGGGCGGTCTTATGGATTAGGTGAATCAAAGACAGTCTTTCTTCCAGTTGAATGTTACTATTTATGCTGTCAAGTTCCCGAAAGAGTTTCATATTCTCCTGGATTTGATAGGCTTTTAATATTTCCAGGTAATCCATCCATCCGAAATGCATGACAAAAGCGATTACTAAAGCGCAAGGTAATGACATCAGGAACACAATTTTATGGCGCGTTTGAATTTTATTTCGGATACTCATGTTCCTCCTGTTTGATTTTGCCACCAGGCATCGGCGGGTGTTGTTTGAATCGTTTTGGCCAACGATTTACCAATTTTTGTTTGCAAGCGTTTCTCAACATTATCAAACCATTTTAAAGCCCGTTGATTGCCCATTTCATGTTGTTCTTTTAAGACTAAGAGCAGTTCGAGTTGATCTGCATCATGGGCATACTGTGCTTCTAGTGAGTCATTTTCATTATATTCAGTAAGATAGGCTGATATGGTCTTACCAACGACTGTTTTATCTTTGAGATCATCAATGATTTTAGCTTCATCGTCTTTGACATACCGTTTGTTGACGTAATTTAAATCCCCTGTACGGGCTTCCGGCAGATCATGGCATAAACACATCAACAATAGTTTAGAAATATCTAATGGTTCATCACTTAAGGCTGCCAAAGTGTAGGCAATCATGGTCATACGGTGGCTATGTTCTGCAACCGATTGACGGCCTGATCCTAAAAAAGCAAATCCTGATCGTGGTGTTTTAGCCAGCATTCCAATTTCATTGAAAAGATTGACGACAGGTTCTAATGATTCCATTTATAAATCCTTATTCGGTAGGCAGTAATAATGAGAACAGCATTCCCCCTTTAGGAATGTTTTGCACTTTGAGTTGGCCATGATGGATTTCTGCTATAGTTTTCGCTATAGCTATGCCAAATCCAAGGCCACTTGAAGATACATCTTGGAGGCGATAAAATCCTTCATAGGCCACATCCAACATTTCAGGGGGAATGCTTTGCCCTTCGCTGGTTATTGAAATGTCGATCATTTCAAGCTGTCTACTGGCTTTAATTTCAATTGTTGAATCGGGCAGGGCAAATTCCATTGCATGGAAGGCAAGATTATAAAATACGAGTTCGATCAAGTTGTAATCGAACATGATTTCAGGTAGGTTGGGCTCGATTTTGACGGACCAATTAAATGGATATTTCATTTTTTTGATTCTTTCACAGCAAGTGTTGATTAAAGGGCGGACCTGATATTTTTCCCGTTTTACTGGGGTTAGGCCTGCACTTAAATTTACCATTGCTGAAATATTTTCGAGGATACGCGATAGATTTGTTGATGCCGTGGTAATAACTTCAAGGGAATTTTTGCTTTTATCGGTAAATTGGGGGATTTCGGTTTTTATTTCCTTAATGGCATCTTGAATGATTAATAAAGGACCTTCAAATAGGTTGGAGATTAAGTTTAATATGGATTGATAGATCCGTTCAACTTGATGGTGATGCTCAAGCTTGCGCGCTTTTTCTTCAGCAAAAGTGCGTTCCAAATAGTTAGCCAGTTGTTGTCCAACTGTGTACAAAAAGTTGTGTTCTTCAATATTTGGTTCCGTATCGGTTTTGGAGCGATAAGCTAAAACACCAACAGTCTCCCTTGCACCCTTGAGAGGAATATATAAATACTGTGAAGAAGGTAATGTGGATGTCGACCAACCCGCTTCCTTTCCGTTTTTGAAGACCCATATGGCTGTGTTTTTTTCTTTCTCTTCATGAAAAACAAGGTTTGATTCATCAAAAAGCAATCCTTCATCCAGCTTCTTAATTATAATCTCACATTTACCGCCTAAAACATTGCTTAATTTATTTTTAACAGCCATCAGCACTAGATCAAAGGAGGGGGAGCTGGCTATTTCTTTAACGATATCATACATCGCTGTGATGGATTTTTCTCTTTTCATCAACATTTCATGATTTCTTTTGGCGCGATCAGTTAAAATCCCTGTGATGATTGCTGTAAGCACATAGCACGTGAGCAGAATCAAATCTTCGATTCTTGTTGTAAATAGTTCCTCGGGTGGAATAAAAACGAAAAACCAAATCAAGGCATAGAGAATGGCAGCAAAAAAGATGGGGCCTTTTTTGAAATAAAGACTCAACGATAATATGCCAAGAAGAAAAGTAATCCCTGCTATTTTATAGCCTATAATATCCAGGAAATAATCATCGACAGCTGTCAAGCTAAGTACAAATAATAAGACGACAATGTATGGCCATAGATTCTTTGGTAAATGCAGCCATGTCCAGCCACTTCCTGAAGGCTTTTGTAAAAGAGGCGTTCTGATGACATGCAGGTCTATGTCGCTGCACTCCATTGCAAGTCGGTCCACTAGATTAGGTTTAAAAAAACTGCGCACCCATTGATAATGATCGTGTGATCTACCAATAATAATTTGTGTAACGCTTTTTTGACGAGCGACTCTTTGAATGGCTTGAGCCCGATCTATTCCACTGATGGTGATGACTTCAGCGCCTAAATCACGGGCTAAAGCTAGATTAATGGCCAAGGCTTTTTGTTCATTATTGGTTAAGACCGATCCATCATCAACATGTAAAGCAATCCAGGGAGCATTTAAGTTGAATGCCAGACGACGAGTAATGCGGATAATCTTTTGGGAGATGGGGTGTGGACTGACAGCGACTAAAAGGCGTTCGCGAGGTTTCCAAACATCGGCCCGCTCTACTGAAGAAAACATCCCATGTAGATCGTGATCCACTTTTTCGGCAGCATAGCGTAGAACTATTTCTCTTAAGGCTGTAAGACGATCAGCTTGGAAAAAATTTTGCGCAGCGATGATAGATTGGTTGCCTATATAGACTTTTCCTTCTTTAAGTCTTCTTAGGAGTTCATCTGGAGTAATGTCAATCAGTTCGATAGAGGCGGCCCTGTCGATTACAAGATCGGGAACGGTTTCTCGAATGGTTATTCCTGCGATGCTTTCAATAACGTCGGTGCGGCTTTCGATGTGTTGCACATTCAAGGTTGTATAGACATCGATGCCATTATCCAAAATTTCCATGACATCTTGCCAGCGTTTTGGATGCCTGGATCCGGTCACATTGCTGTGGGCTAATTCGTCGACTAAGACCACTTCTGGTTTACGTTTAATGATGGCATCCAAATCCATCTCGGCGAAGGTTGAATTTTTATATTCGACCATTTTTTCAGGAATTAATTCTAAACCCTTTAAAAGTTCTGCTGTTTCACGTCTGCCGTGTGTATCGATGACGCCAGCAATTACATTTACCCCTTCTTTTTTTAGTTGTTGAGCAGCCATGAGCATTGCATAGGTTTTGCCTACCCCAGCGGCCATCCCTAGAAAGATTTTTAGTTTTCCTTTGCGCTGTTGAGATTCTTCTCTTTGGACGATTTCCAGCAAATCTTCTGGATTTGGACGATCTTCAGCCATATTTAAACAGCCCCTAAAAGTACGAGAGTGTTATCAATTAATTTTATTAAACAAAAGGTACCTATTACCCCTCCCAAGCCATAAATGAGCAGACGATTTCCCATTGACGTTTTCACAGAGCTGTTTTTGTATGATAGCCCATGTAAAGCTAAAGGAATCGCCCCTGCTATCATTAAAACATTAAAAATTAAGGTGCTTAAGATCGCACTTTGGTAAGAATGCAGCTTGAAAATACTTAAGAATGAATAAGATAAAAAATCAGTTTTGGAGCTAATATAGATAGCAGCCATAATTACAGGAAAAATTAAAAAATATTTAACAATGATTGTAGTTATATTTAAAAAAAATAAGACATTTCGAGTTGTTAATATTTGCTTTGAGATCAAAATAAGTTCCAATATTTTAGAGGGATTATTATCCAAATCAATAATATTGGCTGATTCTCGTGCTATTTGAGTGCCGCTATTCATCACCACACCAAGATCTGCTTGAGCAAGGGAAGGTGAATCGGAAGTCCCATCTCCAATCATAGCAACCACGACACCTTTTTTTTGTTCTTTTTTAATGATATCCAACTTTATTTGCGACGAAGCTTCAGCTATAAAATCATCCACACCTGTTTCTGCAGCTATGGCAGCAGCAAGCAAAGGGGTATCTCCTGTAACCATTAAAGAACGAATGCCCATTTCGCGGATCTTTAAAAAGTTTTCTTTCATATTAAGTTTAACCATATCTTTCAATACAATAATACCCAAGACTTTTTGATGATCACAAATGACAAGGGGGGTATTTCCTTGCATAGCTATCGATTTTACCCATTCATCCATAAGCAAGGGGTAAAAGCCTCCTAACGCTGTAATATATTTTTGTATTTCATCGGGAGCTCCTTTTCTGATTTTTTGCCAGGATAGTGTGCCTTTTTCCAAAATATCAATGCCACTTATTCGAGCAAAGGAAGAAAATGGATGCAGCACGAATTCGCCTAAATTTAAATCATCGGCTTTCACACCATATTGTGTTTTAGAAAGGGTGGCGATTGATCTTCCTTCGGTAGTTTCATCATGGATGGAACTTAAAAGGCAGACATTTGCAAGTTCTTTTTCAGTAATACCCTCCAATGGAAGAAATGCTGTAGCAATTCTAATTCCTGAAGTAAGAGTTCCTGTTTTATCGACCACCAATAATTCGACATGACTGGCAATTTCTAAGGAGTTAAAGCTGTTGACTATGAAATTTTTTCTAACAGCTTTGTTTAATCCTGAGATGCTAATTGTATTGAGCATGGCACTGATCATAGTGGGAAGCAAACAGACGATCAAAGCGGCTAAGATAGGAATTGTAAATACTTCTTGGGGTTCTTGAGAGCCTGCTCTCTGACTAAAAAAAACAAATAATTCTAAAGAACAGACTACAAGAATAACCAGAATGGCAATACTGTTTAAAAATAGATTTAAAGTCAGTTCATTAGAGCTTTTTCGTCGTCCCATTCCCTCTGACAGAAGCCTCATGTGATCTAAAAAGCCCTTCCCCTTCTCAGCAGCTATGCGGATTTTTATTTCGCCGCTGATGACTTTTGTTCCACTTGTAATAGAGCTTCTATCGCCCCCAGCTTCGCGCATCACGCAAGCGGATTCTCCTGTAATAGCCGATTCATCCACGACAGCTACACCCTCGACAGCTTCTCCATCTGCCGGAATAATGTCGCCTTCACTGCAAAGAATGAGGTCCCCTTTACATAGTTTTGAAGAGGGTATTTTAAATTCTTTATTATTTTTTAGCCATCTTACATATATTTCTTGTTTATTTTCTTTTAAAGTCCCTGCATGTATTTTGCTTCGTATTTTTGCTAGTGTTTCAGCAAGGTTGGCTACAAGAACCGTCAGCCAAAGCCAAATGATCAATTGGACGTTATACCCTAAATCAGGTCTTTTGAAAGTGTGAATCAAGACGTAATAAGTTGTCGTAATGGCGCACACATAACAGACAAAGATGGTTGGGTTTTTTATTTGGACGCGTGGGTTTAGCATCTTGAGTGTATTGATGAGAACTTCTTGAATAACATCTTTTTTGGAAAATTTTTTATGATTGAGATTAAGGTCGATGTTTGGATTTGGATTTAAGTTGTTTGCCATCACAGTGCGATTCCTAGAGAAGAGGATTGAATAGCTATATATAACTTAAATTTATTTATATAACCAGTACTACCCGAAGAAAATGGGGGTCATCACACAAATGAGTGGTTAATTGTGCTATACCCCCGAATTTAACGCAGAGACGGGGAGACAGAGAGACGCGGAGAAGGAGTAGATTAGGTAATTATGGCCATCGTTGAGTTCCTTTCTGCGACTCCGCTCGCTGCACTCGCTTCATCTTAGGTATGGGCTACAGAATGAGAGAAAAAGGGCAAAAAAGATAAGGGTATTAGAGAGCTCGAAGTACATGTTCACGAGTGCCGACACCCCGCTTCGGGGGTGCAATTGAATTGCAAGGTTACCCAGGGTTACGCTTCGCTCACCCTGGGCTAATTGCCCTTACTCCCTTCGGGAGTAATTTTACGCATGATTGTTTTTCACCCATGAAGTGGGTGAGGGCAATTAGCCCAGGGTGAGCGAAGCGTAACCCTGGGTAACCTTGCAATTCAATTGCACCCCCGAAGCGGGGTGCCGGCACTCGTGAAAATGTACAGCTCGAAAGAGCAATGTTTATTACTTGAATAGACTCCGTGAAAATGCACCTATTTTTCTTGTTATCTATTGCAATGTGTTGTATGTTCTTTGTTTATTTTTATATTGAAACTGATTTTTATCTTTTTAGTTGTTTTACTCTATAGGTGTGAATTTATGGTTTTTTATTCTGAAATTAACAAAGTGAATTTCTTAAACAAACTAACTGTTTTAGAAACTGCTCTCACTCAACGTCAGTTGATTAACGATCGTTTAGAGGTGGTGACAAAAAGTGGTTTTCGTTGGACCATACTTTGCCTATTGAGTCCTTTTTTTTCCTTTTTTTGCAAAGATGCATTCAGTCACGTACGCGTAAATAATGTGGCAAAAAGTATTTTAGCTTATTTCAAAGCAAATCAAAAATTTCTGGACGAAGCTACCATCAATAGTTTTAAAGAAAAGTTTTTAAATCCATTGAATAAAAAGAACTCTTCTTTCTCGCTATCTTTTGATGATTTAGAAGGCTTTCTTCCACTGCCATCACTGAAGTGGCCAACAGATTTAAAGATATTGGGTCTTACGTCAGATCAAAAAACAGCTCTTGAACGAGCCTTTTTAGAATTGCTTCCGGCTACTTTTGGTGAAAAACAGACAATTTATTGTAGTAAGAAAAAAGTAGATGGAGTCTCTCAGCGTAAATTGCAACGTTACGAATCAGATCGATTGGTGAAAGAGATTGATATTCCAATTACAGTTATGCTTAAGATTACAACTCCAAAAAAGGCAAGTGCCATTATTTTATGGACCAAAGTTGTCATCGACAAAGGAGGCCAAAGGAAGGTTAAAAGATGTTACGATCTTTTGACCGGTAATTTCTTGGTTAGAAAGAAATGCTGCTCCAAAATCGAAGAGCTTATTTTGAGGCATTTTCAAAATAATCCAAGCCCTGGAATTGAACCTGTTAAATATCTTCAACCTCGCCGTGCGGGTTTTAAAAGTGTACACATTGTCCAAACCTGTTTTGAGGGAACTTTTTTTGATTTAATTCCAAGCGTTGAGCTTAAGCCAAAAGATGTTTATCCCATTATGCATCAACTAGCTACAGGCCTTTCTGCTTTGCATGCCTTCACACCCATCGAAATCAAAAAGTCATATTCTTTTGCTAGGACACTAACGACAATAACTACCACTTTAACTTATCCCAAAACATTTCATTTAGATATAAAGCCAGCTAATATTCTCATACGCCGTTCACCAGATTCTGACGGTTGGGAAGCTGTTCTTTCCGATTTTGGTGTGGCCGGTCACTTAAATCCTGGAACGGGAACGATTGGTTACTTATCTCCTGAAGATGTAAAATTTAAATACTTGGTATATCCTAATGGGGATGCAGGGTCTTCACCTGCGATTTCAGAGAAAGAAATAATAAATAAAACCCTTGCTTATAGTCAAAAAAAGGATGTGTGGGCGTTAGGTTTAGTTTTCACTTCCTTGCTTACGAAAAGATTGATAATCCTTACTCGAAGTGAACCAGGTAAACCCGAGATTAAGATCATAGCACCACCTCTAGAATGTATTTTAGATGCTCTGGATAAAGGAAGAAGAGATAAGGATCGTCTAGATATTTATCTAGCAGATTTACAGCAAGAGTCTGTTGATCAAAGTATTGCTGAATTGAAAGCAAAGACTCCGGAAGCTTATGCTTATCTCTGGGATAATCTCATTTCCAAAATGTTGCAAGTAGATCCAGTGCAACGCATCTCGGCCAATGATGTCTTACAAATTTGTGAAGAGGCGGAAGACATTCAGTTATAAGTAGAAAATGACTTTAATGTTTGAATATCGTACGATATTCAAAAAGGGGTGTTTTTTATGAAGGGTGGAAGTCGGAAAGGGGCAGGGCGGCCTAAAGGAAGCGGCAAATTTGGTGCCGCTACAAAGCCTATTCGCATTCCTGTGAGTGATGTAGATTACGTCATGAAGCTGCTGGAAAATAGTTTTTATCGCCTACCTCTGTATCAATCGACTG
>Ga0207123_1071_pt1 | contig 18372 bp, 11 predicted proteins | sample Alteio_BWMinHeat_39_FD_153503 | JGI IMG/M metagenome (GOLD analysis project Ga0207123, IMG submission 153503) | Enriched cells from forest soil in Barre Woods Harvard Forest LTER site, Petersham, Massachusetts, United States -... | ecosystem: Environmental > Terrestrial > Soil > Temperate forest >... | reverse complement strand
GTTTTTGGTCGTTTTAATCGTTGTTCTAAAATGGCATCCTCAAGTTTTTTTCCGGTAGCCAACAAAAGCATTCGTTCTTCGAGCGTGTCGATTCTTTTTTCCATTTTATCAAGATGTCCATTGATATCTGTCTTAAAATTTCTTAGAAAACCGCAGACAAACCCTATGATAGCTACAGCAGTGGCAAGTGAGGTTAGTATTATAGCTATGGCCATATATTTCTCCTCTCATGCGTTTCTGTATGCTACCAGATTTGTTGGGTGTTGTCAAAATATCAAAAATTTATTTTTTGACATATAAGCATATTATTTAATTACACAGTTGACTTTTTGTTAATTCTTGTATATAGTGTTACTAACAAAAAGTAAATATTGGATTATGTTAATATGGGTTTAATGGACGTTTCAAATTCATTTGGTTACCATGCTATTGCAAGTGTTATCGGTGGTCAAGAAAAGCACTCCCTATTAGAAAACATATTTCAAAATACAACTACTCTAGACAAAGTTAAAGCTACCGGTCTTTTTGTATTATCCCAAGTTACTACAAGCCAACTTTTTTCGTCCGAGATTAAATGGGGTTCCGCAGTTTTAGGATCTGTATTAGCATTAGGCGTTATTGCCGGAGAGAAATGGTATTCCCAACAACGCATTTGTCGCTCTGCAGGTTTAATTATCAGTAAAGATGAATTTGAAGGGGTTAACTCGTCTTCAGCAGTCCGATGTGATGCATTTCCAACAGAACATGGCGCAGATAGCGAACTTTGGCGCGAAAGACTTATCCGAGCAGCTAAATATAATATTGTTTTTTCAGGAAATCACTGTGGTGGAATGGCTTTTATACGAATGCTCAATCTGATAGAGCAGCGTATGAAGGAAATTCCTAAATTGAAAGTAGTGATAATTTCTTCACCCTTATTCATTACTAATCAAGAGCAAATTCAACGACTTTCAGATGAATATCCTGCTCAATTTTCCTTTATTTGTAGTCCGGATATTATACACATTTCCCCAGGCGTGAAATTCTCTACAAATCATACTAAAGGTTTGGTAATTGATTACGGTACACACTTCATGCTTGGTGATAGTGGCGTTATGGATAAATTTGTAGGTACAGGACTAAGAGAGTTCCCTAAGCACAAATTTTTAGAGCAGCGCCTTTTGAAAGGATCGGAGATCGAATCAGAAGTGCAAAGAGAAGAAGCTGTAAAAAGAACGGAAGCAAATACGTATTCAAAAACAGGTAGATTCTTTGGAAGTCTTATTGGGGATTTTCGAAGTATGGATTTCGTTTTTAAAAGTAATGGAAAAAATAAAGCCGGAAAATATGTCTACGCGCAAATGCTGTTGTTATGTCGTCGTTGGGAAGCTTACAATGATGCGACGGGTGGCAATGCAACATCTGATGCTACCATAGGCATAGAATCAATTGTCAAGCAGCTGTATCGCGAAAGAAATGCAATTAGGCAAATAGATCCAACTCATCTACGAGAATTTGATGAATCTGCTCAAAAATGTCAAAATGTGGCTTTTAGATTATTTGCATCTGGTCCGGAGCAAACCCATAGCGTTTTTGGCAAAGAGCTAATCAAATGTATCAATGCCGCTAAAAAAGAAATTATTATCAATCATATGTACCTTCATCTTCCGGCAGATGTTATGCAAGCACTTATCGAAGCCGTTCATAGAGGTGTGAAAATAATAATTATTACAGGTGGTAGAACTAAAGACTGCCCCAAAACCAATCATATATTTGGTCCGCGCAATAAGTATAACTATGCTTACCTCATTAAGTCTTTGCCGGACAATTTGAAGTCCAAGGTTGAAGTTTATGAATTTGATCAATCCAATGTAGGGCTACACAAAAAAGTGATAAAAATTGATGACACAGTTATAGGTGGAAGTAGTAATTTAGGTTATAAGAGCTTAGAGAGTACTTCCGATCATGAATTGAACTTTATTGTGAAATCGAAAAAGTTTGCCAAAGAGACTCGTCGAATTTGTGAAATTGATATAAAACATTCGCGACGAGTGTCTAATCCTACAGTTGTTTCTATCTATGAATACGTCCATTCCGCATTGCATCGACTTTTCGCCTGGAACATCGGGTAGGTTTATTTAAGGTTCCCCATGCTACATTGATACGCGTCCTATTTTATTCAACTCAAAGGCGCAAAGACGCAAAGAGAACATTTTTATTCATGTAGCTTAGGCTTTAGCCTGAGATCGTTAGCTAAATTCGTTGGGTGTTCTTTCGTTACGATCTCAGGCTAAAGCCTAAGCTACATGAATAAAAATGTTCTCTTTGCGTCTTTGCGCCTTTGAGTTGAATAAAATAGGACGCGTATCAACTAGAATTTTTAAGTTTTTTCTATTCTCGTAGTTTAAAGGTATCGAATTTGATGACGCCTTTTTCAGGATGCTCAGTATCGAAGTAATAGCTATCAATCGATCGTGTTCCCGTATCTAACACAGAAAATACTGAGATCGTATTACTGGAAATAAAAGGCAACTTCTTGCCTTGGTCGTTTTCAAGAGGCGCTATTGTTGGCATAACCGGTTCCAATCCATTCGGATCTTCCAGTTCTGCATAATCAGGAAGATTTGGCGCCGGTACCATCGTATCGCGTTTGATGCCATTTAAACTTGTATAAGCCCCATAACTGTTTCCGACGTTTGACGTTTCCAGATATGCCATTCCACCACTAGACTCAAACCGATTCCAAATGTGCGAATGACCAAAAAAGACCAAATCTACACCATGTTTTTCAAGCAGAGGCTCTATATCGCGTATAAGGACATCATTGGCCATCGGGTATTCATATGTAACATTAGTGATGTTACCATTCGAATCATTGTGAATCGTCTGTATGGGATCACAATAGGGCGGGATGGCATTTTCTCCCAATGTGTGCAATGGGTTATGTAACATTACGACTTTGATTTTAGCGTTTTTAAACTCATCGCTTTCGAGTTCTTTAACTAGCCACTCATATTGTGGACTGCCTTTTTCTAGAGGTTCAAAGATAAAATCTCCATGCCCCCATTTTTCAGGATGCGTGAGCGTATCGACCGATTCCTGATACTTGCCTCTAAGGGTTGGGGTGGTTAGACCGGAGCGCCATATGCGCGTCGCATATAAAGTGACTAAGCGTACATCTCCAACAGTAATGGCATAATACGTGTTGTTGCCCGCCGGATTAAGAGGGAGGGAGAACATCTCTTCATAAGTATCTGAGTTAAAAGATAAGTTTTTTAGTTCTTCGGGGGAAGCATCAGGGAAATGCTTCTGTACCGATTCGCGAGGATATGGGTTTTTAAATTGAGATAAGAGATCTCCATCAAGGGAATATCTTCCCATAACATCGTGATTACCGATAGCTGGAAATATTGGTGCATTTTGAATGATGGAAGCGCCTACATATTGGGTGGTTCCAAAAACAGTATTGGCGTGTCCTTGCAAACACGCAAAGAAGCTTTTGGGGCTTGAAAACCAATCTTCAAAGCCATCAGGGATTTCTACCAGATCGCCTGCAAAGAAGACTGCATCAAAGGCGCCTATTGTTTCGGCCGCTTTTTGTAAGTTGGCTGCTACCATCGGTTTTAATTGATGATCAGAAGTAAGAAGAATTTTAAGAGGCTTTTCGGCTGCAGGCAGTGGTGCGAATGAAAAAGTACTGCTTGTGATGAAAGTATCATTTGAAGCTGTTACCACTCGATAAGGCAATCTGTCGTGATTTGATAAATCGGAGATGATGGCTTCATGTCTCCAAACATTGCTGTTTTCATTTTTAATAAGATTTTTAGCTTCATCTTTTATTTCATGGCGTATGCGAGACATCAATTTAGAATTGGCCATTGTTTTATATTGCAGGTCTGGACCCCATTCAACCCAATGTTGATCTCCCTGAAATTCTGTAAACCAGATTACGTGTACAGCCGATTGTGTAGGGGTTTGCAAAAAGGGATCTGTCAGGAATTTTATTGGGTTTTGCGTGCTTTGCGCACTTGAGGCAATCATCATAAAAAGCATCACGTATAAAGTTTTTAAAAGTTTCATATGCTCCTTAAATATAGTAAAAATAAAATTAAAATTGAGTATATAGTATTAATTAATTAATTTCAATTGATATTTCGTTTTGTGAATAGAATAGTAATGTGTTTAAAATTAAGTATGTTCTTTTTGTTGACATTTTATTAAATTCAAGGTAAAGTTCATGTTCTTTATATACTAATTTATAATGGAGATTGCATGAAAACAAGTTCTTACATTTTCGGTCTTGGAATAGCATTAGTCTCATTAGTCGGCTCTCAAACAGTAGCAGGAGAGTTTGAAGATCTTTTTTACGATGGACTACCCGTCATTGGATCTATCGATGAAAAAGATGTTTTGCCAAGTGGATTTCGAATGACTAAAGTCGTCAATCTACCTCATGACGCTATGCCTGATCTTAAAGGATTAGCCGACTTAAATATTTCAGGGAGTGCCCAATTTTCCGAATTAAGTCTAAATGCTATTTTAAAAAGAATTGGTAAAAAACACATTACCATCGTGAACGTAAGACAGGAAGATACCGGTTTCATCGAACCTATGGAAGGTGCCGGAGCCATTTCCTTCGGATACATTATGCCTATGCCTTGGTGGACAGGTGAAGATCCGCGCGGAAATCGCACTGTTGAAGAGATTGAAATTTCAGAAGAAAACAGAATGCAACAGATTATGAAGGATCGCACATTTTCCATTTATGGAACAAGTGACAGTTATGCTCCGACAGATACACATCAATTACTTTATCGCATTGACATAGCTGTGAAACGCGCTTTTACTGAAAAGCAGTTGGCAGAAGAAAAAGGTTTAGGATACTTTCGGATACCCGATAAAAAATTTGGAAATATGGAATACGAACATGTGGATATGTTTGTTGATTTCGTAAAAGGACTTCCCGATGATGAATGGGTGCATTTCCATTGCAGACGCGGCCGGAGCCGTACAACACTTTTTATGATTATGTATGACATCATGCGAAATGCCGAGAAGGTCGCTGTCGAAGATATAGTTAAGCGGCAGGGTCCTTTGGGAATTGGAGGAATGGATCTATTCGGTTTACCTAGCAAGGAAAATTGGGAACATTCATTTAAAAAAGGGTGGAAGGAATTTCTATACCAATTTTATGACTATGTTAAAGCGACGAAAGTGGACAATTATGCTATATCGTGGTCGACCTGGGCAGAAGAAAATAATATTCCAAAACCACCCCCGGTAGTACTGGGTGATTTTTATAGAAATCCTTCCGTTGAATCATTGCTTCCCTCTGAGGATATGATCGAAGATACAATTGTGTTAGCTTTGAATAGCATCAATGAAGACAAGGTAAGGGTTCAAAATTTTAGATCTACACAAGATTTGTGGTTGGATGAATCTGTCAAATTTGAAAAGACTGGATTAACAGACATCAGGGCATCGGCTAGTAACCAATATACATATGACAGCATGGTGCTTCTTGTTGATAAGCTCAAGAAAAGAGCTCCAAAAGTTGTTGTCGTAGATTTGAGACATGACGACCATCTTTTTGTGAATGGTTTGGATGTAAGTTCATTTGATACAAAAGAAGCGTTGCTGCTTCCTAGAACACCTGATGAAATTAGGGCATCTGAAATAGAGCTAAAAAACATGATTCTTGCTCAAAAGGGAATTGTGGTGCATGCCATTGATACGAAGTATCCGAAGAATGAATTTGATAATCGGTATAATTTAACACTTGCCCCAACAAAAGTTGAAACACCGGAAGAGTTCATTACTGGCTTAGGTGCAGAGTATTTGTTGGTGGGTACAAAACGATTTTCTGATGCTTCTGATGATGATCTTGATCGTTTCATTAGCTACATGCGTCAAATGCCGACAGATACATGGTACCATTTCCATTGTAAAAAAGGAAAAAGCCGTACTACGTTATTCATGATTGTTTTTGATATGATGCACAATGCTGATAAGGTGAGCATGGAGCAAATTGTCAAGAGGCAATACCTCATTGGCGGCGTCAATCTGTTTGACATTACTGCTAAAGATCCTGAATGGCAGGAGGAAAGAGAATTTAAAAGAAATTGGATCTCATTCATGGCGCGCTTTCATCGTTATGCGCAGTTGAATAAGGATTCTAACTTCGCTAAATCGTGGTCTGAGTGGTCCGCAGAAAATGAGGATTACATGCCCAATATCGATCATTTGGTCATTGATAACACGCCTAAGTTGTAACGTACTGACAAAGAATAAAAAGTACGCGAAGCGTTTGGAGTGCGCAGCCCCTGCTGCGCTTTTCCGGAAATGCATTTAAGGTGAATGAAATGAGTCCTACATAGAGCATTGAAAATGCGGCTTGCTTCAGCCCAGGCAGCAGGGAGCTCTGAAAGAGTGACCGGAGGCCTGGGTAGATTTTTTTAAAAAAAAGAGCCCTGAAAGGGAAGCTCTCTTGCTTGATCCCAAAGACCCATTTGAATTCTAACAAAAGAGCCTCCCTTTCAGGGCTCAGCCATTTTTCGGAAGTTTACCCAGGCCTCCGGTCGCTCTTTCAGAGCTCCCTGCTGCCTGGGCTGAAGCAAGCCGCATTTTCAATGCTCTTAATTTGAATTTTGCAAATGTCTCGGCAGTGGCTTTTTAATACCTAAGCAAAACTAAAACAGTTACGAATTTTCCTGTGTACAACTTTTAATCACACCCACTGTCAACTATTACCCAAATTTTATGTTGTATTAATTCTTTCGGAAATATAATTTTTCTCCTTGTGTCTGGCGAAAAAAACAAGGCTAATTACAAATTGTTTAAGTAGAGGGGTATTTATGGCGTTTGATTTTCCTAATTCCAGTTTTAGTTCGAATATTGCAATGTCACCTTTTAGTATGACAGGATCTGTTGTGTCACCTCAATTTTCCCTCCATCATCCACAAAGGCATGAACGAGTTAGTGCATTAGCTACCAGTCAAGTTCCTTTAGATTTCGAGGATAATAGTCATATAAGCGCCGTCAGGTGTTTTTCAAAAATATCCAAAGGATGTTTAGCAGGCTGTATTATTATTCCTATAATCGGTATTTGGGGTACGGGTATCGGACTTTGGGTTGCAGGAACAGGAACTGCAGCCTTTGCTGGTAAAATGATCACCACCATTGCAGCACCTGCTGTAACGGGATTAGCACTATGCTGTTTATGTATGACTTGTGTTTGTGTAAAAGCTGTAAAGAATGACATGGATGACACGGTAACTTGTTAGTGTTTAAAGCTACATTATCCTAGAAACTACTGTGGGCATATGTTTTGTTGAGAAAGCGGTGACAAGTCACCGCACTCCAAATTTGAGGCTTAAGAGGAAATTCGGAAATTCCTTCTAAGTAAAACTTTGTGAAAGCTCCCGCGGTTAAACGATCATAAAGCACCCAATATGAGTCAATATGGGGTGCATTATGATCGTTTAACCCCGGGGCTTTGACGAAGTTTGACTTAAAAAGGAATTTCCGAATTACCTCTTAAGGGCCTCTTTCCAAGAGAATTAGCGTTTCTACGTGGGCAGTTTGTGGAAACATGTCGAAGCCCTGCACGTATTTAAGTGTGTACCCCGCTTGGATAAGAGGTTTGATGTCTCTTGCGAGTGTTGAAGGCATGCACGAAATATACATGATTCTGGAAGGTGGGGTGGCCTTTAAGGCCTCTACGACTCTTGCATCTAGACCTTCTCTTGGAGGATTGACAATCACTAAATCAGGAATTTCCTTCTTGAGCAAAGATTCCAAGACATCTTCGACATTAGCTTTAGAAAAGGTTGTCTTGCGAAGGTTGTTTTTCAAGGCATTTTCTGTGGCCAAGCGCACAGCTTCAATATTGGCTTCTACTCCAATGACAATACTGCCTTGTTGAGCCAGTAACAGGCTGGATATCCCTATTCCGCAATAGAGGTCCAAAACCTTTTTCGGTTTTATAATTAAGGCTTGTTCACATATTGTTCGATAGATGTTTAGGCTTTGTTCCGGATGGCTTTGAATGAAGGCTTGTGGGGAAAAATCAAAGTTTAAGTCATCGATTTTAAAAGAAGTCTCAAAATTGCCATAGCGTATCGTTTCGCGAGGAGCTGAGGCAACGACTCCAGTAATGCATGGGTATTGTTGAGGAATTTTTTGCAGGATCTCTTTGGCATTCTTTGGGATGAATTTGAAATGAAAATGCACCAAAAATGTCGTTTCATTTTGCTTTAGAACTGTAACTTTTCCTGAATTATAGCCCTGACAGGTCAGCTTTTGGGCGATTTCCTGAATGTATTCAATAATTAATGTCGTTTTAGGCACAAAGATTGGGCAGCTATCCACGGTGAGTAGGGATTTGTTATCATTTGCAATATATCCAGCATTAAAATGCCCTTCATGTTCTTTTAATGTTAACACTATGCGTCGACGATATGCCCATTGCTGCTCTGTTGGAATGACGTTAGGGACGATAACATCCTCGATGCCTGCCTGTCTTTTAAGGGCATCCTCGATCCATTGTCGTTTAGCATCGAGTTGAGCTTGATAATTGATGTGTTGCAGTTGACATCCGCCGCAAGTACCAAAATAGGGGCATAATGGAAGAGTGCGTTGGGTGCTGGGTTGTATGATTTCAACCACTTCGCCGTTGGCATAATTTTTTTTACGCTTAGTGATGCGAAAACGGACGACGTCACCAATGGCTGTAAAAGGGATGAAAATGACTTGTGATTGCTGACGTACAATTCCCATGCCACCGAAAGCTATCGCCGATACCGTTCCTGTTTCTGTTTCTGTTTTTTCTATTTCGTTCATTCGAGTATCCTGAAGTCTCGGATCATAAGCTGGATACTTTGTCCTTGAAAGTTATTAATTTGTGGAGTAAACGCGACCCTCAGTGTCAGGTCTTTTCTTCGCAATGAAGGACTATGAGCAGCTTTACCAAAGGCTATTCCCTCCAGCATGCGATCCCCTTGTTCCAGGTATAGCTTTAGGTGAGTTTTTCCGACGACTTTTGGGGGCCATGCCTGTTTGGCTTCAGCATATAGAATTGGAGGAGGGTTTTCATTGCCATATGGTTCGAGAAGCTTTATGGATTCCATGAAATCGAAGGTTAGGTCATGAAAGTTAACTTCAGCATCAAGATATAGTTTGTTGGTGACATCATGTTCCTGCAGTTTCTTTTCAGCGGCGGCAATGAAGCGCTTTTTAAATTCTTCGATATTTGATTCTTTGATGGTCAAACCGGCAGCGAAATCATGGCCTCCGAAATTGACTAAAAGATCGGCATTGTCTTTAAGGACATTTAATAGTGGAAATTCAGGAATGGAACGAAGTGATCCCTTTCCAAGTTCTTTGTCGATAGCGATGACAATTGTGGGTCTGTTATATACCTTGGAAATGCGCGTGGAGAGAATAGCGATGACGCCCGGGTGCCATTTGTCGGAATGGATGACGATGGCTTTTTGCTTGGCGATTTCTGGATGGCTGGCAATGAGAATTTCGACTTCTGCAGACATCGTGCGCTCAATTTTTTGTCTTTCGATGTTGTTTAGATCGAGCTCTTCAGCCATTTTTTCGGCCACCTGCGTATTGCGAATCAGAAGGACTTCTACTCCTTTTTGGGGATCGTCAATACGTCCGAGGCTATTTAAGCGAGGTGCGATTTTTGAAGCGATCGTAAATGTTGATAGTTCGTTTAGATCGACGTCGGAAATAGAAATCAGTTTAGTCAATCCTATGCGCTTGGTTTTGCGCAGTTGTCGGATGCCGTAGCGTACCAGGATGCGGTTTTCGCCTTTAAGTGCACCCATATCGGATATTGTTCCAAGGGCAACGAGGTCGAGATAGCGTTTAAGATCGACTTTCTTTGGTGAAATTTTCCCTTCGGCAACAAGGTGGTTCGTGATGGCGTGAGCCAGTTTAAAAGCGACTCCTACACCTGTAAGGTCGCGATTAGGGTACGAATTGTTGAGCAGCTTCGGGTTTAGCGTTGCAACGCAAAGCGGGATTTTATCTGTAGGTTCATGGTGGTCAGTGATGATGACATCGATGCCACGTTCCACGACTTTAGCAATTTCGGCAGCAGCTGTAATACCGCAGTCGACGGTGATAAGAAGTTTACATTGGCTCTTTAAGGCATATTCAAGAGCTTCAACGATTAAGCTTTGTCTCGATGTGCCACGATTGGAAGCATAAAAATAGACGTTGGCTCCCAGGCTTTGCAGAAATTCCGTTAAGAGTGCTGTACCAGTCATGCCATCGACGTCGTTATCTCCATAGATTAGGATGTTTTCTGAATCACGAATGGCTTTGCATACTCTTTCAACGGCTTGCGGCATTTCAGCCAATAAGAACGGGTCGTAGAGATCAGGCAGCTTGGCATAGAGGTAATCGTGGATCTGATCGAGAGTTGTAAAGCCTCGGGAGACAAGAATCTGGGCGGTTACAGGGTGGATTTTGAATTCTTTGATGATGCTCTCTTTCCACTGAGGATTTAATTTGGGGTAAATCCAATTGGGATCGTCATGAGTGTGATGCCAAGAAAGCATTGTTTAGGCTCCTAAAATAATGATTTATCGCCATTATACCCAACTATTTGCGATTGTCAATATCTCTTTTAAAGAAGGCTATTTAAACGCAAAGGCGCAAAGACGCAAAAGAGGCAACCAAATTTGGAGTGCGGTGACTTGTCACCGCTTTTTCGAAAACACATATGACGGTAGTACTTACTAAGTAATCCCACTTAAGTTTATTTTCAGAAAAGCGGTGACAAGTCACCGCACTCCAAATTTGGTTTGCTTTCCTTTGCGTCTTTGCGCCTTTGCGTTTAAATTACCTTCTGTTTGACTAGGTGTTTCTTTCTAATAGGGCTTGCTGTTTGCGTGCTTCTTTTTCATGGAAGTAGAGCATGACAGGCGATGCCACAAACAATGATCCTAGCGTTCCCACAATCACACCAATGGTCATGACTAAGGAGAAGGCGAAGATTGACTTGCCACCAAGTAGAACTAAAGCCAGCAATACTAGCAATGTTGTGCCTCCGGTCATTATGGTACGACTAAGAGTTACATTTAATGACTCATTGACGATGTCAATGAACTTCATCTTACGCAGAATTCTGGTTTCTTCCCGAATTCTATCGAACACGATGATCGTGTCATTCAATGAATAACCAATGATCGTCATGATGGCACCGATAACTTGCAAGTCGATCTGAACGGCAAAGCCGAGCTTATGGAATAATGCGAATATACCCATGGTAATAATCACGTTATAGATAAGTCCTACGACAGCACCGATAGCATATGTAAATTCAAAACGCAGGGTAATGTATAACAGAATGCACAGCAGGGAAATCGTTAGACCTATCAACGCATTATTGCGCATAGCTTCGGAAAGCTGTCCACTCATGACAGTCCAGTCCTTATCTAAGTTTTGAAGCTGAGAATCTTGAATTTGCAGCCCTGCACTTTGCAATGAATTCACGATCCACACTAAGCGGGGATTCGTTTGGTAAGAATATTGCGTTTGCACATCTTCTTGGTTTTCATGCATTAGGTAGAATGGATGGTCTTTTTCTTCCATGCTAATCCCAAACTGAATACGAAGTTGGTTTGGTCGGCTGAGTTCGCGAACCTGGAAGTCGTTGCGTGTGGCGCCATGCGTTAACAAGGCATCGGCAACAGCATCCCGGTAATCTGTAACTTCAGGTTTTTCTTTTAAATCAACGACGAGTGAATAACCGCCGGTGAAGTCCATACCTAATATTGTATTGCGTTGAGAGATAAACAAGAATGTGCCTGCAATCATTACAACTAAAGATACCATGAACACTTTTCTGACTTGACCCATGAAATTAAAGTGGGTGTTGCCGATGAATTGTGCCATATGCAATTGCTTATGAGCTGGATTTTGTACCCATCCTGCGAAGTAGTAGCGGGTCATAAACAGGGCTGTAAACATCGATGAAATGATACCAACAATCAACGATACTGCAAAGCCTTTGATTGGACCTGAATCAAATTGAATCAGAATCAGAGCTGCAATAATTGTCGTGATATTTGAATCGATAATAGCACTGAATGCTTTGCGATAACCGGCTTGAATAGCAGAAGCTATGCGACCGGAAATCTTGAATTCTTCGCGAATCCGCTCAAAGACAAGTACGTTAGCATCGACGGCCATACCAATGGTTAAAACAATACCGGCAATCGTCGGCAATGTCAAAGCCGCGCCCAGGTTCTGTAGAACACCCCACATGATAAGGAGGTTTAAAAGAACGGCGAAGGATGCTACCAGTCCGGCAAAACGGTAATAGCTGCACATTGTAATAACAACCAGTACGACGGCAACAATTGAGGCTACAATGCCTTTAGTGCGCTCTTCACGGCCAAGTTCTGGGCTTACGTTTTGTTCGGAAAGGATTTTAGGTGTAAAGCTTAGCGATCCGGCTTTTAAGTCAGCAGCAAGCTGATTGACTTCTCTTTGTGAGAAACGTCCGCTAATCAAACCGCTGTCCCGTAACGCTGCACGCAGGCCTGGTTTGGTGATGATAGATCCATTTAGGATCACAGCCATTCTCCAACCGCGACCTTGGGTATAAGTCTCTTTTTGTGTTCCTGCGATTTTATCTTCGGCAAACTGGGAGGTCCATGCGAAGAAGTCATCGCGCGGACTTCCTGTCCTTTGTTCTGAGCCTTCGTAAGCACGCTTAATACCAAAGGCTAGTGTATTGCCTTCTGAAGAGTCGTAGCCGACTTGAATATTGTCAAGGCTGGAACCTTCTAGAGCATAATTATGGAAGGTGAATAGCAACGGATGAGCTTGTCCATCCCATTCCATAAAATCATCACCGCGCATCATAGCGACTGCCGATAGGCTGTCATTAAATGCTGAGGAGATGTTTTTTTCTTTTGGATTGACTAGGCGCAGTCCGCTATCCCATAGGGTTTTAGCGTAGTCGCTGCGTGGACGTGTCTCTTGACCATCAATGGTATCGCCGCCTAGGTGCTGCCAAGCGATTTCATTGATGCTTTCGATGTCTTTGCGGTTGGTAACAACAGCTTCATTCCACACGTTTTGCAAGAAATTATTAACTGAGTCCCACATTGTGGTGTTGCCTCGGCCAAATTTTTCGTTGACGATATGGAAGTACATTGCAGATGCTTTCACCAATTCTGATGCTGACAGACCCTGAGATCCTGGGAAGTCGAGAATAATCGTATTGTTTTCGATGTGAATATTTCGCTCTGATACGCCCATTTTGTTGATACGGGTGTACAGTTCATTGACAGCCTGCTTGAGGTCTTCAGGATTTGTCACTGGGTGATTATTATGATCGCGCAGTCCTATGCGAACGGTTTTACCGCCGGATAAGTCAAGACCCCACTTCAAGATTTTGCGGTCGTCGCCTCGGAAATATTTAACGGTGCTTAGCTTGAAATTTGCCAAGTATGGGTTTTGGGTAGGCTTTGGCACCAGGTATTTGCTTGTGGCATTGAGATCGACTTGAGCTGAATTATATTCTTCTCTCCATTTGAGCAGATCTTCTTGAATTCTGTCGTCGATTTTGTTCAGCGTTAGGATGCGTTGTTCCACATCTGTGAAGTCGAGGACTCCATAATGTTTGCTTCCCTGGACGTGAAAATCTTCGCGAGATGCTTTTAGGATATTGCTAGAGTAATCATTCAATTCGAAGATATAATCTTTGCCAAATTGAGGATCTATGGCATAAGCTGACGCTGAATAGCCGATAAATCCGCTTTGTTGCAGCAAGGATTTCAGTTGATTAAGATCCGTTGCGAAAACTTGGCTTCCATCGGCATTTGGTGTTTGCTGATATTTTTGGATGATGCTATCTAGGCCACGTGCAATCACATAGATGGAACCTGGACGAAACCCAGCGAGTGGAGAACCTTTAACTGTAGATGGGGCATAGACCACTAGTCCAAGTTTTTGTTCTTCAGGTTTGAGTTTGATGTAGGAAGCATAATCCATGATAGGATAATTTTGGCGATCGAGGTCTATACTTGTTGGGGACCAACCAGAAGTTAGGCGTTGGTTAATCTGTTGAGATTGTTTTTCTGCCAAATAGCCCAAATTGATTGTCAGGAAGCTTTGGCTATCGATGACATTGTTCATGGCTGTAGAGAATGAATCCTCATCAGGAATCAAATTCTCATCGGCAGTACGCGAAGCACGTGCAATATCATTGATGACAAATTGATTGAGTTTGTCCTTTAAGAAGGCTGCAGTTTCCGTGTTGCCTTTGCTAACGCGAAGCTTTTGGACGTCTGGATATAGGCGTAGGGCAATTTTATCGTTATCCCAGTCGATGACGATAGCTTCGATGAAAGGATCGCGACCATCTAAACTAAGGACTTGTTGAGACGTTGAAGTTGCGGCGCTTTTTTCCAGGGTTTTAGCTATATCAGAATACGTCAAAGGTTTTTTTGCTGCTTTGATAGTATCGAGATTATTGCGGATAATATTGCTAGCCGATTCCAGAGCATTTCTTTGATTATCAAGGAGGGCAAGTCTTTGCCCTTGGCTTGTTTCAGATGGAAGGCCTTGGTCTTTAAGTTTTTTTAATTCATCTGTAAGAGCATTGCGTTCACTGGTAAGGCGTGTTTTCAGCGTTTCGGCGCGAGTTAAGAACTTTTGCGCAATAGCGTCAGGATTCGAAGAATCGCTTTGAGCTATTGTGGCGTTGAAACGTTTAGCAATGGCGCTATTGGTTTTGCCGATGACATTATTGGCATCGATGATCTCTTTTGCAACGGCAATGAGGAGTTCGTCATTTGAAGTTGAAGTATCAGTGGAACTTTGTCCAATCGTAGCTATTTGCGAGGCAATTTTGCTCGGGCCACCAAAGGCTAATGCAAGTTGCGTTACCCTGTCATATGCCAATTGACGATATAGTGGGGAAATCTGACCATTATCATCGTATTTGGTAGTGAATTGGAAAAGTTGTTTAGCATCTTCTGGTTTGAGATGGACATTGATTTGTCTGGAAACGAGTACTTTTTCCGGTTCATTAGAATTGCCTTGATATAGCTCCAGCTGGGAAGGCGTAAAGGGAATCAATGCTCCGGCTCTTGGTAAGAATGAACGGAAAGTATCGGCATCTTTTGAATTGTTGAAGGAAACTTCAATAAGACCAGGAGTTTCGTCTTTTAGGACGATTGAAGTAGGATGCACTCCAAGGAGTTTACTGAAGGATTGCAGCCATGAGGTTGCATCATCTTCTAGTTTGTTAATCCTTTCGATAGCAGCCAGTGCAATGTTTTCAGCGCGCGGTGCATCGATAGAGGATTTGAGGGGTTTGGCATAATAAAATACTGTTGGCAAAATATTGTAGAGCGTTAAAACGAGTACTGCTAAAATGAGATAAAACTGCCAGCGTTTTTGTTTTTCCATAGCAAGCCGATTCCTTAATTTCAAAGTTATTGAAAATGATCAAAAGACAAGAAGGATACATTATCAAATTTGGATAAAAGAGGGAAGGAAAATTAATCGTAAAAAAAAGCCAACTAGATTATGATGGTGTAGATATGACAAAAAAAAATTATAGTGCAGATATGACAAAGAAAATTGAAGTAAAATGGTCTGTGAAACCTACCATTCCGGAAGGGATCATTGTTGGTTGTAATCGAAATCAAGAATGGCTGCTCCCATGGTGGTGGGTCAATTTTAGTTTACATAATAGCTACCCCATTACATTTGTTAATTTTGGGGATATGTCAGAAACAGCCATTAGGTGGTGTCAAAATCGCGGCAATCTCATTGATTTTGTGCTAAAAGATGATAGTTTTATTGCTCTTAAGGAGCAAATATCGCCTGATCTTGTCAAAATTTGGGATAAACATAATCCAGATATTTGGGATTGCAGAAGGGTTTGGTTTCAAAAAACTTTAGTGTTATTGCAAACCCCTTACCAGAAGACTGTATGGATTGATTTGGATTGTCAAGTCATTAAACCAATCCAACAAATATTCGACGAATTCTTAGAAGATAGTGAAACAGCTATAGTACATGAACCGGATATGTATGATGAGCAGAAGAGGGAAATCGGAATTTTACTGGAAGATGAAAAAATGGTGAATGCAGGAGTTCTCGCATATCGGCATGGTGCAGCAGTTATTTTGGAGTGGGCTAAACAAATAATCGAGAAAAACCATTTGTTTTTTAGTGACCAGTATCTTCTCGCAAGAATATTATATTTACAACCGAGTCTGTCTGTAATGTATATTTCAGATTATTATAATTGGTTTGTGGCCGATGGAATTAATCCTAAAGCGACCATTCTGCATTGGTGGGGACCTGCCAACAAATATATGCTCCAGGAAGAGATTAAATATCTTTCCAAACATTTTCTGATCGATCTGTATATGAAATAAAATTTGGAGTGCGGTGATTTGTCACATACACATCAGGCTATGATTCATTAACCCCTTGTGCTAAGCCGCGAATGCGGTGGCTAGTGTATAGCCCATGATGTAGCGCCGAAGGTGCAAATCGTGGGTTAAATCATTTTAAAAAGGTAAGTCTCGAAGAGGCGGCTAGTGTCTCTCCCCGAATGTAGCACCGAAGGTGAAAATCCGGGGGAATTCGTTAAGGAAAATCTCTTTGAAAAGTATCTTTTGGTAGAGCCTACCCCGGACTTCACCTTCGGTGCTACATCCGGCCTGAGTTTACAAGTTATTTTCTGAGTATAATGCAACCTTTTGATTCAGAATCAGTTATATTTTTCGTGTATTACCCTACTCGGTAATTTAGAAAAATATAACTGATTATGGATCAAAAGGTTGCGTTAGACGATGAAAATAACTTGTAAACTCAGGCCGGGGAGAGACACTAGCCGCCTCTTCGAGACTTACCTTTTTAAAATGATTTAACCCACGATTTGCACCTTCGGTGCTACATCATGGGCTTTACACTAACCACCTCTTCGAGGTTTAGCACAAGATACTTACAATTCCTTAGCTTGATGCATATGTTGCTTGTCACCGTTTACGATCTCTAGTTAACATGGGTAGATAGATTTCAGGATTGTTTGGCACGATATTGAGCTCTTCAACTTTCTTGTTTTCTATCCAACTGAATGGTTTGTTCTGAACTCATTACGCGCTTCGTTAGGCAGCCCCTTTTTTTCGGAGAAACCACAAACGACCGTCAATCCCGTTGGAGGGCATGCGATGGTAAAAACACGAAGATCTGGACGGAATTTGATTAGGGCGGGGACTATCTTCCATACATCGCCAGTCCAAAAGTCGAGAGTTTCTATCATTGGCGTTTCCACTGAGGATTCTGCATCGCGGGAATTGTATCATGGAAAAGTATGACAGAAGTCTCCTTACACAATTTTTCTGCCCCTACAAAGTCATCACAAACTGTGTCAAATTGATGCAAACCGTCGATAAAAACTAAATCAAAGTTTTCTTGTTTGTAAGTAAAAAAAAACTCGTCACTATCCATCTGATAAATTTTAGTCCACGCTCTAAGTGATTGATTGATTTTCGGAAGAGGATCTACCCCGACAGCATAGGAACCTTCCAGGGCTAGATTGAGAGTAACACCAGTATCTACACCTATTTCGAGGTAGTTTTTCGGCCTTAAGAAAACGTGAAAATGCCTAAGAACATCACGATAGTTTTCACCCGAAAGCTTGTCACTAACGCTAATTTTTTGCATTTTTTGCCCCTTGTAAAATGATATAATTGATTTTATATCTTTTAAAAAGAAAATAATGAAGTGAATAAACGGGTTTTGCTGATGGAATTTTGTTAAGAAGGGAAGGGAAAAGATGCTTGCAGGAAGCTAAGGTCATTAGACTTCCTGCAAGTAAAGGGCCAGATTAGCTAGCTACTTTCGTAGGTTCGCTTGCTGCTGTAGCAGTTTCATCTTGACGGCGCTTAACGGCTGCATCCACTTTACGTGAAAGAACTTTAACCGCTACGAACCATGCCACGCAAACAACGCTAAACACGACAAATGTTTGCGGTGCAATCGAGACAACGTCTTTTGTAGCAAAAAGGATTAAGAGCGTACTTTGCGTAAATGCTCCGCCGGCTTTTCCTGCACGGCCGCCGATTACGTCAACAGCTGCTTTACCTTTCGTTTTTAGTTCGTCATTTAATGGGATGTAAGCCATTTCTTTTGTTGAGTCAAACAAGATATATTTAATAGCTTTGCTTGCAATAACAATAACAGCTCCTAGCATCGTGGCTGCCATGACAGCACTGATTCCCAGGTTTCTCATTGCAAATTCGACAAATCCTTCCGAGAAGATGAATAAGTAGAATATGACGCCACCAGCAGTAATAACTAAAGGTGTAATGATAGCAGCTGTAAACCAGCTAACAC
>Ga0207123_1026_pt1 | contig 18562 bp, 15 predicted proteins | sample Alteio_BWMinHeat_39_FD_153503 | JGI IMG/M metagenome (GOLD analysis project Ga0207123, IMG submission 153503) | Enriched cells from forest soil in Barre Woods Harvard Forest LTER site, Petersham, Massachusetts, United States -... | ecosystem: Environmental > Terrestrial > Soil > Temperate forest >... | reverse complement strand
TACTCCATTACGCTCGGACAAATGATCATCAATAATCTTGCCAGCGTCTCCGCTTCTACAGGCGGTATAGCAGTGAGTCCAAGTGCTACACTTACATTCGGGCCTTTGCTTGCCGGCAGCACTATATATAACGGCCCCGCCATCAGCGGCGGAGGCACTGTGCAAATGAATTTAGGCAGTGCCGGCAGCATGACGATGACCAATGCAAACACCTATACAGGACCTACTGTCGTTACTACAGGCACGTTAAATGTTACTAACCTGGCAGCCATTGACACTTCAAGCAGTATTAACCTAGTAACAGGCGGTGCTTCAGGATCAAACTTTGATTTCAATCTTCCAGCTACTGGGGGTGCCTATGCCGGACCAATTATAGGGCTTGGCAATCTCCAGGTATCAGCCGGCACAGGCGCTTCTGCTCTTATTTTAACTGGCTTAAGCGGATCCAGCAATAACTATACCGGAACAACAACTGTCAATGCCGGTACATTGGAAATCAAAAATGCCGCCAGTACGACAATCCCGACCAGTCAAATTGTCCTAAGTGGAGCATCTACCTTAATCGACTTTAATCAAGCCGCCAGCACCATAGGAATAGTCAGCGGAGCAATCTCTGGTACAGGCGGCGTCATTATCAACGGGGACCTCACAACACCGGGAACCGGCAAAGTTATATTGACAAATACAAACAGCTATGGCGGAAGTACAAATATATCGAACGGCACTTTGCAAGTGAATAATTTATCCAGCTTGCCCTCTGCCAGTGCGCTGAACATTAATACACCTGCTACTTTTATTTTAAACCAAACAACCGCCGGAACTTTTTCCAATCCTCTAAGCGGAGGAGGAGCATTTAATATAGCAGGCGGGGGTGCTATTACTTTTGCACCCACTTCAAGTACATTTACAGGTGCGTACTCCATTACGCTCGGACAAATGATCATCAATAATCTTGCCAGCGTCTCCGCTTCTACAGGCGGTATAGCAGTGAGTCCAAGTGCTACACTTACATTCGGGCCTTTGCTTGCCGGCAGCACTATATATAACGGCCCCGCCATCAGCGGCGGAGGCACTGTGCAAATGAATTTAGGCAGTGCCGGCAGCATGACGATGACCAATGCAAACACCTATACAGGACCTACTGTCGTTACTACAGGCACGTTAAATGTTACTAACCTGGCAGCCATTGCCACTTCAAGCAGTATTAACCTAGTAACCGGCGGTGCTTCAGGGTCTAACTTTGATTTCAATCTTCCAGCTACTGGGGGTACCTATGCCGGACCAATTACAGGGCTTGGTAATCTCCAGGTATCAGCCGGCTCAGGCGCTTCTGCTCTCATTTTAACCGGCTTAACCAGCAATTCCTATACTGGGACCACAACTGTCAATGCCGGCACATTGGAAATCAATAATGCTGCCGCTACGACAATCTCGACCAGTCAAATTGCCCTAAATGGAGCATCTACCCTGATCGACTTTAATCAAGCCGCCAGCACCATAGGAATAGTCAACGGAGCAATCTCTGGTACAGGCGGCGTCATTATCAACGGGGACCTCACCACACCGGGAACCGGCAAAGTTATATTGACTAATACAAACAGCTATGGCGGAAGTACAAATATATCGAACGGCACTTTACAAGTGAATAATTTATCCAGCTTGCCCTCAACCAGCGCGCTGAACATTAATACACCTGCTACTTTTATATTAAACCAATCTACCCCCGGAACATTTTCCAACCCTCTAAGCGGAGGAGGAGCATTTGATATAGTAGGCGGAGGTGCAATCACTTTTGCACCCACAACAAGTACATTTACAGGTGCGTACTCCATCACGCTCGGACAAATGATCATCAATAACCTTGCCAGCGTCTCCGCTTCTTTAGGCGGCATTGCAGTGAGTCCAAGTGCTACACTCACATTCGGGCCTTTGTTAGCGGGCAGCACTATATATAACGGCCCCGCCATAAGCGGTGGAGGCACTGTGCAAGTGAATTTAGGTAGTGCCGGCAACATGACGATGACCAATGCAAACACCTATACAGGACCTACTGTCGTCACTACAGGTACATTAAATATTACTAACCTGGCAGCCATTGCCACTTCAAGCGGTATTAACTTAGTAACCGGGGGTGCTTCAGGGTCAAACTTTGATTTCAATCTTCCAGCTACTGGAGGTGCCTATGCCGGACCAATTACAGGACCTGGCAATCTCCAGGTATCAGCCGGCACGGGCGCTTCTGCTCTCATTTTAACCGGCTTAACCAGCAATTCCTATACCGGGACCACAACTGTCAATGCCGGCACATTGGAAATCAATAATGCTGCCACTACGACAATCTCGACCAGTCAAATTGTCCTAAGTGGAGCATCTACCTTGATCGACTTTAATCAAGCCGCCAGCACCATAGGAACAGTCAGCGGAGCAATCTCTGGTACAGGCGGCGTCATTATCAACGGGGACCTCACAACACCGGGAACCGGGAAAGTTATATTGACCAATACAAACAGCTATGCCGGAAGTACAAATATATCGAACGGCACTTTGCAAGTGAATAATTTATCCAGCCTACCCTCGGCCAGCGCATTAAACATTAATACACCTGCTACTTTTATTTTAAACCAAACAACCCCCGGAACATTTCTCAACCCTCTAAGCGGCGGTGGAGCTTTTAATATAGTAGGCGGAGGTGCAATTACTTTTGACCCAACTACAAGTACATTTACAGGCGCGTACTCCATTACGCTCGGACAAATGATCATCAATAATCTTGCCAGCGTCTCCACTTCTCTAGGCGGCATTGCAGTGAGTCCAAGTGCTACACTTACATTCGGCCCTTTGTTGGCGGGCAGCACTACATATAACGGCCCAGCCATAAGCGGTGGAGGCACTGTGCAAGTGAATTTAGGTAGTGCCGGCACCATGACGATGACCAATGCAAACACCTATACAGGACCTACTGTCGTTACTACAGGAACGTTAAATGTTACTAACCTGGCAGCCATTGCCACTTCAAGCGGTATTAACCTAGTAACCGGCGGTGCTTCAGGGTCAAACTTTGATTTCAATCTTCCAGCTACTGGGGGTACCTATGCCGGACCAATTACAGGGCTTGGTAATCTCCAGGTATCAGCCGGCGCGGGTGCTTCTGCTCTTATTTTAACTGGCTTAAGCGGATCCAGCAATAACTACACCGGAACAACAACTGTCAATGCCGGTACATTGGAAATCAATAATGCCGCCACTACGACAATCCCGACCAGTCAAATTGTTCTTAATGGAGCATCCACCTCAATCGATTTTAACCAGGCCGCCAGCACGTTAGGAACAGTCAACGGAGCAATCTCTGGAACAGGCGGCGTCATTATCAACGGGGACCTCACCACGCCGGGAACCGGTACAGTTCTTTTGACCAATACAAACAGCTATACCGGAAGCACTAAAGTATCGAACGGCACTTTGCAAGTGAATAATTTATCCAGCTTGCCCTCTGCCAGTGCGCTAAACATTAATACACCTGCTATTTTTATTTTAAACCAAACTACCCCCGGAACATTTCTCAATCCTCTAAGCGGAGGTGGAGCTTTTAATATAGTAGGCGGAGGTGCAATTACTTTTGACCCAACTTCAAGTACTTTTACAGGGCCGTACTCTATCACGCTAGGCCAAATGATCATCAATAATCTTGCTAGCGTAGCAACCGCCAGCGGCATCGCAGTGAGTCCAAGTGCTACACTTACATTCGGAGCATTGACAGGCATCCCTACATATAACGGCCCCCCTATTAGTGGCGGCGGCACTGTGCAAGTCAATATAGGCAGTGGCCACAGCATGACGATGACTAACGCAAACACCTATACAGGCCCTACTGTCATTACTACAGGGACGCTAAATGTTACCACCCTGGCAGCCATCGCCACTTCAAGCAGTATTAGCTTAGTAACCGGCGGAACTTCAGGTTCATTCTTCAATTTCGATTTTCCTCCTACAGGTGGTACCTATGCCGGCCAAATTACAGGACCTGGCAATCTCGAAGTGTCAGCCGGCACAGGTGCCTCTGCCCTCATTTTAACCGGTTTAAGCGGATCCGGCAGTAACTATACCGGGACCACAACAGTCAATACCGGAACATTGGAAATCAATAATGCTGCCACTACGACAATCCCGACCAGTGAAATTAGTCTTCTTAATAGTACAACAACTTCAATCGACTTTAACCAGGCAGCCAGTACGATAGGAACAGTCAGCGGACAAATCACGGGCATAGGCGGAGTTATTATCAACGGAGACCTCACCACCCCTGGAACTGGCACGGTTATTTTTTCCAACACCACCAACAACTATACTGGAAGTACGAATGTATCGAGCGGCACATTTCAGGTGAATAATTTATCCAGCCTGCCCTCAGCCAGTGCACTTAACATCAACACACCAGCTACTTTCATTTTAAATCAATCTACTGCCGGAACATTTCTCAACCCTTTAAGCGGAGGAGGAGTATTTAAAATAGTAGGCGGAGGTGCTATTACTTTTGACCCGGCTTCAAGCACTTTTACAGGCCAGTATTCCATCACGCTAGGCCAAATGATCATCAATAATCTTGCTAGCGTATCTACCGCGAGTGGCATCGCAGTAAGCCCAAATGCTACGTTTACATTCGGCCCTTTGATCGGCAGCACTATTTATAACGGCCCCCCTATTAGTGGAGGCGGCACTGTGCAAGTCAACGTAGGTAATACCGGTAGCATCACGATGACAAACGCAAATACCTATACAGGCCCGACTGTAATTACAACAGGCACATTAAATGTAACCACGCTGGCAGCCATAGCCTCTTCTAGCAGCATAAACTTAGTAAGTGGTGGGGCTACACCTTCAACCTTGAATTTGAATGTACCTTCTTCAGGAGGTACATATGCAGGCCCAATTACAGGAGCAGGCAATCTCATAGTATCGGCTGGTACAGGCACTAATGCTGTCATTTTAACCGGCTTAAGCGGATCCAGCGCTAACTATACCGGAACGACCACTGTCAATTCGGGCACATTAGAGTTCAAAAATGCAGCCACTACGATAATCCCGACTAGCCAAATAGTCCTAAATGGTGCAGGCACCACAGTCGACTTTAATCAAGGCTCCGGAACGATGGGAACAGTCAACGGAGCAATCACCGGCAGTGGAGGAGTCCTCATCAACGGAGACGCGACCTCACCCGGCACAGGAACAGTTCTCTTTACGAATGCAAACAGTTATACCGGATCTACTAATGTATCTAACGGTACTTTACAAGTTAATAACTTATCCAGCCTGCCCTCTGCCAGCACGCTTAACATCAGCGCACCTGGTACTTTCATATTAAATCAACCTACAAACGGAACTTTTTCAAATCCTTTAACCGGAGCAGGCACATTTGATATAATTGGAGGAGGTGCAATAACATTCGGTATCAACGAACCGTCTTTTACAGGAACGACCGTCATTTCCAAAGGCCAATTAATCCTTAATAATATTTTAGGGGGCGATCTCATTGTTAAAGGCACGGCAAAACTTTCCGGCATTGGCACGGTCCTGGGTAATTTACGAGTTACCGATATGGCCACTATTTCACCGGGCAATAGCATTGGCACTTTCAACGTCGGTGGTAATTACCGCCAAGACCGTTTCTCGACCTATTTAGTACAAGTCGAAATAGAACCTAACGGAGTACTTGAGAGTTCTTTAATTAATATCGGAGGCACTGCCCAGATAGGCGACAATGCCAATGTCCATGTCCTTTTACTAAACGGCGCAGAACAATTACCCCCTAACAACAATCCTCAATCCACAACGATTCTACACGCTGCAGGAGGGGTATCCGGTACATACGCCTTTGCAAACACGTCATTTCCTTTGATTGCCGCAATTCTGGAATACACTCCCAACAGTGTACTTTTGTCATTTGCAAACAGATTGTCGTTCATTCCTTACACCCACAATCAGAAAGTGGTATCTGAGCAACTGCAAAGCATTTTAACCCCCACGCCGGCCGAGAATGAAATCTTGATTGGGATTGCCTCTTTACCGCTGCCGCTCGCACGAGAGGCTCTTGACCAACTTAGTGGGGAACAGTATACCGACCTCATGACCTTTGCCGATTATGCCAATGCCCGCTTCATTCAAAGCCTCTTCGATCCATTAAGAGATGTTCTCCGCCAACCTTACAATAGCAACAATTGCGGCTCTTCTGATGGACTAGGTTTTGACGTTTGGGCTCAGGGCAGTGGCCACCAACTCTTGATGAGACAGAATGTCGATGCCTCAGGTTATAAACTAAGCGGCTATGAATTTAATGTGGGAGCCCAAGGTACCATCAATAAATTCACTCTTGGCGGCGCCTTTTCTCATGAAGTCGATCATATCCATTTCGGGGTGGGCGGTTCAGGCAAAACCTTGACAAATTTGGTCGGCCTTTTTGGACTATATCGTCCGGCCAACTACTATGTACTAGCAGATATAATTGGGGGATACAGCCACGACGGAATTTTGCGAACGATCGACCCTGGCATCGGGAAAATATTCAGAGCAAGAAGCAATCCGAGACTTTATCAGGGCGGGTATTACGTCGAGGCCGGCAAAGATGTACTTTGGCGTTACATCATGTTCCAACCCTTTGTTGGATTTAGAGGCGGCTTTTTCCATTTTAACCGCATTTCCGAAAAGGGAGCCAGTCCGCTTAATTTGACCATAGCAAGCAAAACCACAACCATTACGTCTAGTCGCTTAGGTTTTCATATATCCACGCGCAAAATCCCTGACTGGGGTAAATTTGGTGTAGATCTAGCCTGGGAATATCGTTGGGGTTCAACAGGTAAAAAGGTCACAGCCGATTTCGAATCGTTCGGCACTCCATTCGTTGTTTGGGGTACAGATCCGCAACGCCATTGCTTCGAAGCGACAATCAATTTTGAGGCGGAATTCCAAAAAAACTGGATATTTGTAGCTGAAGTATCGGGCCAAAGTTGGCTAAACGCGATGTCCTACAGCGCCACAGCCGGCATCCAAGCCGCCTGGTAATAGGTTGTTAAATTTGGAGTGCGGTGATTTGTCGCATATGCAACAGGCTAAGAGTTAGTAAATCTCTTGTGCTAAGCCGCGAATGCGGCGGAAGCATATAGCCACAGGCGTCAGCCTGTGGTTGAATAAATTATACAGGAAGCCGTGAAACGGCGGCAGGAAAAAGCATGAGAACATATATACCGAAAATCATTCAAAATTTGGTTTTTGAGCGCGCCAAAGCCCCGGGGTTGAACGATCGTAAGTCACCTAGTATTAGCAATACAAGGTGACTTACGATCGTTCAACCGCGGGAGCTTTCGCGCAGCTCAAAAACCAAATTTTGAATGATTTTCGGTATACCCTGATTTCTGTCGCCGTTTCACGGCTACCGTTTTCTTTTTAATCTACCACAGGCTGACGCCTGTGGCTATATGCTTCCGCCGCATTCGCGGCTCAACACAAGAGACTTATGAATCATTAGCCTGATGCATATGTGACTTGTCACCGCACTCCAAATTTAAGGTAATTGTTTCTCGGCCTCTATTTAAAAAAGGGAATCCCCACACGATCGATGTGATCTTTAAGCTCGGGTGCCGTCAGTCCGTTATAATCGACTACATCAAAAAAATATGGTAATGATAATTCCTCATTGAGCTGGTAGGAAATACTCGTAACAATATTTTCAAGATGCTTCCCAAAAAGGGCGATATCAATATCCGACCCTCTCTTATAAGTCCCTAAGGCACGAGAGCCAAATATCATACCTCTTTCCACTTCCGGATATGCTTTTAGAATCTCGATAATTTTGACCAGCTCGTCTTTCGCAAGACCAAATTCAAGAGGCATTCTTCAAGGCCTCATAAACTTGTTTTAGACCAGGGAAATACAGATCGCGAATCTTGGCCACGGCATTTTTAGTTTGAATCTCATCATAGGTATGTGTGAGTTCATTCCGATGTTCAAGCATATCTAACCATAGCTTACCATTTACAATTAAATCCGTTTGAAAAGCATGCTTAATGACTTCACGAGGAAATCGGAGAGGTACTCCCATATTTTCGAGATAATCTTTAAGTGTTTTCCATGCAAGCTCGAAGGTAAATTCAAACGATTGAATAAGTCCTGCTGCCTGGAGCTCATCCAATTCGGTGCGTTCAACGGCCTTCTTTAAAAACAAAAAAGCTCTTTCAAAATTTTGAAATCGTTGCTTCCAACGAATGTCCTGCTTCATAATAAATACTCGTGATGTTTATCCTGGATCATAATGAATATAGTTGTTTTATGCTAAGATTACCTATCTTTTTTCTTTATGCTTTATCCTGCATCCTTTATTCTCCTGCATTATGCAATTTTTTGAAGATATTTTACTGGCCGCCCCTGCTATCGAAGCGAAATTAGGCTACACCTTTCGCGATCGATCCCATTTGGCCCTGGCCTTTATCCACCGCTCCTATGTCAATGAACATCGAGGCATCGATAAACATAACGAACGGCTTGAATTTCTAGGCGACTCGATCCTGGGGCTTATCATCGCCGAATATCTTTACCGCGAATTGCCTTCTGTTCCCGAAGGAGATCTTTCTTATTTGCGCTCTAGACTCGTCGAAGCATCTTCCTGTGTCGCCTATATGCAAAAGCTAGACTTGGGCCATTATCTTCTCCTGGGCAAAGGGGAGAAAAGAAACGATGGGCGCGGCCGCAGCTCCATCCTTGCTGACCTTTTCGAAGCTATTATAGGAGCCATCTATATCGATGGTGGGTTAAGTGCTGCGTACGACTTTATCTTCAATAATTTCACTCCCGAAATTCAAGCCATTTTAAAAGAACCTCTACGCAATTGGAAAGCTATACTGCAAGACTATTGCCAGCGCCATTACCAACAAACTCCTGATTATGTCGTTTTGGATGAAACCGGACCTGATCACAGCAAAATATTTACCATCTCGGTCCAAATCAACAATAAAGAAGTAGGAAAAGGCACAGGATCTTCTAAAAAAGAAGCCCAACAAGCTGCCGCCTCAGATGCCATCTCTCGTTTACAATAGGATCCTCCATGGCAGTTACGAAACAGAAAAGCGTGTGGTACTGCGGAGAATGCGGACATAAACAAACAAAGTGGAGCGGTCAATGTCCACAATGTGCCCGCTGGAATACTATCAATGAAGAAGTTGAGGTCAGCTCTTCTTCGCGCAGATTTGATGCCCAGCCTATCGCTGCCGGTCGTCCGATGCGTTTAAAAGACGTAGCACTCAGCGAGACTCCCAGAATTGTTACACATATGAAAGAATTCGACCATCTCATTGGTGGAGGGATTGTACCAGGTTCTCTGACCTTAGTGGGAGGAGATCCCGGAATCGGCAAATCAACTTTAATGCTGCAAATAGCCCATCTCCTCACTCAACAAGGCTTAATTGTTTTATATGTCTCCGGTGAAGAATCTGTCGAACAGACTACAATGCGGGCCAAACGCCTCGGCATCGATAACGACAACCTCTTACTGCTATGCGAAACGAATTTTGCTTTTATCAAAGCCCAAATCGAACAAGTAAAACCCGATATTCTCATCGTCGATTCCATCCAGATCGTCTATAAAGCCGAAATTAGCTCAGCCCCTGGCTCCGTATCTCAAGTCAGAGAAGCGGCCACAGAATTCATGCATATTGCCAAGGGACATGGCATTGCCACCTTTTTAATTGGCCATGTCACAAAAGCCGGGGAAATTGCCGGACCAAGAGTCCTTGAACACCTTGTCGATACTGTTTTGTATTTCGAAGGGGAAAAGCAACACGACTATCGCATGATCAGAGTGGTAAAAAACAGGTTTGGTCCTACGGATGAGATAGCCGTCTTCCAAATGCAAGCTAAAGGACTCGTTGAAGTTTCCAATCCTTCCCAGATATTTCTGGAAGAGAGAATGAAAGGGATTGTCGGTTCCGTGATCATTCCCACCATTGAAGGCTCTCGTCCGATTTTGATTGAAGCTCAGGCTCTGGTGACAGAAACTGTTTTTCCAACCCCATCCAGACGCTGCACAGGATTGGATCAAAACCGTTTAGCACTATTGTTAGCGGTTTTGGAAAAGCGGATGGGCTATCAACTCTTTCGCTGCGATGTTTTTGTTTCTATCGCGGGCGGAATGCGCATTTTAGAGCCCGCTATCGATCTGGGCCTGTTGGCAGCCATCGCCTCATCGCTGCGCAATCGACGCATCGATCCGGAAACAATTGTCGTAGGCGAAGTTGGCCTAGGTGGGGAACTGCGCAGCGTGCCTAGAATGGAAAGCCGTATTAAAGAGGCTATCCATATGGGATTTAAACGATTTGTACTACCTAAGAGAAATCTAAAGGGAATATCTGAAGAGCTTCGTAAAAAAATTATGTTGGTTGGCGTGGATATCGTCGATGAAGCGGTAGCGGCCCTTTTGGATTAAAAACATGACTATAAATATTACAGTTGGATCGAGAAACTCGCCCTTGGCTCAGGCTCAAGTCAATGAAGTACTTGAAGAAATCCGACAGCATCACCCTCAACTTACTTTTACCCCTCTTTTTGTCGAAACCGTTGGTGATAAAGACCAAAAGACATCTCTTCGTGCATTAGGTAAAACGGACTTTTTTACAAAAGAAGTAGATGATCTACTGCTCAATGGAAGCTGCCGAATCGCCATCCATTCCGCCAAAGATCTTCCGGAACCTATGCCGCATGGATTGTCCTTGATTGCATTGACAAAAGGACTTGATCCGGCAGATTCCATTGTCATACGTTCAGGCGTAACCCTATCAACCCTTGCTTCCGGAGCAAAAATCGCCACCTCATCTATACGACGGGAAGAATCTGTCAGAAAATTGCGTGCCGATTTTTCCTTTTGTGACATTAGAGGAACCATATCGCAACGCCTGGAGAAACTAAATAGCGGTGATGTCGATGGCGTTGTCATAGCCGAAGCGGCCCTCATCCGCTTGCGGTTGACGCATCTGAATCGCATCAAATTACCCGGCGATACAGTCCCTTTCCAAGGCCAGCTGGCAATAGTGGCACGAAGCGATGATAACGAGATGGAAGAATTGTTTTACTGCATCGACAGCCGAGAAAATGTACGAAGATTAAGGCCTGGCCTGTGACGTGGTATAAGTAATTTATTTTTTTTGCCCTTTTTTCGGCATGTTCACGAGTGGCCGCACCCCGCTTCGGGGGTGCAATTGAATTGTAAGATTACCCAGGGTTACGCTTCGCTCACCCTGGGCTAATTGCCCTCACCCACTTCGTGGGTGCAATTGAAATGTAAAATTACTCCCGAAGGGAGTAAGGGCAATTAGCCCAGGGTGAGCGAAGCGTAACCCTGGGTAATCTTACAATTCAATTGCACCCCCGAAGCGGGGTGCGGCCACTCGTGAACATAAACCTTTTTTCAGCATGGTTCGAAAAGAAGTGATTTAGGGAAAAACATCAACTCGTGTAAATTAATTATGGTTACATAGATGAAAACTATACTTTACTTAGGTCTTGAAGTACCCGACGACCTTGCCGATAGCAACGTCATCCATTGCCCGCTCATTACCATCACTCCACGCTCTATGCAAGAGCCGGAGATTGCACAAATGTTCACTGAATTAAGTGCCTTCACTCATCTAATATTTACCAGCAAGAGCGCTGTGACTTTTTTTATGGATTACGCAGCAGCCCGTGGCCTCGAAAACACCTTAAAAGATAAATGCATCATTGCCGTCGGACAAAAAACCTCAGCTAAACTGCATTCGTATGGAATTACCGCTTCGCACATCGCCAACAATGAGACTGCTGAAGGGGTTATTGAAGTGCTTGAAACCCTGGATTTATCCCATGCCTATCTTTTATGGCCTCATTCGTCTTTGTCTCGTCCATTGTTAATCGATTGGATGACAAGCCAAAACATTCGATATCGCGATTGCATTCTTTACGACACAATCCCCATCCGCCCCGCTCCTCTACCTGATTTAGAGTTATGCGATGAAATCGTTTTTACCAGCTCATCTACCGTCGATGCCTTCCTCGAAGCCTACGGCCGCATCCCACAAAACAAGAAATTAACTTGCATTGGTCCCGTTACTGAAAAATATTTATCCTCTCATATAGAAATGCTTCTATCTACGCTTACAGAACGACCGCACAAATCATGTTGATCTCCACTTGACTCTGTTGAGGGTAAACTTTGTCTACGTTGAACACCATCTGACGATGGTGGAGGTGTTGTTAGGCTCATAAAAAACCTCCTATAATCTTGTAATCGTACATGTTCACGGGGTCTATTCATTACAGTTCAGGCTGGAAGGCCTGAGTTGTAATGAATAGACCCCGTGAACATGTACTTGTAATCTGCTTTACAGTAATAAAAACAGTATATACACTAGATTTTATTATATAGTACGTGAAATTATACATACAATAAGTATTACACTATAAGAGTTTTGAAGTATTATACTATAAGAGTTTTGCCTTTATACCAGTCGTGTTTCAAAATTTGGCATTTCTAGCTGCGCGAAAATCCCCGCGGATCAAAGATCGCAAATGGGTCAATATTAGTAATATGAACCCATTTGCGATCTTTGATCCCCGGGGTTTTGGCGCGCTAGAAATGCCAACTTTTGAATCACGACCGGTATAGCACATAAATGATCAGTATCTCTTGCAAAATTTGAGGGGATCGTTCAGAATGAAAAAAAACGACAATTTCAATTTTTACCATACAAGGAGAATTTCTTATGGTTCAACAATATACACTCCCTGATTTACCCTATGATTTCAATGCTCTCGAACCTGTGATTAGTGCTGAAATCATGACCCTTCACTATACCAAGCACCATGCCACCTACCTCGCCAATTTAAATAAAGCTTTAGAACAACTGGCCGAAGCAGAGCAAAAAAATGACATCGCCACCCAAATCGGCTTGCAATCAGGCATCAAATTCAATGGCGGGGGGTTCGTCAACCACTCCATTTTTTGGACCAATCTTGCACCGATCAGCAAAGGCGGCGGTACGCCTCCTGAGGGAGCTTTAGCTACCGCTCTTAACCATGATTTTGGATCGTTGGATAAATTCATCGAACAACTCAGTGCAAAATCTGTTGCTATTCAGGGGTCGGGATGGGGCTGGCTTGGCTACAATAAAGCCAAAGGATCTCTTGAAATTGCTACATGCGACAATCAAGACCCGCTTGTCACCAAGGGATTAATCCCCCTCCTTGGCATCGACGTCTGGGAACATGCCTATTACCTTCAGTATAAAAATGTGCGTGCCGAATACGTCAAATCCATCTGGAAAATCGTCAACTGGAAAAACGTCGCCGAACGCTACGAAGCTGCGAAGAAATAAAAACTAAGAACCAGACAGTAAGATCTAGAGTCCAATTTTTTAACGCAAAGGCGCAAAGACGCAAAGAAAGGTCTATAAAACTTTATTTTGCATGAATTATTGCCTCTCTTTTTGCCCTCCTTTGCGTCTCTGCGTCTTTGCGCCTTTGCGTTAAAAAAATAAGACTCATGCCATCTGATAAATTTATAGGAAACGGCCATCTCTGATTTTGGCCTTTATCTTTATGGCTTAGTGTTTTATACTGCTTTTTACTAAATCACGAAGGAATACATAAAATGGGATTGTTTTCTCGCTCGAAACCCAAAATAAAAATTCAAACTTCAAAAAAAGACGGTTTTAGCGGGTGGCTCAAATGCACACACTGTAATGAATTAATCCATACCAAAGAACTGGAACAAAATCAAAATTGCTGCCCCAAATGCAATTATCACTATCGCCTGTCTGTCAACGAAAGGATCAAAAGCCTCGTCGATACCGACTCATTCAGTGAAATGTTCACAGAGTTTCAGGTCGTAGATAAGCTTAAATTCGTCGATACAGAATCGTATGAAAATCGGATCCAGGCCGCTAAAGAAAAAGCAGGACGAGACGAAGCTGTCATTGTCGGCACTTGCGAAATCAATGGTCACGGTATCGCCTTGGGAATTCTCGATTTCAATTTCATGGGTGGGTCTATGGGATCTGTCGTTGGAGAACGCCTCACATGCCTCATCGAACATGCCATCTCAGCCCAATTGCCTCTTATCATCATTTCAACCTCGGGCGGCGCCCGCATGCAGGAGTCTATCCTTTCCCTCATGCAAATGGCCAAAACCTCCGCCGCTTTAGCAAAACTAAGTGAAGCTAGGCTCCCATATATTTCGGTACTGACAAACCCCACCACGGGTGGCGTGACAGCATCCTTTGCCTCTCTTGGCGATGTCATCCTTGCAGAACCTAACGCTCTCATCTGTTTTGCCGGACCACGTGTCATTGAGCAAACCATCGGCCATCAATTGCCACCCGGAGCACAAAAATCTGAATTTCTCTTGCAACATGGAATGATAGATTGCATCGTAAATCGGCATGAGTTAAAAAATAAGATCATTGACTTATTAGACTTCTTTACCGGAAACAAAAGCGGTGAAGAAAACTCAGCAGCAAGCCATGCAACCATGAAATTTTCAACTAAAAAAAACCCTTCACAAACTAGACAGTCATAAGGTTTTATCTATGAGCGATAACAGCCACCCTATTGTTGAACTCCCTATTTTAGCCGAAGAATCCGTAGAGTTGCCGCATTATGCTTCAACCGGAGCTTCAGGGGCTGATGTAAAAGCCTTTATTAAGGAAAATATCGTTATTCACGCAGGGACTTCAAAGCTAATTCCAACCGGTTTGCGTTTTGCCATTCCCCATGGATATGAAATCCAGGTGCGCCCCCGTAGCGGATTAGCTTTAAAACACCAAATCAGTGTATTGAATACACCGGGTACCATTGATGCTGATTATAGAGGTGAATTAAGCGTCATTTTGACAAATTTCGGCAAGGAAGATTTCGTTGTCACACCCAATATGCGCATTGCGCAAATAGTCTTGGCTCCTGTAGTACAGGCCAAATTCATGCCGGTTTATGAACTCACCGAAACCCTTCGAGGCGCAGGCGGGTTTGGCCATACGGGGCACTAATTCAATGTCTACAATAAAAATATCCAATTATTTGGATCCTCGCCTAGTTGTATTCTTAGATGTCGATTCACGAGATGAAGCTATCAGCTGCCTCGTCGACAAGATTTATAAAACTGGTCGATTGCATAATAAAAAAGCCTTTTATGATGCCATCATTGAAAGGGAAAAAATTGTTTCCACTGGAATTGGCATGGGCACTGCCATCCCTCATGCCAAATTAACCTCCTACAACGATTTTTTTATCGCAATCGGAATATTAAATAAGGGAATTGATTGGAATGCTCTAGATGGATCACCTGTAAGATTGATTTTTATGATCGGCGGACCGGATGACAAGCAAACGGAGTATCTCCAAATCCTCTCTAAATTGACTCTTATCATCAAAGATGAAAAAACTCGAAAAAAAATGTTAACACTGAATTCACCACAAGATATGATAGATTTGTTTGATGGTAATAGAAGCAGCGACTAAAAATTTGCGGGGGTTTTATGGATTTGAAGATTAAGGATGTGGCTGAGTTATTAAATGTGCCAATTGCCACCATTGAGGGATTACTTAATGATGGAAAAATCCCCTCTTACCGCCTCAACCATCAATATCGCTTCAGTCGTCAAGAGATCGAAAACTGGGTGATTAACAATAAAAATATCAGTCATTGTCTCACAAACATCCCTGAAAATACAAATTCAGCTACAAAGCCCTCTTTAGATTCGTCGCCGGCACGATCCCCTGGAGGCAGCAAACAATTCAGCCTATACCGCGCTATCCATAAGGGAGGCGTCCTTTACGATGTACCTGGTGAAACAAAAGAAGAATTAATCAGGGCTGCCGTGAAGATGATTGCGGCCGACTTACATCTCGATGCTGAAGTCATTACCGAATTGTTATTGGAGCGCGAGAATTTACAGTCCACAGCATTGAACAGCGGCATTGCCATCCCCCACACAAGGGACTTTCTTCTCAATGTACATTTTGATATGGTAACGGTAGTTTTTCCAAAGAAGCCCCTTCCTTATGGAGCCTTGGATGGAAAACCTGTGCATACCCTTTTCTTCCTTTTCGCCAGCGATGACAAGCGCCACCTTCACCTGTTGGCAAAAATCGCCCACTTAAGCAGTCAAGCCGAAGCTCTCAATCTTCTGCAAAGCCAACCCAATAAAGAACAATTTCTCGATTACATCAAGCAATGGGAAAGCAGCATCGAAAAGAAAGGCTAAAAATATACCGAAACAAGGACTATTTACATGCGCTTTAGCTGTACTTTTTTTAGCTGTATTTTATTTTTAAGCATTTTTTCATCAAACTTTGCCGAAAATCTTTGGGAAGAAGACAACGGCACTGGTCGTTTCGCTATACAAGGAGCCATCGCTACTGGAGGTACTCTTGGAATAGGGATTGTACATTATACAGAAAATACGGAAATCGGACTTACCATTTCCGGGCAAATTAATAACGCTTCCCATTCAACCAAAACAGTAACTCCAGTATTATTTGGCGGTTTAAGAAATGCAATATGTGAAGGAACCTATTTTGCGTATGGCTTAAATGTTGTCAGCACTTTTGGTACTGATCAAGGTCATAAAATTAAGTATGATATTGGCGCTGGACCTTATATTTCTCTTGAACAGATGTTAACTTGCCATGTCATGTTGGTATTTTGGATTGATCCTTATCAATATCAGTATCAAAAGATAGGCAAAACATCAATTTCAACCCAAAGTTTTTTTAGCACTGGCGGCATGGGAGTCAATTATTTGTTCTAATTAATTACTTTTATATTATAATTAATACTAATAAATATAGAGGTTTTTATGAGCGCTAGTTCTTCGGGTTCTTCTGCCGGTCAGCCATATCGCCCAACCGATTCACTCGATGAATTAGATCAGATGCTGTCAACTTTCAAAATATCTGATAGCAACGATGACCCCATACAATCACGTGAAGAAATCATCAGTCAATCAAAGTTCCTTCTTGATACAGTGAAGCGCGCACTGCAAACTAGTACGCAATCTAAAGATCCTCAAGTACGACGCATTAAAGCTAGTAAAATTGAGGGGAAAATTACAAAGCTACTAGATAAAATTACTAATAATTTGGCTGAATCACAACAACAAAAGCAATCACATTTCTCTGACTTACAGCAAACTACGTTCATAAGCAATCTTTTAGAAAATCTGGATTCAGTGAAACGAGCACTTGAAATGTTAAGATATGGACAAGTCCCTTTAAGTTCTGCGATGGTAGACATCCCTGAATCAAGTTCTTCAAGTTTATCAACGCAAGAAAAATTAGCAAATTCCTTACGTGCTGATCCAAGTTTGCAAAGCTATAATGAAAATGAGCGGGAAACTGTAGTTCAATTATCTTTACCCTTTATGAACGAGAAATTTAATGAAACTGAGCGTTCTCAGCTTATAGCATCTTGGAAAAAAAGTTATTATCGTGAAGGCGCCCCCATGGAAGAAATTTTTTCCACTTGGAAAAACCTGCAACAACTCATTATCTTCATTAGCGGCCTTCCCGTAAACTCACCTAAAGATCTTGAATGTTTATTGAAATTAGCAGAGATACCGCATCAAATCCGACAAAATCTAATTTTCCCTGCTGTGATGAATGCCTTTAAAAAAGTTGCAGAATCTGGCAATTCTGTTTCTATTAACACTGTCTGCAATATTTTAAAAGCCTTCAACCTCGTTTCCTTATCGAAAATAGAAGATCTTGATTCTCTAATATCATTGATTAGCGGAGAAAATGCAGATACTCAAAACCGTCTGCTAGCTTGTTTAGAAGGCTTTCCGAAGCCAGAGCGATTGAATGCTGTGCAAAAAGTCTTACCTCATTTAAAAAATAAAGCAGAGCCTTTTTTCTCCCTTGTGGTTGAATTAACTAAGTTATTTCCATTAAACGAAAGGGTAGAGGTTACAAAATATTTTCTTTCGAAAGAGGTTACAAAATATTTTCTTACGACTCTGAATTATGATGATTTGTCTTATTATGAAAGTGGAAAGATGGTCAAAGACCTTGAGCAAATTCCCTCTTATGAAAGAATTAAAGTCGTAGAACTCGCCAAACAAAGTGATGAATCTTTTGCGATTTGTTTGTCTTATGTTCGATTTATGCAACCTTTTTCACAACCTATTGAACAGCAAACTGTTGAACGACAAAAGCAAATAGTAACCAGTCTTAGGCCAATATTAATGGCACCAGAGATCAGAAACGATTATAATACAGCACGAACCCTTTTCAAAGTTCTTAATAAGGTGCCGCTGGATCGCAGGAATATAGCTATTGAAATTGCTTCAGCTAACATATCTAACCCAAATAAAGACGTTATGCTGGGAAATATCGTTGATTTTTGGACGGATTTATCAGAGAAACATAAAGCCGATATCGATCATTTTTGCTCTGATGTTTCAACATATTTTGCAGATAAAGTCGCGAGAAAGAACAAAAGAAGAACAGAAACTACAGAAAATGATGCACAAGGCTCAAATAATAAGAAATAAGA
>Ga0207123_1070_pt1 | contig 18786 bp, 15 predicted proteins | sample Alteio_BWMinHeat_39_FD_153503 | JGI IMG/M metagenome (GOLD analysis project Ga0207123, IMG submission 153503) | Enriched cells from forest soil in Barre Woods Harvard Forest LTER site, Petersham, Massachusetts, United States -... | ecosystem: Environmental > Terrestrial > Soil > Temperate forest >... | reverse complement strand
AACAAAGGAAAGCCTAAGCTACATAACCTACGAATTTTAAGGCCTCCGGCGGCAGACTTCATATAAATTCATCAGTAGTCTAACAGGGATAAAATGAATAATTCGTTTGCAAATTATAGCACTTAGTGCTATATTTAAGATAATTCGATATACTTTGGTTGACATGCGCATTTTTAAAAATAAGGAATTTCACCGGTGGGCTGTAGATGAGAATCTTACTGATCAAGAATTAATAAAAGCCATTAATGATATTAATCTCGGATCGTATGAAGCGAACCTGGGAGGGGGCATCTATAAGAAGCGTATGGCAATTGGTGGAAAAGGTAAAAGTGGTGGTGTTCGTACAATTGTGGCTTTTAAAGCTAATAATAACGTGTTTTTTATTTATGGCTATGCAAAAAATGTACGCTCAAACATTACTAAACGTGAGGAGCTTGCTTTAAAAGCATTAGCCAAGATTTATTTTGGTTACAGTGAAGAGCAGATAGACTGTGCTATAAAAACAGGCCAATTATTTGAGGTAAAAGATGAAAAAGTCAATTCTAGAAAGTATACATGAAACAGTCAAAGGACTACATGATATTGGACTTGTAGATGCGGTAACCATGCGAGAATTTGATGCATTGTGTTTAACTCCAGTTGATGAATTAAGCCCCGGCGAAATAAAAAGCATACGTTTGCGAGAAAAAGTAAGTCAAGGTGTGTTTGCATTATACTTAAATACCAGTATTTATACGGTTCAACAGTGGGAACGTGGCGTCAAACACCCAAGAGGAATCGCTTTAAAAATGTTAAATCTTATTTTGAAAAAAGGGCTTCAAGCTATAGCTTAGTACACTGTAAAGTAAAGGTCCTAAGCGTTTTTAAAATGCAGTTTTAAGGCCCCCGGCGGCAGGCCTCTCATAAATTCTTCAGCAGGCATTGCTTTTTTGCCTTCAAGTTGGAGTTGGACAATATACAACGAGTCCACTCCGCAGCCAATTAAAATGCCCTCTTTACTTACACTCATGATATTGCCAGGTTCATTATTTGAAACGGCAGAAACAGGACCAAGCCGTGTTTTAATAATGCGTAAGCGTTTTGGCTGGTCTTTCACCGTGACCATGCACCAAGCGCCTGGATGTGGATTTATCCCTCTTACCAGATTATGGATAGTTTTAGCAGGTTGGTTCCAATCAATTTCACAATCTTCCAGTTCAATTTTTGGGGCGTATGTGACCAATTTTTCATTCTGGGGAGTACTTTGAGGGGGTTCATGCTCAAAATCGCGGATCGTTTTTAGAAGTAATGCCGAGCCATCATCGCATAGCATCTGCTCGAGTTCTCCATAGGTTGTGTTCGGACCAATGGCAACTTTACTGACGGCAATCATCTCTCCGGCGTCCATCTTTTTCACTAGATGGATCACGGTATTGCCGCTTTCTTTTTCTCCATTGATAATGCTGTGTTGGATAGGTGCTGCCCCTCGGTATTTGGGTAGAAGGCTGGCGTGGAGGTTAATGCAAGCCACTTTTGGCATGTCTAGCACATGTTGCTTAATGATCTCTCCGTAGGCAACGACGGCAAAAAGATCGGCCTGATATTGTTCTAATATGGCAGCGAATTCAGGATCGGAAACAATTTCAGGTTGGTAATAGGAAAGATTGTGTTTTTGGGCTATAACTTTAACGGGAGTGGGGATGAGGGCTGCTGAGCGGCCTTGCGGCCGATCTGGTTTGGTAATCACTGCGATGACATCGATACCATGAGCAAGAAGATATTCTAAAACATTTGCTGCAAAGAGAGGGGTACCAAAAAATAAGACTTTCATCGTTGTGCAAGCTCTTCTTCTTCGAGTAATTCGTAGTTTTCTTCTTCTTCTTCCTGATTAACTCCTAGTCCCATCAACCCACGCTTACTCTCACGGCAGAATTGGAGCCAATGTTTTACTTCAGGCAAGAGTTCAACTTCTTGTTCAATTCGTTCTAAAGCTTCTTTTAAATTTAATTGGGATCGATAGACTAATTTAAAGGCTTTGCTAAGTTCGCGGCGCACGTTTAACGTAAAACCATTGCGTTTTAAACCGATGATGTTAAGTCCGCCGAATTTAAATGGACTGCCTGCTCCAATGGTATAAGGAGGAATGTCGTGTGTGACACGGCTCATGCCGCCGACCATGGCATATCCTCCAATGCGAACAAACTGGTGTACAGCAGTTAAGCCGCTGATGATCGCACCATCTTCAACTGTGATATGGCCTGCTAAAGTCGCATTATTGCTCATGATCACGCGATTACCGACGGTGCAGTTGTGGGCGATGTGACAATAGGCCATGATGAGGCAATTGTCACCGACAGATACAACGGAACCTTCTTGACAGGATGAGTTGATGGTCACGAATTCCCTGATTTCACAATTTTTTCCTATTTTCACATAGGTCTTTTCGCCGCGGAATTTGAGATCCTGAGTTTTGGTCCCGATGCTGGCAGATGGATAGATCGTTGTTCCTTCGCCGATCGTTGTGTGGCCATCAATGTAGGCGTGCGATTTGATCACAACACGATCTTCTAAAGTCACTGTGGATTTGATGATCGCATAGGCCTCGATCGTGACGTTATTGCCGATGATGGCGCCGGGTTCAATAATAGCTGTGGGATGTATATTTGAATTATTCATAATGTCGTATTAATTTAAATCGTTAGTATTAGGTTAAATGTTGCTTTTATCTACAAGGGCAAAGCTGATTTCGGCTTCAACAACCACTCTGTCATGAACCAATGCCTGAGCTTTAACACGTCCGGCTTTTGAACTCAAGTGGAGGCCTTCACATTTTAGTATCAAAACGTCGCCAGGTTTTACTGGGTGGCGGAATTTTGCGTTATTCACCGAGAGCAAGACAGCAATTTTAGCGACTTGGCTTTTAAGATGTACTAAAACGCCGCCGGCTTGAGCAAGGGCTTCTAAAATAAGCACTCCGGGCATGATTGGAGCATCGGGGAAGTGGCCTTGAAAAAATGGCTCGTTAAAGCTTACGTTTTTTTGTCCGACGATATATCCTTTTTCAATATCGATATCAAGGATTTTATCTACCAATAAAAAAGGGTAGCGGTGCGGCATTATTTTGATAATGTCTTTGATATTCAAGGTTTTACTCGGGTCTGAAATGCCAGTGGACATCAGGTATTCTCCGTTGTAATGTAGTTATATAATTTTTTTGCAAAAGCCACGTTAGAGGCGTGTCCTGAGCGAATTGAGATGATATGGGCTTGAAAATCAAAGCCGACAAGGGAAAGATCTCCTACCATATCCAGAATTTTGTGCCTCACCATTTCATCAGGGAAAAACAACCCATCTTTACTAAGAATGGTATCGTCTTTTATTACAACAGCATTATCTAGGCTTGCTCCTTTGATTAAACCGCGATCCAATAGTGTCGCAACTTCTTCATAGAGCGAAAAAGTGCGGCAGGAGGCGATTTCTTTTTTAAAGGTTTCGCTGTTGATAGGTGTTGTGAAGTATTGGGATTTGATCAATCGAGTGTCAGGATAATTTAATGTATAACTGATGCGATATTCATCGCTTGGCAAGGCAACAATGTGGATTTCTCCATCGGATAAATAGACGGGCTTCTGCAGCTTAACGATGGGTACTTTAGCGTCTTGTTCGACGATGCCGGCTTTTTCAATCATAGAGACAAAGACATCGGAGCTACCGTTGCCGACAGGAGGTTCAATTCCATGAATTTCTATGCATAGGTTGTCGATGTTGAAGGCTCGAATTGCAGCTAACACATGTTCTACTGTATGTATTCTGAGATTTCCAATGCCCAATATGGTATTTCTGGCGTTATCACAGACGTATTCAATGGTGGCCGGAATGATGGTATTTCCCGGACAATCCATGCGTTTAAAAATAATCCCCGTGCCTTCTTTTGCGGGCACAAAGCTCATATTTACCTGTTCGCCGGTATGCAAGCCAAGGCCGGAAAAGGAAGCGCTGCTTTTCAGCGTTCGCTGCTTTCTCCATAAAGTTTGATGGCTCGGATGAATTGAATTCACATTACACTCGCTTGCTTGCTTACATATAAAATTAACAAATAGAGTTTACTAAAAAATTGTAATTTTTATCAATCAATAAGAATAAGTAAATGAATCGTATCCTCTCTTTTTTGCCCATTTTTCTCTCATTATGTAGCCCATACCTAATGCGTAGCGAGGGCAGCGAGCGTAGCCGCAGGTATGGGAAACGAACAATAAAGAGAATTAACCAGGGACTGGTTCTCCTTTTTTAACATGCTAACTCGAACTGGTGGTAACGATAATTTGATAATTAGAAGCAAAAATGAGGAACCGGTCCCCGGTTAAATTGATTCGTTGTTGGTTTCCCATACCTGCGGCTACGCTCGCTGCCCTCGCACGCCTTAGGTATGGGCTACATAATGAGAGAAAAATGAGGCAAAAAAGAAGTACGTGTTCACGGGATCTATTCATTACAACTCAGGCCTTCAGCCTGAAACACTTGTGTGTATTTACCTAGGGCGATGCCCTAGGCTTTTATATCCCAGGCCGTTGGCCTGAAAACATGCTCTCAGGGCAACGCCCTGAAATATAAAAGCCTAGGGCATCGCCCTAGGTTTAGCAGATAAACAGTTCAGGCTGAAGGCCTGAGTTGTAATGAATAGACCCTGTGAACATGTACGCAAAAAAGAGAGGTGTGTAGTAGTTGTATCTTTAATTGCTTATAGTTTATCAATAAAACATTATGAAAATAATGAATAAAATATGTTATAATAACAATTAGATTTAATAAACGTTTTGGCGTGAGGTTTATTATGAGTTATATCCCGGATGTCCCTAGTAGCTCTTCTTCTTCTTCTTCTTCTTCTTCAAAAACACCGGGTCCAAGTCCGGATATAGCCGGCAAAACTCGCGGCCGTGAGTATATTGAAATAGATTCTACTGCTCTAGAGCCGGATTCTTCGATAGCAAGGACAAGGTCCGCATCCTCGAGCTCGGCTATTTCCAGTAGTTCGTCTTCCTCTGCTTCACCCGATTCCTCGCTTTCTTTTAATGCCAGTATGGATTCGGATGACGATTTATCAAGCATTGCTCTCACAATTTTAAGTGAAAAGGCAAGCCTAACTCCTCAGCAAATGTGCCATGCTATACAAAAAGACGCACAAGCTTTGTTGGAGCACGCACAGCAACTTAAATCTGACCCTGAGTTTAGTGAAAAGATATGGCCTGAATTAGTCCAATTAAAAAATCAACTAAAAGAACTGGCGGAAAGTCCAAGGGGAGAGGCTATTCAGTCTGATATTAAGACCACAACAAAAGCACTAAATTCGGCTGAACGGGCAATGATGCAAGCAAATTTGGAGATTTGGGAGGTAACGGAACCTGATGGGGGAAGTGATGCCGCAATTAAGATAATGGAGGCTTTTGATAATGCTTTAAAAGATTCGGAAGAGGGTGGGGATGAATTTGATGTTAGTGGACTTGATCCGGATGAAGTGATAATATTTGAAGGAGTTTTTCCGACAAAAACATATGAAAATTTAGAATTCCGCAGAAAATTACACTCTCTTCCTAGCTGTGTGGGTAATCTTGTCAAGGTAAAAATAGTTAGCGTAGAACATGGTCCCATGAAGTATCTTCCTCCCGATATAGGTAAACTTATTAATTTGATTGGGTTAGTTATTAATAAGCATGACCTCAAAAAATTACCTCCTGAATTTAAAAACCTAACTGAGTTAAGAGTTCTTATCCTTGGAGGTAGGAAGAATCTCGATGATGACCACGTGGAAAATCGGTATGATGGGTTTACATCTTTTCCGAAAGAAATTACACATTTTTCTCTGTTAAAATTGCTTCATATGAGGGGCAATAGCATAGAATCTTTATCCGGCATGGACATTCAAAATCTCCAGCAATTAGAAGAGCTCGATTTAGGATATAACAAGTTAAAAGCTGTGCCTGAAGATATTGTACAGTTGTCTAAATTGAAAAAACTTACACTTAATACAAATGAAATAGAACATTTGCCGGTTAATATGGGCAATTTATCTAAATTAGAGGTGCTTGAAGTGTATAATAATAAACTTAGGGATTTACCGATGAGTCTTGGACAAATTCCCGTTTTAATAGATATTATTTACGATGATGACGATGATGATATTGATGCTTATTTAGTTCGGAATATTTTAAACCAATGCCAAGCATTGAGAGAAGGGAATGTAGATGAGACTTTCCCTCTAAGATTGGAAACATGGAAAAAAGCAGGCCGAAGCGATGTTGATCTTACGGGTTTGAATGAATTGCCTGATAAAAGTAGCATTGATGAATGGCTTTTAAGGTTAGAAAATACTAGGGATTTTGAAGAGGAGCAAATGTCCCTAGCTAAAACAGTTTGTGATATTCTTGCAACTGTTATAGAGAATAAGGATTTCCGGGAGACGTTTCTTGCTCAAGTTCAATCCAATAATACCGCTTGTGAAGATCGGGCAGCTATGGCTTTTAATGAAATTTATACGAGTTGGAGGCTGGCAACCATGCCGGAAGATACCCCCCTTAAGGACAAATTAGAGCTGATGACGCAAGGTGCCAAGACTTTAGCTTTAAGAGCTGTGCTTTCCGACAAAATTAATACAGAACAGGAGAGGGTGACAGCCAAAATGCGTCAAGAGGCAAGAAGTAATTTAATCAAGAGTGGTTTGAATCCGGATGCTGTAGAGCATAAGAAAAAAATTCTGGAACTAAAACATATTGAACATGAAGCTGTTGAAATCTATTTATATAATGAAACCTCATTGAATGAGGAATTGAACTTGCTTACGGCCATTAAGCATGTCAGGTATGCTGATGCCATTGGTAATCGCAACTGGATTAATAAAGCTGATCTTATTAAGGAAGTGAATAGCTCATTCTTTAATCAATTGAAAGAGTTACCCGCTTTTAAGAAAGAAATCGAGAATTTAGATTCTGTTAAGGAGATTAAGGTCTCATCTCGAATAACGCTGGATGAAATGGGAGCTCTACCTGAACGGGAAGCATTTGCAGAAGGGAAGGTAGGAGACGAAGCATACAATAATGCCTTGTTAGAATTTCAAACAAAACAAGGGGAGCTGATGGTCGAAATGGAAAATAAGATCAGCGAAGTTGCCAAAGCTTGGTATGAAGCGCAATTAGGGTCATAAATTTGGAGTGCGGTGACTTGTCACATACGCATCAGGCTAAGAGTTAGTAAATCTCTTGTGTTAAGCCTCGAAGAGGTGGCTAGTATAAAGCCCATGATGTAGCGCCGAAGGTGCAAATCGTGGGTTGGATTAAAACAAAAAGATCAGTCTCGAAGAGGCGGCTAGTGTTTCTCCCCGGATGTAGCACCGAAGGTGAAAATCCGGGGTAGGTTCTAGCAAAAAATACTTTTTAAAGAGCTATTTTCTTAACGAATTTCCCCGGATTTTCACCTTCGGTGCTACATCCGGGGAGAAACACTAGCCGCCTCTTCGAGGCTGATCTTTTTGTTTAATCCAACCCACGATTTGCACCTTCGGCGCTACATCATGGGCTTTACACTAGCCACCTCTTCGAGGTTTAAGCACAAGACGATAATTCCTTAGCCTGATACGTATGTGACAAGTCACCGCACTCCAAATTATTTCTTAGCCTCTTCGTCCCTTAATTCCGAGGCTTATTAAAATCAGCGCCAAGCATATTCCAATAATTAATTTATCGCCGAAAGTGGAATACAGTGTCCTGTAGTGATAGATAGGCATATCGACATATAATGCATCCGGATTCCATTCAACTTCTTCTGGCTTGTCATTTCCTAGCATGGCCACCACACGGCCCAGGCTGTCCACGGCTGCCGTGATTCCTGTATTACAGGCTCGTATTAAAGAGATGCCGTTTTCAATTGTGCGTAGTCGTGCGTGATCGAAATGTTGACGAGGAAGATATGAATTCGGGTACCAGGCATCGCTTGTTAAATTGACCAGCAATTCGGCTCCCTTTTGCCGCCCTTCTCTTGTCAAATCGCCAAAAGTTTCTTCATAACAAATCGAAGGGGAAAATTTGATGTCGCCACAACACATGACCTTGGCTTCTTTTCCATGCGTGAAGGATCCCGCCACTCCATAGCGTGCTGCCAAATCCCTGCAAAATGAAAAAGGGATATATTCTCCCATAGGTACCAAAACACGCTTTTCATATCTCTCCGGAAAACCCATCGATTCTCCACGCGCTATTGGATGAAAAAAAAGAGCGGCACTATAATACTCTCGCTTGTCTGGAGATATATCTTCGGCGTCTTCTAGTCCAATCAACAAATCAGTGTTAAAATAATTAGCCAATGCCTGTGCCCAAAAGGCATTATTGACCATCAGCTGCAATCCTATTGGTGTTTTTTGTATGGCACTGAGTGGAAAGTCTACTGAAGGCAAAGATTTTAAGCTGTCGGGTCCTAAAATTTCGAGAAAAGCTTCTTGAACTCGATGCAAAGGAAAGGCAAAGGCATAGGTGCCAAATGAAACGACAAACTCGGGTAATACCATGAGATCAATTGGCTTGCCGCTAAATTTTTTTGTGATATGCAAGATCTGTCGCCATTCATGAATAACTTCATCAATAGGGTTTTTTCTGTGGGAAGGGTCCTGCGCTTCTTCTGTCGGAAATGCTGTCTGGACCAATAAAGCTTTTAAATTCTTGTTTTGTTTCTTTTGACCGGCCATGTGCTCGTGAATAGTCACATGCGCAACGCCAAATAGATAGGGGAGGGCCGCGGCAAAAAGGCATCCGGCAATAGCAAGAAAATTTTTCGATTCGCTAAGATAAAGGTGCAAGACGAGCAAATTGACAAGGATGACCCAAAAGGAGAGGGCATAAATGCCTCCCAAAGCTGCTGCTTGCAGACTATAAAGATTGCCGGAAAGAGCCATGCCAACAGGATTCCATGATAGTCCCGATAAGATAAAGAGGCGCGACCATTCCAAGATAGTCCATAGGGCTGCTATGGCAAATAGGGTATGTAGTTTTTTGAAATTGGCTTTTTCGATGAAAATTCCCACTATGCCAAACTGAACGCCCATTCCAAAAGCCAGAACGCTATAAACGGCATAGATGTATCCATAAGGATGAGAGGTAAACCAGGAAAGTTGGACGAGCTGAACCGCAAAAAACCAAAGTGTAGCCAACCAAAAGCGCGCTGTTTTTGAGGGATAAACTAGCAGCACACGCCAAAAAAGAGCATATCCTCCGATAGCGGCGAGGATTCCACTCCAAGGCAACCAAGTGGGCTGCCCAAAAGCCACCAATACAAAGGCGATCAATGCAAAAAGCCATTGATTAAGAATAGAAAGCGGTTGATTCATCAGATAAGGATAAAGGATTAGGGATAAAAGATGAAGGCTAAAAATTGTACAAAGTCGAGTTTAGTATTGTACAAAGCATGTTGTTTGAAATTTATAACGAAATTTCATTAGCTAAAATACACTTAAAGCTACGCGAAGCGTTTGGAGTGCGCAGCCCCTGCTGCGCTTTTCCTAAAATGCACATAAGATCAAGTGAAATGATAGCTCTACTCATAATATCGATGTAGACCGCTCATTTTATTTCTCCTAAATGCGTTTCAGGAAAAGCGCAGCAGGGGCTGCGCACTCCAAACGCTTCGCGTGCCTTTAATGAGCAATAGCTTATGTCTTAACTCAACGACATAGAAAAATTATAGTTTCTGCTCAGGTGGGCGCTGTATCTCTATAGGCCTGTCAAGCGGACGAGATACTTGCGCAGGAGAGGTTCTAAAACAGATATTATCAAAGGCAAACTTGCCGGCACCAAAGCAAATCAGATACAGCAAGCCTCCAAAGATGGATACGTTTTTCATGAAATTCGTAAACTGCAGAACCTGTAGATCGTGATCGGTGACATTCCAAAAATCATGAAAAATTAACGTTGTAGGTATTAAAAAAAGTAGTAATAAAGTTGCCCCAAAGCGCGCTTTATAGCCAAATACTACTGAAAGACCTCCAAAGAATTCGACGGCGGCAGCACCAACTAAAAATAGAGGAACTATTGTAAACCCTTTTGAGGTCATGTATTGGACCGTCTGATCGAAAAATACAAATTTGCTGATTGCAGCAGCAATGAAGATACTCGCAATGCTTGAGCGGGCGATGAACAATAAGAATGCTTGTAAAAATCTCATTATGAAACTCCAGGTATGTGGGATATTTTTCTTTATTCAAGATTTATAGGTGTAACTAAAAAACTAATTTTACGCAACCTTAGAATTCTACTGGAAAATATCATTCCCTTCATGTATCATTAGTTCACAAATCATTCATTATCTGAGAGATCTAACTATGTTTCGTCCTTTTCGACAGTATCATATCCTGCTTATTTTAAACGAATACGAGCAACAAACCCTGCCATTGGATCTTTTTTTAAGTAATTATTTTCGATTGCGCAAAGCCGTTGGTGCCAAAGACCGCGCCTATATCGCTGAAACGATTTATGCGATGACGCGCTGGAGAGGGTTGCTCGATTATCTCTGCGAAGGGACCATAGATTGGGATAAACGTTTGGATTTGTTTCTTAATCCAAAATTTGATGATGCTAAAAAACGAAAAGATATTCCGACACATGTTCGCTTGAGTTTTCCAAAGAATCTATATGATCAACTGGTCAATAGCCTTGGTGAAGAGACTGCTAACAAAATTTGCTCCATCAGCAATACTTCTGCTCCTACTACCGTACGCATCAATCCTATAAAAGCTAAACGCGATGAAATGTTTGATAAATGGAAAGAACAATATCCAGTAAGACTATGTGAAAAATCTCCTGAAGGTATCGTTTTCGAACGCAGAATCAACTTCTTCGAACTCCCTGAATTTAAGCAAGGCTGTTTCGAAATCCAAGATGAGGGTAGTCAATTATTAGCACAGTTGATGCAGGTAAAGCCTGGTCAATTAGTCATGGACTATTGCGCCGGGGCAGGAGGAAAGACATTAGCTTTCGCTCCAAAAATGGAAAATAAAGGACAAATTTATCTGCATGACATTCGCAAGCATGCCTTAAATGATGCTCGCAAACGCTTGCGTAGGGCGGGAATTCAAAACGCGCAAGTCGTTTACGATCAAGAAGAAAAATTAAAAAAACTTAAAAAAAATATGGACTGGGTTTTAGTTGATGCTCCATGCACCGGCACAGGTACAATGCGCCGCAATCCCGATATGAAATGGAAATATGAAAATGAAGTTCTTGTAAGACTTATTGGCCAACAACGGGTCATCTTTGAAAAGGCGCTTAGTTACCTTAAACCGAACGGTTATATCGTTTACGCTACCTGCAGTTTATTAAAAGAGGAAAATCAGGAACAAGTCGATCATTTCATCAATACCTACGGTCTGGAAATGGTGGGAAATGTGTTCGAATCACTTCCCGTTTTTGGAGGCATGGATGGTTTTTTTGGAGCAGTTTTAAAAAAAATGAATACCTAGCAAAAAGGCCTTGATTTTCAATTGTCTTTTCTGTATAGTTTCTTTAAATAACCTTAACAAATCTAAACATTGAGATATTATGAGTTCACTATCAGCAGCATCCTTACCAGGTTCATACTTAAGCGGTTCGTTGACAATCGAAGATACGCTATCTAACCAAACCCCACCATCTACTAATCTCGGCGCATGCTGCGATTGGGCAGGTCGCGTAGTGCAAACTATTGGCAATGGAAGCGTAGCATTTTTAGATGGAATAAGTGAAGTGTTTGGTCGTACGGTTAGTGCTATAGGTTGCATAGGTGAAGACCCTTCTTTTGTTAGCGGAATTTGCAAAAAATTTGACGTGCAGATTTTAAACTTAATAGCTCACCTCAAGGGTGATATAAATGTATATGCCAGACTTCAACAAGGTTTAGGAGTGGTGCGCGATACGATGGATGTTCTTGGATTTGCTAGCTGCATCCATTTTTTTGCTAGCGGCGAATTCAAAAAATGCAGCAAAGCCTATATTCTGGGTATGGTGTCTCTATTTGCTACAAATACCGCAGGGACATTAGCATGGTTATCTGATGTAGGTGCCGTGAACCTCGGTTCTGCTGCTCAAAAAATCGGCGGAGCTAAAATCCTTAGCTGGATTCCTAGCTTTACTTCTAAAATTCCTTATGTCTGCAATATGCCTGCTGTGCAAGCAGCTGCTAAAGCGATTGGTAATGTACGTGTCTTTAGTGTAATCACACAAATATCCCTTGGCTGGGTTGCTACACGAGCTCTCGGCGTTGCTTATGTGTTCTTTGCTATCGATGCCGCTAGAAGATTGATTCAGCCTGGCAACATCTACCAAAAAACATCTGCCGGAATTGATCTGTCGCATAAAATGGTCGAAATTGCTCTTTGCACGTTGACAATTGTTAACGTAACCAATGTGATTGCACTTGGAGTCTTGGGAACTGTCGGTTTGGGACTAGCTGTTACTAATTTTGTTTATAATTTATATCATAAAAATGAAATTAATTCGAAAGTCAAACCGGAAGAAAAAAAACCTGAGGCAGTTGCAGTTGAAGAACCTAAGTGCACGGCTACAGCTTCATCTCAAGAGTTGATTGAAATGAGAGCATAAATTATTAATTTATATTAACTTTTTTACAAAGTAGATTAAAATGACTTCTATTAGTGATAATATTTTAAGAGCCGGTTCTAACATCATCGCAGGTGCAAGTCATGCTGTCGGTAATCCAGATGGATTAGAAAAAATTGCAAAATTAGGACATCGCAGTTTGGATTTTGTAGGTGCCTTAAGTCCGTTAACTGAAACTGCTACTAAAATAGCCTTCCGCTTTAAAGAAACTGCAACATTTTTAGAAGGTATCCGCTTTTTTGGCGCGTTTAAATCTTTGGTAGTTCGCGATGAGAAGTCAGGTGATTTCTACTGGCAGAGTCCAAAATGCACGCCTATGAAATTGGCCATGCAAATCTTATTGACGTTGCATACTTTTGGCAAAACGCTTCGTTTGGGCGAAAGATTTGAGATCTTCAATCTAGGAGCATTTTCTTCCGAAAAATGTATTGGTTCTCTAACATACTTCACTATTGCTTTCGATGGCTTTATGGTGGGACGCAGCGTATTAGGTTGCATCGAAAATCCTAAATTGATCAGTAACAATACTAGAGAAATAGCAAAAGCCGGACGTAAGATCGTTAAGTGGGATACTACTAAAATCGCGCGAGCTGCAAGCGTTCGCGTTGGCAATCAGGATGCGTTAACTGCCCTTGCTGCTAGATATGCCGAAACGACTCCACCGAAGCGCCTACGTTTAGAGGCTGAGCTCGTTAATCTCGCTAATGCCAGAGCCGTGCTAACTAATAATCCTGCAGGTTTGATTCCAAAACAAGTAGAGTTTAGACTTCAAAAAAATGGCGAGGCGGCAAATAAGACTGCCGATAAAATAGCCAGGTTAGTTGTTAAGGAAGAACGCATCAATAAAATCCAATATTTTGAAAATGACTGGAATGTTAAGGTAGCCACAATTTCTGGCGGCGATGAAGAAGCCTTAGAAACACTTATTGAACAATGCTGGCCTGTTCTAAATAAATATGCAGGATTGCAGGCTGAATTAGCAAGCCAACAAGCTAAGCTCAAGCAGCAAACTAATCCAGCTGATAAAGCAAGGACGCAAGTAAATATTCTGGAAATACAAGCAAAGATTGGTCGATTGGTTGTTCTACAGGATCGTATCAATGAGATTCATGCTGCTTTTGAAACTCATGATGTAGATCAGATTCAGGCAATTGCAGAAGAGATCAAACAGAATGTGTTCCACAATTTAGGTGACGACCTCGAAGTTGATGCCAATTTCAAGAAACATCATTGGGAAGTTGTTACAGTGCGTGAGAAAATTGATCGTAATAAGGCTTGGATGAGTCTAATCGGCTCGATTGCTAAAATTGCTGTAATTTCTTTGGCAGCTATTGTGTCGGCTCTGAGTTTGTGGGGAGTGCCTATCTTGTCGGCTACGGTGACTGCTCTAGGCTGGATCAACGATGCGACCGGTTTGATCAAGATCTTATACACAGAATTCAAAGACGTTCCACAGTTTCCAATAAGGCAAGCAGCTGCTGCAGCCTAAGTCCTTTAATTTGAAGTGCGGTGACTTGTCACCGCACTTCAAAATATTTTAGCGAAAGTTCATTGGCTAAAAAACTCCTAAAGCTACGCGAAGCGCTTGGAGTGCGCAGCTCCTGCTACTAGGTAATGTAGCTTAGGCTTTAGCCTGAGATCGTTAGCTAAATTCATTTGATGTTCCTTTGTCACGATCTCAGGCTAAAGCCTAAGCTACATTATCTAGCAGCAGGGGCTGCGCACTCCAAGCGCTTCGCGTAGCCCTAGGAGTATTTTAGCTAATGAAACTTCGTTAAATCTGGAAATGGCCTTGCAAACCCAAACACAATCATTAGAAGAAAATCTCAAACAATTTTTCGGCTATAACGAATTTCGACAGCACCAAAAAGAAATAGTCTCCGCCATCCTCAACCATCAAGATGTTCTGGCTATCCTGCCAACTGGAGCCGGAAAATCCATATGCTACCAACTTCCAGCCCTAATGATGCCGGGTGTGGCCGTGGTTATATCGCCTTTAATCTCGCTGATGCAGGATCAGGTTCTTAGTCTGACCAAAAACGGAATCCCTGCCGCTCTCTTGAATAGCAGCCTGCACTATCAAGATATGCGCTCCGTGATGGATAATTTAGGGGATTATAAACTTCTCTATGTTGCCCCGGAACGCCTTGCCGATAAGGTCTTCCTGGAGAATTTGCAGAAAATAGAAGTTTCTTTCTTCGCTATCGATGAAGCTCATTGCATCTCACAATGGGGGCATTCGTTTCGTCCTGAATATCGTCAGCTGTCCTTATTGAAAACTGCTTTTCCAAATTGCAGCATGGTGGCATTGACTGCCACGGCAACAAAAGAAGTCCAGGAAGATATCTCATCGCAGCTTCTCATGCGTTCGCCTTTTATTGTGAGAGCTAGTTTTGATCGACCTAACCTGACTTTTTTGATTGATAGTAAAAAAGATGTCGATGATCAGCTTCTTGAGTTCATAACTAAACATCCCAATCAGCCAGGTATCCTCTATGCCGCTACTCGTAAAACAGTCGATGCAACCCACTCTAATTTATTGAAGAAGGGTTTCAAGGTGGGGAAATATCATGCAGGGATGTCGGATCAGGATAGAACCAATGCTCAGCACGATTTCGTTTACGGCCAACTCAATTTGATGGTGGCAACAGTCGCTTTTGGCATGGGAATTCATAAACCCGATATCCGCTTCATCGTCCATCTAGATATGCCTAGATCTATTGAACAGTACTATCAAGAAATTGGACGGGCCGGACGAGATGGTTTACCGGCGGAATGTTTGATGCTCTATTCTTCACAGGATCTTATGATTTATCAGTCATTTTTGAAGGAAGTGACTGATGAAGCAATTCGATCTGCTACCAAAGCTAAAACTAATAGCATGTATGCTCTATGTCGGACCTGTAATTGCCGCCGTAAGGAATTATTGCGATATTTTGGAGAAAATTATCCCTCTGCCAATTGCAACAGTTGCGACAACTGCCTTCAGGATATGGAAGAGGTTGATGAAACAATTAACGCCCAGAAAATTCTATCGTGTGTTTTCCGCCTGCAGCAGCGCTTCGGAGTTAAATATGTGATTGATGTGTTGCGCGGATCAAAAAACAAACTCATCGTCGAACGCAGGCATGATACTTTGCCAACGCATGGCCTAATGAAAGAATATGCTGAAGAGGATCTTTATTTTTATATCAACGCGTTAATCGATCTGGGGTATTTAAAGCGTTCGGAAGGGGATTATCCTGTTCTGCAATGGACCGATCATTCGCGAAATGTGACTTCAGGTGCATCAAAAGTGATGCTGCGCAAGGTTAAACGACTTCCTGTGACACCACGGCAAACTAAACGCAATGCAGGGAGTAGTAAAGAAATTGTTTTGAATTCCAAGCGATCAAATAATGATTTACAATATGATAGAGACTTGTTTAAAGAATTGGCTACCCTGCGTCTGAAATTAGCCATTAATGCCCAAGTGCCGGCTTTCATCATTTTCGGCGACCGCGTGTTAATTGAAATGTCAAATTTCTATCCCACCACTCATGAGGCTATGTTGGCAATTAATGGAGTAGGTCCGGCCAAATGGGAGAAATACGGTCAAGCCTTCCTGGAGATCATCAAAGACTATTGCCAAAAGCATCACATTTAAAAGTGTCTTAATTTGGAGTGCGGTGACTTGTCCTTGCAGTTGGACACATCTTTTTCTTGTATATTTAATAACCGCGAAGCGGTGGAAGCATGTAGCCCCACGCATGAGCGTGGGGTTTATTACGAAAAACGCGTAGCCGTGAAACGGCGACAGGAGGCAAGGAGCTTCTGTCGCCGTTTCACGGCTGAAATTTGCTAAATTACCTACCCCACGCTCACGCATGGGGCTACATGCTTCCACCGCTTCGCGGTTATTACATATGCAGAATAAGATGTGTCCAACTGCAAGGACAAGTCACCGCACTCCGAATTTATTCTGAGGCATACACTCCGGACAGCTTCAACAGTGGGATAAGGCCTATTCCGGCGATTTTGCCTTCGCCGTCCTTGAAGGTCGTTGCGTAGACTTTACGTCGTATATCCTCCATTGCTAGAGACACTGTGCCATGGGTTCCGGGGGTGTAGGTGATCTTTTCAGAGGCTGCCAACTGGACCATCTCTTTATCATATTGTTCTTTAGCCACCATGAGATCGCCCATAGTCTCATTTGGAATCCCCAGATTCATAGCGCTTATAGCTTTTATGAATGCAGCTTTAGCTTTATTCCTTTCGGCGATCATCTTCAAGGCGCTCGTAAGGATTTTGCGCTCTTTCAGGGATTGTCCGGGATTATACAGCTGTCTCAACTCTTGCTCATCAGTACTTTTACGAAATGTTTCGACTTGTTTGTCGTTGAATTGGCTTATCTTTGTAGTCATCGCTACCGGCAACCCTTCCAAAGAAACAAAGCGTAAGCCGGCACCGGCTGTGGACTTCATGAAACTTTCAATTCTCTCCCGCTTAGATTGATCCAAAGCTTCTATCAAGCTCCCTTTACTCAGGTTTTCCTTTAATCTATCCAGGATGGCTTTTTCCACATCAATGATCTTCTGCTTAACTTCAGGCTGGAATAACTGAAATGAGTCCGGGGTTTGCTCTTGGAAATAGAAATCGACTTCATCCTTGATCTCCTGCAAGCTGTCCCTAAAAAGCATTCTATGGGAGGATTTCCAGATTTTTGCCATTTCTTGACGGGCGGTCTCCACAGGTAGATATCCAGCATCTGAAAGGGCGTCGGATGCATCTGTCAGTCCGACAACAAAGGAGAATTGGGCCTCGGCATGCGTGTTTCCACCATATACCTTATCCATCGTTAACAATTGGACACCTTTCCTTAAAGCTTCTTCGGCGCGCAGTCCGACCAGGCGAGGAAATGCAAGCTCTTCGGGTGGGTTCTCTTCAGGCTTAAGGACTTCTCCGGCGCGTTTCTTCTCCATTTCTATACGATGCTTCTTGGCTGCACCTTTCTTCTGATTGATCTCGACCTGATAGGCAGAAGAGCAGCGTCCCTGGATTTCAGTAGCAGAGATGGATACAAGTTGACTGGCTGTTGTCTCAGAATCGTTCAGTAATTTTAGCTCATGCACGAGCTCTTCGAGGTCTAGAACCATAATGCTATAATGTTGATTTAGCTGTTCAAGAAAGCGGTCATTTTTTATTCCGGCGTCATTAAATTCTTTAGGGGTTCCTGTCCATTCCTTTTTGGTTTTGATTTTCTCTAACATGACGTTGAGGGCATTTTTGACCTGCTGATACGTATATTGGCCCAAATAGATGGGGTTGACTTTGTAGACGCCGCTACCCAAGCCTTCACCAAATGATAACGTCTCAAAAAGCGCTTTGACATCTTTTGCAATATCTTCTGCCCTTTTTCCATAATTCTCCATAGGAATGGCTTTTCTGGCCACGCTCTTGGGCTTATATAGCCACTGCGGTAGCCACCGATGTAAATGGAAGATTGATTTAGAAAGCTCGGAAAAATTTAATCCTTTCGCAATGGCTTCTTTCTCAAGATTAGTGCGAAGCTCAATATAGGGTCCTTCTATAGTTAAAGCTATCAATTGGTTTAAAGCTGACAAAAAGCCAGGTGGATTAATTTTCCATAAGTAAAAGGATAAGGTCTCCCCCATTTCATCTTTTGCTTGCAAGATTGAACACAGAAAATCAGGAGCATCACCCACGTACTCGAAAACGACCGTATCATGCATAGCACACAACCCTTCGTCGTTTTGCTTTCTTAACAGTTTAACCAACTGTTCCATAGGAATCAGATCCCTTTCTAAGAGGTGAACTTGCAAATCTCCACTATTGTGAAATGGTGTGTTTCCTTTATTATCTTGGAGGCTAAAGAGCTCAAATCTCTCTTCTTCCGATATTTTTTTCAGTCTCTCCACAATTTCATCCGATCTTCCCATAAATGTATGCAAGATAGTTTGTCCTTCAGCATTTCGGACTTTTAGGATTTGTATCATCGCCGCATTAGACATTGAAGGAGGTATTGCTAGCAAAAAATTAGATCTCGAAGCAATCTCATCTAACCTCAGCAATATGTGTAGAGGGGTATCTTTTTCCTTAAAGGTTTGTATCGTTAAAATCTCGACCAGCTGCTCCTGAGAGAAATATTTAAAAATGGATGCCAACTGGAAAAAGCAGT
>Ga0207123_1066_pt2 | contig 18810 bp, 20 predicted proteins | sample Alteio_BWMinHeat_39_FD_153503 | JGI IMG/M metagenome (GOLD analysis project Ga0207123, IMG submission 153503) | Enriched cells from forest soil in Barre Woods Harvard Forest LTER site, Petersham, Massachusetts, United States -... | ecosystem: Environmental > Terrestrial > Soil > Temperate forest >... | reverse complement strand
TGCTTTATTTAAGTTGATGTCATTGCTCCAGCGATTTAGTTTCGCGAACAAATCTTCCATGTATATTATGATAAATATTTCTTTAAGTTGATGACCTTGCGCTCACGCGTGGGGCTTCTCGATTATTGGAAATGCAAGAAAAGATGTGTCCAACTGCAAGGACAAGTCACCGCACTCCAAATTTAAGGCAATTTTTTCTCGTCCTCCAAGAGGTGGCGAAGCCCTTTGCGTCTTTGCGCTTAATATAAATAATACACGTGCCAATTAAGTTTTTTGATATCGCTTTCTCGGCGGGAAACCAGTTTTAACTCCTTTACCCTTTGTTTTTTATCCTTTATCTTTTTCCTATGATCCATTATCCTTTATTCTTTAAGCCTTTAACTATGTGATTGATGATTATGACAATTAAATATACTGTTGTCGTCCCTTTAAAAAATGAAGAAGATAATATTCTTGATCTAATCAATGAATTAGAACCCATTATGCAAGGCCTTGCTGCTCCATGGGAACTTATCTGCATCGACGACGGTTCAACGGATAATACGTTGAATATATTAACTGAAACTGCCCAGGAAAAGTCCTATTTGCGCGTTTTAGTCTTTGACCGCAATTATGGACAATCTTGTGCCTTCGATGCAGGATTCAAAAATGCACGGGGCGAATGGGTGATCACACTAGATGGCGATCGACAAAATGATCCTAATGACATTCCCAAACTGCTTACAGTAACACCCAACTACGACCTCATCTGCGGCTATCGCTTTAATCGACGTGATCCTTGGCACAAAAAAATAACCTCGCGCCTGGCAAATTTCGTGCGCAGCCGTTTCTGCCGCGACGAAATGAAAGACACTGGATGCTCATTAAAAGTTTATCGCAGCACATGCTTAAAGCATATTAAAATGTATAAAGGCATGCATCGCTTTTTACCTGCCTTGTTTAAAATTGAAGGATTCCGTGTAGCAGAGGTACCGGTCAACCACCGCGAACGCACAAAAGGTCAGACTAAATATAATTTTTTCAACAGATCTTTCAATACCATTGCTGATATGGTAGCGGTGCGCTGGATGGCCAAAAGACATGTAAACTATCGCATCGATAAAGAAATTTCATGAACGATTGGCGGGAACTACTCTATCCATTAGGATTTCTTTCCGCCATTGCTTTTAGCTTGCGGATGCTAATTCAATGGCTCTCTAGCGAAGCTAAAGGAAAAAGCATCGTCATTCCTTTATTCTGGAAGCTTTCTCTTGCAGGCAATGTGTTGCTTGCGCTACATGCATTCATTCAAATTCAATTTCATGTATGCATCATCCAAGTTGGCAATGCAATTATCTCCTGGCGCAACCTCAACCTCATGCAAGGTACGTCAAAGCAAATATCGTTGCGTAGTACCCTTATTCTTCTAGGAGGGTGCTTGTTCGCGACTTTGCTCGGCTTTACTTTACAAAGTCATTTTCTAGAAAGCGGCTCTCAAGAGTGGTTCCGGATTCCTGCGGCACCTTGGCAGCAAGAAAATAGTTATCATATTGCTTTTGGATGGCATATAATGGGGTTCTTTGGACTGGCACTTTTTAGCAGCCGCTTTTGGATCCAATGGTGGTGTGCTGAACGCCATCACGCAAGCTATTTAGGTCCGGCATTTTGGTGGATGAGCCTTATCGGCGAAAGTTTATGCCTGATCTACTTCTTCCATATCAATGATCCCGTGAATTACATTGGGCCCTTATTTGCGCTTATCCCCTACACCCGCAACCTCATATTGCTAAATAAACAAAAACAAGAATTTGGATGAAGCCCAATGGACAAAGCGATTAAAAATTTGTTTATCTTTGCAGGAGAGCCAAGTGGCGATCTGCATGGCAGTCATCTTGCCCGCAGTCTTCAAAAACTGCAACCAGACCTTTGCCTGGAAGGGGTTCCAGGACCTCAAATGCGTTTCCAGGGAGTGACCGAAATTCTGCGCATGGAAGATTTTGAAGTGATGGGCTTGTCCGATGTCATCCTAGCGCTACCAAGATTATATAGGCATTTTCATAAGATATGCAGTCATATACTCGCGACAAAGCCTGAAGGGGTTATTTTGATTGACTACCCTGGTTTTAATTTACGCTTGGCTAAATCCCTGCGAAAAAAAGGCTACGCAGGTAAAATCATTCAATATATTTCACCTACAGTTTGGGCGCATGGTAAACACCGTATCGACAGCATGGCTAAAACACTGGATTTGCTTTTGACAATCTATCCCTTTGAATCCAAATGCTACAGCCATACTGGATTGAAAGTCGATTATGTGGGCAATCCCTTATGCGAATACATCAAGCAATATCAATATGCTGAAGACTGGCGCTCCAAAACAGGAATCCCTGAAAAGAACCGCCTTATAGCACTCTTCCCTGGCAGCCGGAAAGGGGAAATCGAGCGCAATCTGCCCTTTATGTTGGAAGCTGCAGAAACGATCCTCCAAAACAATCCAGAAATGGGATTTGGCATTTCATGTGCAAATCTACATGTCAAAGATTATCTGAAAAGGCATCCATTTACAGATTCCTCTCGTTTACGCGAAGCCATTTTTTATGTGCCTAAAGAATACACATATGAACTCATGCGCGATAGCCATTCAGCGATAGCTAAATCAGGAACCGTAACCCTGGAACTAGCTTTGCATCAACGTCCGACTGTCGTCGTTTATAAACTAACCACCCTCAACAGATTATATGCTAAACATATCTTAAAACTAAAACTTCCCTACTATTGCATTGTTAACATCCTGGCAGAGAGCATGGTTTTTCCGGAACTTATTGAATGTGGACTAAACACTCCAAACCTGGTTTCGGCCTTTCAAGCCGTCGATGACGCTCATGGAACGCAACGTGCAAACTGCCTTGAAGCCTGCAATAAAATAGCCTTGAATCTAGCCGGAAAGGCCGTAACCAGTGAAAATGCTGCCAAATCCATACAAAGGTTGTTGGAATGGTAAAACGCATGCGAACCTATTTCAAAAAACGTTGGCTACCTTCTATAATAGCTTATAGCGCCAAATTTACTATAAAATTAGTGCTGTGGACCTGTCGCGTGGAAGTCATAGGACTTAATAAATTTATACAAACAGCTGGACAATTTCCGTGCATTCTTGCTCTGTGGCATAATCGCCTGGCCCTTGTTTCTGAAGTGATGAATCGAGCCGCACCTGCGTTTATCTATACAGCCTTCATCAGCAATAGCAGAGATGGGGAGCCATTGGCAAGACTGGCTCAAAGCTACAAAATTGGACGAGCCCTACGCGTCCCGCATAACCTGCGGCACCACGCCCTCAGTCAGATGATCCATCATCTAAAAGACAAACGTGAAATATTGATTATTACACCTGATGGTCCACGCGGACCCCGCTACGAAGTCAAACCTGGTATTATTGCGGCTGCTCGCACAGCCGAGGCTAAAGTGGTGCCGTTTTCATGGCAAGCTAATCGAGTGTGGACACTCAACACGTGGGATCAGATGATGATGCCAAAGCCTTTTAGTAAAATCAGAATTACTTTTGGGGAGCCTCTAAGTTTTGAAAAGGGAGCTCAAGGTGACATGCAAGCCGAAATAATTGCAGTGCAAAATGCGCTAACAATTGAAGAGAGAGTGCAATAGAAAAACTCAATTTGATGCGTTTAATAAAAATAGTACACGCATCAAATTGAGTTTTTTTTATTTACTGTCTCTGCATTTCACTTAGCTGCGCTTTTAGTTTTGCTATGACATCTTTTTGACTGGCATCAGCTGCGCCCATTATACTGCTATAAAGAGCTCTGCTAATGCCTGTGCCGTGCACCTTGATCACTAAACCTTCCACGCCACAAACGATTGCACCTGGATATTCAGCGTAATTGAATTGTTTTTTTAGATTGCACAATGAACTCTGAAACCCTGAAGAACATCCTTCAAGAGACTTTTCTGCTGCCTCAAAAATAAATGAAGATACTCCTTCGGCAGTTTTTAACAATACGTTACCCGTAAAGCCATCGGTTACTAAGACATCGATATTGCCTTTAAAAACATCTCGAGCTTCGATATTACCAACAAAATTCATTCCGGGAGAAAGTCTTTTCGAAATCCTATCTTCAACATATGAACTCAAAAAATCAAAAGCCTGTCCGATTTCAATTGTTCCTTTTTTCGATTCAATTCCTACATTGAGAAGTCCGACAGATGGATTATCTTTGCCATTTAATACGCGCTGATAGGCTGCACCAAGAAAAGCAAACTGGATCAAATAGCGCTCCTTATGCAAAATTGTACTACCAACATCAAGTACAACCATTAATCCCTTCTCTGTTGGCAAAGAAGCCAGCAATGCAGGCCTTGTAATACCAGGGAGTTTGGGTAAAGATAACACCGCTCCCGCGACTAAAGCTCCTGTATTGCCACAAGAAACGAAGGCATCGAGTTCTCTTTTTTTCAATAAATCCATGCCTATCATAATCGAAGAAGTTTTTTTATGACGAATGGAGGAAGGATCATCTGTCATAGAGACTTCTTCAAACACCTCTTTAAACTGGATGCCGGCTTTATTGGATTGTGGATGTAATGGAGGTACTCTGGAAACTTGATCGATGACATCTTGTGTGGCAAAAACTAAAAGGGAAAAAGCAGAGCCGAGCTTGTCGGCTGCCTGTAAAACAGCGTCAAATAACAAATGAGGGGGAGTATCACTCCCCATAAGATCAATTCCTATACGCAATATGGTATAAATTGCTTACTGCTCTATTTTAACTACTACGCGATTACCATATGTACCGCAAGATTGACAAATCGTATGAGGCAATCTTGGATTGCTGCAATTTGAACATGTTGCAATACTCCTTGGTTTTTTCGCATGGTGAGAGCGTTTGGTATTCTTTCTGGAATTTGATAATCGATTACGTGGTACAGCCATGGATTAACTCCTCTATATTCTTACTTTAATTTTTTGTTATCGAAGTCTAGTTTTAGATCAGCAAATGGATGATATCCCTCTTCGATATGATCTTTATCTGAAGCACCCTCTTCCTTAATAAAATGCTTCATAGCCGTACGCTGCGGACACTTACCTTGATTGCATTCGGCTAATGCAGGCACTTCAATTAATAGCGTTTCTCTTAATAATTCAACGAGATTGAAGATTCCCGTTTTAATTTCTTTAATAGCGACAGCATGATACACGCCTTGAACTGTAATTTCCGTTCGAACGGGCTCATTACAAATCCGACATGGGATGATGCCATATGTACGGACATCGATATGCAATACTAACATATCATCCGCCAGATAAGCTTCGCCATTGACAAGAACTGGATCTTTAAAAATCAAATCCTTCTCGTGGATGTCAAGAAATTCCGGAGAATAACTTTCCTCCAGCTTTTCAACTTGGCCATCGCGCAGCTGCTCGACATAAATATTAAAACGATCGTCCATCTTACTCATTAAATATTGGACAAGTTTACCCGCCAGCTAAATTAAATGCCAGCAAAATCGAAAAAAGTCGAATTGACACGTGTACTATTTTTATTATACCGGTCTTGATTCTCTTGTGTTAAGCCGCGAATGCGGCGGAAGCATATAGCCACAGGCGTCAGCCTGTGGCTGAATGAATTATACAGGAAGCCGTGAAACGGCGGCAGGAAAAAGCATGAGAACATGTACGCGGGTTTCTGTCGCCGTTTCACGGCTGCTATTTCCTTTTCAATCTACCACAGGCTGACGCCTGTGGCTATATGCTTCCGCCGCATTCGCGGCTTAACACAAGAGACTTACGTTTCCTTAGTTTGATGCCTATGCCGCTGCCGCGGTATAGAACATCCTAAAAAATGCGCCCCCAATTCTTCCCAAGAACCTATTCCTCTCTGTGTTCTCTGTGGTTAAATTGTTTTCCTTTGCGTTTAATAAAAATAGTACACGTGTCCATTTAAGTTTTTTTCGCATTCTCTATATCTCTTCAGTAAACCAGTTTTAACGAAAGCAGTTCTTCTACCTTCCTCATAACTTTTTTTGTGGCTCTTAATTCTGAATACGGTTACGATGCCAGCAAAATTGTTATAGTCTTGATTTTGTACCCTAACCAAACTTAAACTTAGCATGACCCAAATGCTAGCTTCAAGGCAGATAACACATAATCAGACCCCCCTTTACTTATCACACCTCATCAAATAGAACTAATATAAAAGATCTAATATTCAATATGAAAGGAGACCCTACTTTTATGAAAAAACTCACTTATTTAACACTTTTCTTCGGAGCTCTCACAGGAAGCTTTAGTTCTCCGCTAACCGCATGGGATGATTGCTGCGATCCCCAATCCTCTTTCAGCTGTGATTGGACTCCATGCGATGGAAAATTCACAATAGGAGCAGATTGGCTCTACTGGAAACTCGATGTAGATAACGAGAAATTTGCTACTAAAACGACTGCGATTTTCCCCGTCATTGCCGCCATAAATGTCCCCCGCGCTATCGCTCAACCTACCACATCATATAATAAGACCATCGACCCATCCTTCAACTGGGATAACGGCGTTAGAGCTTATTTAAGTTACGAACTACCAGGCAATCAATGGGAAGTTGGAGCTATCTTCACCTTGATTAACTCAACTGCAAACACAAAGTTAGTTACAGCAGCACTGGCAACACCTCCTGTAACAGAGTTTACACCTACTGAATTTATTACCACTATTTTCCCTACAACAAGCACAACAGGGCAAGCCTCCTCTTATGAAGCTACCAACCACTACAAATTTGCTTTCTTTGACTTAGATCTAGCTCGTACAATATGCTGCGGAAACAGTTTCCGTTTACGCCCCCATATCGGCTTTAGAGCGGCTTGGTTTGAACAACACTATAAATCAACCTTTGTTTTGGACACTTCAACAGCATTGACAACCAATGTTGGATTTGGACGCCTTCCTGTCAAATTTCGTGGATACGGTCTAGAAGGTGGATTGGGAGCTGAATGGCTACTTGGCTGCAATATATCCCTAATTGGACAATTTGGCGGTTCCCTGCTTTACTCAAAATTCGAAGCTCATAAGACCTCTTATGAAATCGATACCCCGACAGGAGGAAGCCCAACTACAGTTTACACACAAACAGATCACCATCATTACAATACAGGAATCCCTTCATTCGACTATTTTGTTGGCCTTCAATATGCCTATGATATGTGCGATTGGACGATTAGAACCCAAATTGGCTGGGAACAACACGTGTTCTTTAACCTGAAAAACCAGGACGCTTTAATCATGGGAAATCTAGCTGCTCAAGGATTAACCCTGGGACTTGACATTGGATTCTAATTTTAAAAATCAAATATTATATAAAAATTTAAAGGAGACCGAAATATGAAGACATTTACCTTTACTGCTCTTCTCTTAGGGGCGATAACTGGAGGGTTCTTATCACAAGCAGAAGCCATTCCTTATGGCCCATGCCGTTCATCAACCTGCTGCGACAACTCATCCTTCTCTGATGGAAGATTGACTGTAGGAGCGGACTGGCTATATTGGAACCTGCAAGCAGAAGCCTTGCCGGTATATGCAGTTACAGACCTTGCCCCTCCTGGTTCAACTACAGTAACAGCAACCAATCAAAATCGAGATGTCCATTATCTGAATCATAATTATAAAAGCGGCTATAGAGTCAATATAGGATACGAATTCCCTTGCTCAAACTGGGAGTTTGGAGCCAACTACTCATATATCCCTGGCTATGCAAGCACTGGCAGTGTAACACTTGGAGAACCAACAGCAACTAGTACTCAAATTTTGGAAATCCCTTTACCAAGTACAGTTGCCACAAATTCATCCAATCCAAGAACTCCTTCTTTTGCCAATACATATAATGCGCATTGGAAATCCAATCTATCTTATATGGATTTGGACTTAGCCCATAAAGTCTGTTTTGGGGAATGCTTTACCCTTCATCCTCACATCGGATTTAGAGCGGCTTGGGGCAGTCAATTGTATCACGGTGAAGCAGCTTTGGATCCTACTTTCATGCCGATTTTCTTCGGTATCGAATCGGGTACTCTCAAAGGAACTATCAAACAACACTTCCATGGATATGGCGTTGAAGGCGGCCTCTGGGCTAATTGGGATGTTTGCTGGGGATTCTCTCTGGTAGGTCACGTTGGAGGCTCTATCCTTCTCTCTCACTACCACGTCAACACCAAAACAACTGAAAATGACGTAGCTACGGATGGGCTTCCTATTACACCCATTGTTGTAACTACAACTTCCTCAGCTAATTGTGGAACGCCTACAGTCGATTATTTTGTTGGACTAGCCTACTCCTATGAAATGTGTGAAACAGTAATAAATGCACATATCGGCTGGGAACAGCATCTATTTTTTAACAATGTACACCTTAACTTTAACCATGATTTAGGAAATTTCTCTGCGCAGGGCTTAACACTAGGAATGAATATCGGTTTCTAAATCAATAGTTATAAAGATAAAAAAAATATAAAATATTAAAGGAGACTCTAAATGAAAAAATATGCATTGAGCACGCTGCTATTAGCAGCACTCGCCGGAGGAGTTTCAACCTCTGCTGCGGCAGAAGAATGCTATCCTTGTGCCCCTTCCATCTGTGAATCAAACTCCTACTGTAATGGAAGATTCATAATAGGCGCGGACTGGCTTTATTGGCAATCAGAGCAGGACAACCAGCCTGTTGCCAATCTCACCACAGTTGCTACCGGCACTACAATTACTTCCGATACAAAAAGCATCAATACCATCTTTAAAGCCCAAAGCGGGTATAGAGTAACTTTAGGCTTTGAAACCAACAACGAGGGATGGGAAGCTAACGCAATCTATACCTATGTTCCAGGAAAAGGTCATACAAAAACCACAACTCCAATTGCCGGACAAACTATCAGCACACCTTTTACTATTGCTACGGGTGATACCATCACGTCCTATACTTCCAAATGGAAGATGAACTTGAACATGCTGGATTTAGACGTTTCCCGCAAATTGTGCTGTGGAAATACATTTACAATCCAACCTCACGTAGGTTTTAGAGCCCTTTACATAACAGACAAGCTTACAGCAGCAATGCCTTTGACATTACCTACTGGTCTTGCAGATATAGCTACAGGACAGGCCACAGGTATTTTAAAAGAAGACTTTTATGGCTATGGAATTGAAGGTGGACTTTGGGCTACTTGGGATTTCGGTTGTGGAATATCGCTAGTCGGTCATTTTGGCGGATCAGTTCTCTATTCTAAATTCCGCGTCAATTCCTACTCCCGCGATGTGCACACTTTTACAACGGGCCTGCCTTCGACAACATTTTCAGATACATCCTCGACAACGTATCGTACAGGAACTCCTACTGTTGATTATTTTGCAGGACTTGAATACTCCAATCAACTGTGCGGCTGGGAATTTGACGCACATCTTGGCTGGGAGCAACATGTATTCTTTAATGTTAACAAGCTATTAAACGAGGGCAATCTCTATACTCAAGGTCTCGTATTAGGTTTAGACGCTAAATTCTAATCAGCGTCGTCTTCATTTGATGCATCTATCCGTAAAACGGTAGATGCATCAATTCGGTCAATTTCCAAGCTACTAAGCCGTCACTACCAAACTTCATTTGTTTTTTGCGTCAATCTAACGGCTTGGACCTCCGGCACTGCACCAATATCATCAAAATAAAGAATCATTACTATTGGACTTATAACCGAAGCCTGCTTTTTACATGTTCACGGGGTCTATACATTACAACTTAGGCATTCAGCCTGAACTGTTTATGTGCTAAACCTAGTACACTGAATTGTAATGGATAGACCCCGTGAACATGCAATGGCGTCAACTTAAATTAATATATATACATATTCACGAATATCGCCCGCACCCCTCTTCGGGGGTGCATTGATGTGTAAGGTTACCCAGGGTTGCGCTTCGCTTACCCTGGGCTAATTGCCCTCACCCACTTCGTGGGTAAATAATAACTTGCAAGATAGTTTTAGAAAGATAAATTATTAATGAGCGTATTAAATCACCCACGAAGTGGGTGAGGGCAATTAGCCCAGGGTAAGCGAAGCGCAACCCTGGGTAACCATACACATCAATGCACCCCCGAAGAAGGGTGCGGGCGATATTCGTGAATATATATACATATTAATTTAAGTTGACGCCATTGAGTGAACAAGTATCCTGCTTTTCCACATCCGACATTTTTATTAAAAAAAGGAAAAATTAATCAAATCTTTATGAAAACATAATTTTAACTTAATACTCATGCACTATAATTTAGTTGTTTTTAGATAAGTTTTAAAAAAACAATAAGCAAAGGAGTTATTATGTCATTAGGTTTATCAAACCCTCAAGCATTACCAGCCCTACAAATATATCCTTCAATACCTGCTCATGAAGCAGTTCACGTTCAAATCCCGGTGGCTCAACCAGTCGCCCAGCCAGCTCCTAACCAACAAGGGTCATATGCCGGTCGTGCAGTTAAATGGCTTAACGAAACAGCCAGCGGACGGTTGCTTAAAACAATCGGGTTTGGCATTGTTAGCGCAGCTGCGGCAGTTGCAGCTGTATCTGCTCTGATCAAAGCAGTGGTGTTAATCGTTTTCGGCATCGCCGCATGCACTACAGGATTCGGATTACCTGTGGGATTAGTCTCTATTGGACTAGGATTAGCTTTTGGAGTTGTGACTGCAGCCTCTCTTAAAGTTTCTCAACTCGCATTTAATGCAGCTAAAGAAAATTATGATGAAATGCGAAAATTATCAGCTCTAGGCAGATAATATATAAAACCTGGAAACGGCATTTCTGGGATTAATGGAGTGTGGTGAAAAGTCGCTACACTCCAAATTCATACTCTAGCCAGCATCAAACTTCGATTATTAATAAAACATTTGATTTAATTAAAAACATTTGCTAAATTCACTCGTTTAATAACTAAATTTTTATAATACATTAAATTTATTTTTATATGTTATAATCTTGTATGTTTTTTTTACATAATTGGAGGTTTTTATGAGTAATATGGCAATGATCGGAGTGGCTTATACAATTGTAGGAGGAGCTATTGCTGTCGGCATTGGGATTGCTGGATTACCGGCAGCCTTCCTAGCCCGACAAACTATTTGGAGCGGCAAAGAAGTTTTAAAGATGGCACAAGCACCTGAAAATAGTGAATGCAAAAAAAAATTATTGCAGATTGCCGCCATTGCTATAGTCGTCCTAGGCACTTTAATAGGCGTCGCAGCCAGTCTAGCCTCAACGGCTGGAGTTGGATTGGGTGTGGCCTTTTTAGGGTCGACATTAATTAATCCGGGAGTAGGTTCTGTTTTAGGTATAATCTCCGGATTATTTATGGGAGCTGTGGCAATGAAAATAGCACTAAGCCCTCTCTTTCATCTTAGCCCGCTCTTCCAGCCAGTAAATCCTCTTGCAGCTCATTCTTAAATCGATTACGACTAATATTATTGGGATATGGTGCAAAAAAAAACCGTTTGAAAGGAACATTGCCCCTTTCAAACGGTTATATCAGGCGCCGTGATTTATTAGATCAGGCTACATGAATACTATTGGCATGCTGGAGCACAAGCCGGTGGGCATGCTGGAGCGCATGGAGCACATGGTTGTGGGCAGCATTGATAGGTATATGAAGGTTCCCATTTGCAATGTTTATGATAAGTATATTTTGGACATTGCATGCAATCTTGTACACAGTAGTATTGAGGGCACTGACGGCAGCATGTTTCACAATAATATTGTGGAACATAACGGCAGCGCTGAACTTGATAATACTGAGGAACATAACGACAGCACTTTCTTTCTACATACTGAGGACACATCTCACACTCACATGTGTAAGAATAGCAAGGGTGATAGCAGCAGCACTGCTTATAGCCATTGCCCATATCTCTTTCCCAGCTTTGAGGAGCTGGTTCTGCAGGCGCGTTTACTACGCCGCCATTGATTGGTTTACCTTGGTAGGTTCGACCTTGCTCCATTGGAGCTTGTTGTCCCTGAGGTTGTTGCATTTGACCTTGATCATACGGTTGGACATCAGCTGCTTGTACATTGAGTGAAAACAAACAACAGGAAGCCAGGGAAAGAAGCATCCAAATTTTTTTCATATAATATTCTCCTTGATAATGTTTAATTTAGGACAATCGCAAATCGCGCGTTTACTTTTAAGAATCGAAGGCCACGGAGGCATACAGCATGTATAGCCCTCCTCCCACTCTTGGAATCTATGCATACCCCTTGCCTCATAGCAATCAGAGTCCCATAACTTAGTTCTACTACGAGACACAATTTTCATTGAGAGAGCACGCATAAGCCCCAACCTCTTCGAATCGCTCTTCTCCTAATGTTATTTTCGCATAACATCTACAGAGAATGGAAAGCGGTTACTTATCTTCACATTAAAATTGTTAATTATTTTTTTACAATTGATTTCGACGAAATTTCCGAATGAATTTTTATAAAATTCATAACTCATTATATATCAAACATTTATAGAATGACTTTTTTATAGTTTACAAGCTTCTACTTGATACTTTTCTTCATTTTTTTTGATAAGTTTAGCACAAACCTCATCAGGATCATGAGTAAACAATAACTTTCCGGAACGAGACAGCCACGATTCATAAAAACGTTTTTTTTCATCGACGATCAATTCAGGAAAGCGATCGTAACCCATAGCTAAAGGCAAATGGATCCATGCCATCCCAGGTATAAGGTCCGATACAAAAACATAAAGTTCCCCATTTAAATTAATTTCGGACAACATCAATCCTATGGTATGTCCATGAGAAAACACAAACGCTACGCCGTCGTTAACTAGGGGATGGGTTAAACCTTCCTCCACCAAAAACAAACGCTGAGACTGTTCCAACAACTGAGGTAATTGAGAAATAAAAGAAGCTTTTTCCCGAATATGTGGATTTTTTGCACGATCCCAATGCTGCTTTCCCACTAAGTAGAGAGCTTTTGGAAAAAGTAGGCGCAAAGGTTCGCCATAAGAGGACAATAAGCCTCCTGCATGATCAAAGTGCAAATGAGACAAAACGACAACGTCAATGTCCTCTTCCTTGATGCCAAGCTTATCAAGATTTTTCAAGAGCATAGGTTCATTTTGATCAACCCCATAGCGTTCTTTCATTTTTGGTTCGAAAAAAGTGCCAATACCCGTCTCAAAAAGAATTGTGCGGCCATCATCGGTTTGCAACACAAAGGCACGACATGCCAAAGGAATTCGATTTCTGGCATCAGGCGAGATCCTTTGTTGCCACATCTCTTTGGGAGCATTTCCAAACATGGCTCCCCCATCCAAATGCTGCCGGTTTCCTTCAACACTAAATAATTTCATGAGAATGCTCACTCCATCTCGGAGATCGCTTTTCTAAGAAGGCGGCAATCCCTTCTTTGGCTTCCTCGGAATGCCGCGTTGTTTGATGGAATGATAACGCTGTTTCTAAATCTTTAAAAAAGCATGCAGGGTCTAAACTATCCAGCAGACGCTTAGTGTCTTTAACAGCTTGTGGTCCGCCTTGAAGTATGAGATTTGCTGTTTTTATAGCCTCGGCTTCTAATAGATTTTTATCAACTTCCCGATTGGCTAGCCTCATCTCTACTGCTTTACGACTATCCACGAGTTCAGCAAGCAAGAGCAATTCCCTCACATCTCTCATGCACATTTGACGACAAAGTAAAGTCGAAACCTGAGCCGCGATCAATCCCCTACGTGTTTCTGGAAAGCCCATGCGAGCACCCTTTGCAATTAAAACATAATCGCAGGCTGCTGCCAATCCTGCCCCTCCGGCGATAGCATCTCCCTGTATTGCCGCAATCGTAACCAATGATGATGTATAGACAGCCTTAAACATGCGCGCAATGTGCTGTGCCATTTTTTCGATGAGTAAAGGATCTGATGATTCCTGGAGATCAAGTCCGGCACAAAAAACACTACCCTCCCCTTGAATGATCACCACCCGGCATGAAGGATGCTTTTCAAGTCCTTCGATGGTATTGCTGATTTCTTCCATCAAAGCTAAATTAAGCGCATTTCGTTTTTCGGGTCGTTTCAAAGTGAGCAAAGCAATAGCACTGTCTTTCTCTTTCACTTCTAGATGAATCATTCAACTTTCCTTTATATAAAAAACAGTCATTAACAACATTACAACCCCGGGTTTTTACTTTGTATTTGCATCTGGCAATTCGATTTTCATTTCCAGGATGGCCTGGCCTAAAGCTTTTCCCTGAGCATCAGTGCGCAATGATCGGCTTCCTCCCCCGGCTAACACCCCTTCCAAAACAAAATTCAATGCCCATAAATTTGGAAGCTCATACCGCTTCACACCACGCAATTGAAGTTTGGAAAAAAAAGCAGCCACCCTTTCTGATGTCAACTGCTCTTTAATCACTGAGTAATCTTGCTCTTTCCGAACGATGACTCCAATATTTGCACTAGATCCCTTATCGCCGCTGCGAGCATAGGCTATATCTCCCAGCAGAACTGTCTCGGTCTTCATTCCTTTACCTCAATGAGATCCACTTTAAAATTAACTTTAGCTCTTTCAATCAGACAGGGCCAATATCCAAATACAGGCCTTATGCGAGGCCTTCCTGTCGTATAGCCCGTTGTTCCTGGAGGACCACTTGTCACCATGGGAGCTATCTGTCTGGAAAAACATTCAAGGGCCTCCTTTCGGTGGTCTGCCACCCCAATCCTTAAAAGGCATTCGTGAGCTTCCTCATTTGACCATACTCCAGGAACAGTATCGCCTGTTCCCAAATACTCGGTGTAGGATCGTTCCAATTGATAGCCGCACTTACCGACTCTTTCTAAAATCACTTCGCCGCATTTTTTCGCTTTGGCTTTAGCTTGCCTACCATAGATGGTCAGCATTCCCTCTGCTTTAAATCCATCGGTGTATGTAGCACTGACCTTATATGCATCCGGGGCTGGACGTCCTTTGGCGCCTGTAACTTCCACACGATCCTTGCCCACCGATTTTAGTGATAAAGCTAGCATTGATAGGGTGATATCGGGACTTAAATAAGCATCTGGATCTCCAATTTCATAAAGCAGTTGTTCTTTAACAGTCTCAAGAGTTACCATCCCCCCCGTGTTTTGAGGCTTAGTAATGATAAAATTGCCATCCTGATGCATTTCAATAAAAGGAAAGCCTATGCCGGAAACATCGGAAATTTCCATCCATCGATCGGAAATCCCTCCAGTGACCTGGGTTCCGCATTCGATTAAATGGCCAGCCACGGTAGCTTGAGCTACCTGATCAAAATCAGTCCACTTCCAACAAAAATGAGCGGCACAGGGTGCTACGACCATACTGGGATCCGCTATGCGCCCCGTGATAATAATATCAGCACCAGCATGAATAGCTTCAACGATACCATGAGAGCCCAAATAGGCATTAGCCGTGCAAAGATCGGCTAAAATGTCGGTAATGAGCTGGCCCGACTCTAAATTTGCATAAATAGTATTCGACGGATTATTCTTGATAAGATCTAAAACATTATCTCCGCTGAGAATGCCAATGCATTTTGGCGGACAGCCATTTTGACGCAAAACTTCAGCACAAGCCAAAGCGCAACGCATTGGGTCTAATCCCCCCGCATTGGAGATGATTTTGACTTTGGAACCTTTCTGCCAATGAGGAATCAAGCTCTTGACGACTTCGACAAAATCGCGTGCATAGCCCATGGAAGGATCTTTCGAGCGTTGCACAGCCATGATTGATAACGAAACTTCTGAAAGGTAGTCAAGTGTAAGATAATCAAGATCCGGTTGCATCTCCAATAATTTGGCCGGAGCATCTCCGCTATCACCCCAAAAGGCTTGGGCATTGCCGATTTTTAAAATTGATTTCATTTTACACCTGGATAACCCCTGTGTGGAATGATTTTTCCGATGCAGGCACACGCATGGCATAACGCAGTAGCTTTGCCAGCACATCCCTAGTTGTATGAGGCGCAATTATTTCGTCAATCCAACCTCTCGCTGCGCCATAACGAATATCCATCTGCTGTTCGTAGAGCTGGCGAAGATCGGCATGCATCTGATCCATTTGCTCGTGGTTTAAAGCCTCGCCTTTTCTTTCTGCAGTCTTTTTCTTGATGGAAAATATTGTATCGGCCGCTTGATCTGCACCCATCACAGCATATTTGGCATTAGGCCAGGAAATGATAAATCGCGGATCATAAGCCTTGCCGCATAAAGCATAGTGACCTGCTCCGAAAGAATTGCCCAATATAACTGTAAGCTTAGGGACTATTGAATTGCTGATGGCACTCACAAGCTTTGCACCGCTGCGGATGATGCCAGATTGTTCAGCTTCTCGTCCAACCATAAACCCTACGACATCCTGAAAGAACACCAATGGAATTTTGATCTGATTGCAATCCATCACAAATCGCGCAGCTTTGTCCGCGCCTTCAGCATAAATAACTCCACCCACTTCCACAGACCCCTGTCCATTGACGGTCTGCTGGCGTTGGTTTGCAACCAATCCGATGGGAATGCCTTTGATCTTAGCGTAAGCTGTGACTAACGTTTTCCCATAATCAGCTTTATACTCCTGCATTGAATCGGCATCCACAATGCACGCTAACAGATCTCGCACATCATATCCCTGATTAGAGCTTGAACCCATGACATCATACACATCATCAGCTGGCCGACTGGATGAAACCTCAAAATGTTCATCGCAGAGAACGGGATCTTTAGGCAGAAACTCGATTAAAGAGCGGAGTCGCTTAATGCATGTCTTATCATCGGATTCGCAAAAATCTACTGTCCCGCTAATTTCGGCGTGCATTTTTGCTCCGCCAAGCTCTTCAGAATCGACCACCTGACCTATTGCAGCTTTAACCAAAGCCGGCCCAGCTAAATATAATCCACTCCCTTCCGTCATCAGCAATTTATCACAAAGTACTGGTAAATACCCTCCGCCAGCAATGCAGCTACCCATGATGGCAGCCAACTGAGGCACCCCAGCAGCCGACATCACGGCATTGTTACGAAATATCCGGCCAAAATCATCTTCGTCAGGAAAGATATCTTCTTGAAGCGGCAAAAAAACGCCAGAAGAATCCACCAAATAGATGACCGGCAATCGGCATTCAAAAGCAATTCGTTGAGCTCTAAGTACTTTTTTGACAGACTGCGGAAACATAGCCCCCGCCTTCACAGTGGCATCATTAGCAATAATCATACAGGATCGATGGCATACAGTCCCAATTCCTGTAACGACACCTGCAGCAGGAAACTCACCCCATTCTTTATACATGCCCCATGCAGCCCATAGACCCAATTCGGTGAACGAAGATGCAGGATCTAATAAAGCCTTCAATCTTTCTCTGGCAGTCAATCTGCCTAGACGCCGCTGCCGATCAATCCCCTCGATACCGCCGCCCTGGATTATATACTCTTGATCCGCAAGTAATTGAGCCGTCAATTGACGCAACCAATTTTCTTTCATGATGGATGAACACCTGTTAGCTGATCTGAAAACTTTTCTAAAGCATCATCATGAGAAGAAAAGAGACTGTTTAAATTTTGCTTTATATGTGCCAAAGCTAAACGGCAAAATAATTTTCCTGCGGAGACGTCATCTTCAAGAGTGGGTGTTGGAAGTTCCCCATTCAAGGCAGCATCAAGTTTACTCAGCACTGCTGTCATGGCATAAAGCGCCATTGCACATTCTGCAATACGTTCAAGCTCCATCTGCTTTTCAACAACACCTTCCTGATGATATGCCAATAATTTTCCAATGCCGAAACTAAACTGCTTGATGGCTTTTGATAGCTGTTTTGCTTCTGTTTGCAAGCGATCGGAACGAAACGAAATCTCCGGCCTAAACAATCGTTTAAACAGTGTCGGCACAATTGATGAAATTGTTTTCCATTCATTGACAGGATGCTTAAAGGCTTCCAATAATGACTTTAATTCCAATCCAACCTCTCGCATGCCAACAGCAGCAATGAATACCCTTAGCACTTCATTCGATCCTTCCCCAATCATGTTCAACCGAGCATCTCTCATCATGCGTTCAAAGGGATAGTCTCTAAATAAGGATCTTCCTCCAAAAATTTGCATCGTATCGTAAATAATCAACCACAATGCTTCGCTCGTAAAGACTTTGAGGATAGCCGACTCGAGCATAATATCCTCAACATGTTTATCAATTAATCCTGCAGTCAGATATGTTGTCGCATCCATGGCATAAGTAAGCGCTGCAATCCGAGCGATTTTTTTCTTTACCAAACCAAAAGATGCCAAGGGTCGATTGAATTGATAACGGCTTTTAGCATGTTCGATGGCATTCTTCATGAGAAATTTTGCAGCGCCTGTACACATAGCCCCAAAAGTGGTACGTCCATAATCCAGCACTGTTAAACATACCCTCAATCCACCTCCAATTGGTCCTAAAATATTTTCTTCCGGGACTTCCATATCGCAAAACTCAAGATTTGCCGTGCGTGTGCCCCGCATGCCCACTTTATTTAAAGCAGCCACAGTAACCTTAAATCCAGGCATGTCTGATGTCACTAAGAACGCTGTAATCTTATCTTGTTTTCCCTTCGGTGTATCGATTTCAGTTTTAGCCATTACAGTCAACACATCAGCCAGACTGCCATTAGTGGTCCACTGCTTCTTACCATTGATGCGATAAATCTTTTTAACAGGATCATAGACGGCGCGCGTTTGAACCCCCGAAGCATCAGAACCTGCATTGGCTTCCGTTAAAGAAAATGCAGCCAACTTCTCTGCTCGTGCCAATGGCCCCAGCCAA
>Ga0207123_1069_pt1 | contig 18826 bp, 15 predicted proteins | sample Alteio_BWMinHeat_39_FD_153503 | JGI IMG/M metagenome (GOLD analysis project Ga0207123, IMG submission 153503) | Enriched cells from forest soil in Barre Woods Harvard Forest LTER site, Petersham, Massachusetts, United States -... | ecosystem: Environmental > Terrestrial > Soil > Temperate forest >... | reverse complement strand
GGACAGTAATACGAAATTGTTTTTGGCAAGAAACTTGAGCAATTCATTGTTGTATTCGAATCGTACGACATCCAATGCGCTGTTGTTTGGAAATAGAACATTATCTAATGCAATTTTAGCAGGTGGCTCAAATGTGAGAACGACCTCGAATGCATTGTTGTTTTTTAATAAAAATCTATCAAACACAATATTGTTTAATAACAGGACAACCTCGAATGCTCTGTTGTCTTTAATAAAAAATGAAAGTAACGAAGATCTGTTCCTGACAAGAAACTTGAGCAATACGTTGCTTTATTTGAATAAGAATAACTCCAATACCATAATAAACCTATTCAATCCATCCAATACTAATTCGTTGATTTCGCAGTTACGAACGGTAAGTAACTCTTTGCTGTATCTGGATAGAACGGATAGTAATGCCAAGTTGTTCTTAACAAGAAATCTGAGCAATGCGTTATTGTATGGGTTGCGAACAATGTCCAATGCGCTGATATTTGGGAACAAATCTGGTTCAAGTGCACTTCAATTAAGCATAAACAATTCTAATACTCTATTATTCTTGGATAGAACCGATAGCAATGCCAAGTTGTTCTTGACTAGAAATTTAAGCAATTCTTTATTATTTCTGACCAAAAATCTAAGCAATGCCATTGAAAGTGGGGCATTCAATTGTCCGTTATGCGTAGGGCCTCTAACCAGCGATATTACGTTGGATGTCAGTTGCTTACTAGATCCGCCGCAGCAAATTGAAATAGCGGGAAATCTTACAATAGATGGCCAGGGGGCTGATATCATCTTCTGCAGCCCAAGCCAGCCACAATTTATAATAGAGCCCGGTAAAACCGTAACGTTGCAAAACATTAATCTAATGCATATCACCAACTCAACATTTCAATTTGGTGATCATAAATCGGCCCTTAATATTGGACATAATGTAACGTTTGAACTTAATGAAGATGTTACTCAGTTGGGGCAATTTATAAATATTTTAGGTGATCAGAACAATCCAAATGTCTTTACCCTGCGTGGTGTAGGAGGCCAAAAACGTTTAATTATAAGCCCTATTTTTAAACCAACTCCAGCAGGACCTCAAGTTATTCCAACGTTTAACGTTGGTCTTGCAACTCTTATTTTAGAAGACATTCAGTTGTCAGGCCTACAAAGCATTAAGGTTGCTAGTGTTCCAACACCAGGAGGCTTATTTGTTGGCGCCATTTCATTATTTAACCGTGCAACTATCGATGTAGACGTTGATACAGCTATGAACTTTGTAGTGGATGGATCAGACAACAAGCTCAGGTTCCTGAGTAGTGGTCTGACTATGAACGGTTTTGTTAACTTTAATCCTGACTTTGATAGTGATGTGCATATCGCGTTTGATCTTGGTCAGCAAATTGCAGGTAACCCAGCTATTAATGTTGCCGATGATGCCTTCTTTGTAGAATCGGCCAATGGACGTGCGCGGCTGATTTTTGATGATTATTGGGCGGTGGTGAACAATCTTGGCTCAAATTCTATGGTTACCGATGTTCATTCGTTTATTGGTGGTCGTAACGTTGAAATCAACAATTTTCCAGTCAAACAACAATCAACCGATTTAATTCTTGATGCGGGAATGAATTTGCGAACCACAAACTTGGTTAACGCTATAGACTCGTCCTTTGTTCGCAGCCTTATAAGAGAGAGCAGGCGCAACAAAAAAGTTATTACAGCCCTAGATGTACTTCGTGCTCAATGGTATGAAAGTTTAGGTTCTAAACGTAAAGAATTACAAAAATTCCTAGATGGCATAAAACCTAAAAACAATTCTGCGAACAAGAATAAGAAACCCGGTGCCGCTCCCTCTACGCTTGGGGCTTTCGGCAAGAAAGAAAATAAAGGAAAACAACAAAAGCAGGCTGGCCCAGCTAGGCACAAAACACGGGATGAGATTGATGGCTTATCGTCGACGCTCATATCAGAGTCACTAACTCGTGATTTTGTAATACCTAGCACCTTTACATTGACCGTTAATAACGAAGTTCAATTGACTCAGGCACAGGGTACTATTCAATTAAGTAATGGGTCTCAGTTTTCACCAGCTACCCTTTCAAATTTTGCAACGCACCCTGTCAATCTCCTAAGTGTGTTTATGTTGGGCAACTCTCTGCTAGATCAGGGAACTGTAAATACTCTAATCAAATCGATTGACAGTGTTAATGTTGCTGGAAAGAATAATACTATAAATGTTACCCAGAGCTTTCAATTTGATGGACCCCTAAAGTTCAATGAAAATTCTGATTTAGTAATACACTTTAATGAGAATTCAGAAAACGCCCAATTAATATTTAATGCTAAATTTAACCCAAACATATTTATTCCTAAAGGCTCACGTCTTTTCATTAAAGGCAGGGGTACGGTGTGGCTGCCCAATGGAGGGTCCATTACTGGTGATGGTACTAATGATAGCGATAAGGCCCTTCTTTCTATATCTGATAACGCGGTGATTAGAATGAGTGGAGATAGTCCAGGTATACTTGGCCTAAGTACCGTTACGGTAAACGGAAAGCTCCGTGTAATTGTAGATACGGAGGGAGACATTTCTGTGGAAGGTGGGCAACAGTTTATTTGGGGAACGAATTCTACAGACAATATTGATATTGTGGTGCGAGGAAATGGTATTTTAAACATTGATGCCTCTGCTCAGCCATCCACATCATTACCGGCTATTATGTCCTTTCAAAAAGCATCGTACAGTTTTGATTGGAAACAACGGGGTAAGTTAAATATTGGTCCGAATGCTATTTTTGAAATTAATTCATTAAATGGCACTGCTCAATCTGGTCAATTAAGCCTGTTTTCTTTTGCTGATGATGGCCAGTTTACTTTAGATAGTGCAGGTACCTTTATTCTTGGTCCAAATGCTATCAATTTAAATACCGGTCAAGAGCCAACTATTCTGTTTAAGATGGATTCTGGGATCTTTATGGGCCAGGGCATGGCCCAGCTAGCCACTACCCCAGCCTTGCAACAGCTATTGGCTACGCTCCCAGCATTGCAGGGTGCAAATACCGTATTTGGCGGAGTTGTTTCTAATGCACAATCAATTCTAGATGAATCTCCTCAGACCAACCTGGAGGCCAATTTTGATTTTCCACTAGCGCTTAACCTTACAGCCCAAGGTCTTGTCAGAATCTTGATTAACCAGGTGCCGGGGCTTATTTTTGCCACCTACTACATCGATAGCAATGGCAATAAATTCTTGATGAATAGTGATGTCAATATTTATAGAACCGATTTATACAATCCTGCATCGACGTTTATACGGTTATTATCAAACGATGTTATTCGAGAAGACTTGGTGGTTAGCACAAATCCTAGAAAAACTTTTGTCTATGGAGTTAATTTGGGAAGCGATGCTATCTTTGACTATACAGAACAAGGGGTTAAACATGGCGGTTAACATTATGCATAGTCCGACAAAATTTAGATCACCAGTTTTCTTGCGATGTTATGTAAGGATTTAATAGGGTAAAGAAATAGAAGTAACAATTAAGATCGCTATTTGGAGAGATACCTATGCTAGGTTTGTTTAAAAAATATCTTGCAATTTTTGATCAAAAGTTGCGCAGTTGCGTGCAGCATATTACCAGCAAAGTCAAATGTTCTAGCGGTTTTTTCCAAGCCTACCTTGCTCTGCCTGTTAAGGCTAAGCAGTGGATAAAAACCCGTGGCTTCAAAGGACAGCCATGGTTCTTAATGATTTGGCAAAAGATGAAGCACTTTGTAATTAATTTGATGTTAAAAATTAATACATTTTTTTTATTGTATGCGGCCATTGCGATTGTAGTAATATTAGGGATTTATTTCTATGTTGGACAACGGAATTGGTTGGTATGGCATCTTGCTGAGCAAAAGGCATTACAAAAAAGCGCAATGGGGAAAAATGGCGATTTGCAAGAGTTGGAGGGACGCCTTGAATCCTATATGACTGTAACCGCCAATCAGTTGATGGATCTACAAAGAGAAATTAGCCAATTATCAGATCAGCAAAAAAAAATTATCAAACAGAAAGATGAGCTTAACAAAGAGACTCTTCCACTCGACGCAATACCATTAAAAAAAGATCTGCAACGTTTAGACAAAATCGTTAAACAACATAGCAAGTCTATAGTTCAGGTTACCAATAGTGTGCAAGAAATGGAGAGCAGAGTCCAAACACTTGAACATCAAGATGTGCAAGAAGCTGAACGTAGAGTTATTGCTAAGGCAGCCATAAAAGAAGAAGTTGTTACACAACTAAAGATCCTCAAGGGCAGCGCAGAAAAAGATCATAGACAACAGCAACGCCAAAGTTTGTATGAAAAATATATGGGTGGGAAACCGTCTACTAAATGAGCAAAAATATGATGAAACTAAAAAAAATGGTCCTAGGGTTGTGCTTTGTTTCAGCCCACCAGCTACATGCTGAGCCTTGCAGGGAGACCCCCACTACCCCTCCAGTACTTTCTGATGACGTTGCAAATGCTATTGAGCAGCACCTGTCCACAGGTGTTAAACAACAAGAGAGAAAACAATTTACGCGTGGTGTACGCTGCCAAAGCCGCGGATATAAAAAAACCGATGGCAAAATTTATCTGCTCCCCAACTGGCCCGCCTACACGGTATTTTTTCGGGACAATGATTTAATTCAAACTATTTTTAAAGCCGATTTTGCTTCACAGGCATATTCTGGACATGGCGGAACAGAGGGGCTGCCCAGTTTAATTTTTGGAGAAGGGCCCCTTAGAATTCAGGATATCCTGCTTGCAAGTAAGTTGCTTATTCAAGGCGTGGTGCAATCTGTGAATACTGCTGGTGTGCACAAGATACCCCAAGACTTAGCCGATAGGTCCAATTATTTATCAATTCTGGCCAATCAACAACTAGTGTTTGGCGCTGATGCAAATCGCTACCAGGTTTCCATTGACTATGGGCGTCACTTTAGAAAAGGTGATTTAACGTTGGGTGTTCATATTCCCGTAGTGATGAAGTATCAACGGTTGCGATTGTTAAATGATATTTCAGATGATAATTTTTTAAAAATAACTAGAGTCAGACAGGGACGAGATCCAGGGCCAGGAAAAGATGCAGGTATGCAAGTGCCGGGCCTGGAAGATTTCACCGATCTGCAATTTCCTTATGCTAATCTTGAAGCTTTTGTATCGGCTATTTTTGCTCAAAACGACATTGCATTTAACCACTCAGAAACAACCGCCGATGTGAGTGATGTAAGTGCTTACCTTAATTTGGATGTGCGCTCTCGCTATTTTGCCCGTTTTGTTACAGGAGTAAGTTTTACCCTTCCAACAGCTCCTGACCGTAATATGAGCAAGCTTTGGGATTGGGACATTGGTAATGGTGGCTTTTTTCAAATGGCATTGTATGGGTCATGGTTATGGCAAATCAATCGCTGGTGCAACCCGTATCTGCATGCCAGAGGGACGGTAGGATTCCCGGCAAATGTTAATCGCCGCGTGCCTAACATTGTTTTAAATGCTGCAAATCAGACTCTTAATGGCACTACTCCTGTAGCTGGGCAGGTTGTTGATAGTTTAATACCTTTTGGAAAATCATTACGTTTCCCTGCTCTTCCGAATCCACCGGTTATAACATCTAGTTTAACCGATACAACTCTTCGTAACGTTGCAGCACAGGCCATTAAAGTTAAAATTAACCCAGGCCCTGAGTTTTTTATGCGCGTGGGTAATACGTTTGATGCGATTGGCGGCTATAAAGGATTTTTGGACATTTCCTATGATCTGACCCTCAAAGGCAAAGACTATGTGGTTAACCGTTTAGTAGACAGTTCCTTTGTCACAAATATTTTAACTCAGAACTCATGGCGTATTTCGCATCTGGTTATGGGTAACTACAGCTATCAATTTGATGAGCACTATCGTGCGCGTGCAGGAGTGTTCTATGTCTTTGCTGGTCGCAATACTCTTAAGTCCGCTGGTTTTGAGCTGGCCTTTAATGCCGAGTTTTAGTTGATTTAATCTAGAACATCCCCTTCTCTAAACAACTTTGCGCTAGCATCTTTTCCAATTTGTTATAGAATGTAGCACTTCTTTATAGAGTTAAAACATTGGTCTACACAACAGTATGAGGTATAAAAACGATGAAAACGTTATTCTTTTGCTCTAATCAGAGCCGCCTGATGGTTCTTGTAGGAACTATGATTGTAAGTGGTATGAATATACAGGCTGCCAAGCCCGATACTAATACTAAAACATCAGCGGCAACTTCAGTTAGTACAAGCTCGTCTTTAACGACAGCTGCTGCAGCAAGCAGTGTTGTTTCTTCCGCTGCCTCTGGTGGGATCGATGGTTCTAAAACGGGTGCTATGGTTGGAGTGCCGGATGCTAAAGAGGAAGTTGCTTTACAGCAACAGCTTAAGGAAATAATATATTTTTCTGAAAATGACAAAAAAAATGAAGAGATGGCAAATAGCTACGTCCTTGTAGGTTCAGTTGGAATAATTTTAGCATGTGCTGAATTACTTAAAGGTAAGCAATTAGAAGAACAAAAGCACGTATTTATAGCGTACGATTGGCATGAAGCTAGAATTAAATCTAAGTTAATTATAACCCCTACGCTTAAACAACGCATAATTCCCCTGGTTGCAGCGGTCATTAAAGAGAAGCATCTAGAGTGGTTAGCAGCAGTAGTCCGTTTGTCGAGTACAAGGACCCCTAATGCGGCGTATTGGAAGAATGAGGCATCCCTGCGAGCTGATAGCTTGCTAGACGAGTCTTTAAGGCTTGCTGTTTGGGTTGGGGAGCTTCCTTTAGTAGAAGTTTTTATTGAAGCAGGTGCAAAAGCGAGTGCTTGGACACATTTCTTCAGGAAAGGCGGAAATCAAAGCGGTACAGTATTAATGCAAAGTGTTTTCATTGGGAATGACCAGGCTAAAGAAACTAAAATTTCAGTACTAAAACTTCTTGCTCGCGATAAAGGGAGCCTTGATCTAAAAAATGAGCGTGGTGAAACAGCGTTAATAATGGCTGCGGATGCTAGGGAATATGATGCGGTGAAAATACTCATTATTGCTGGTGCAGATATGAATGCAAAAGATAACGCTGGAAATACGCTTAATTCTATGGCCAGCAAAGATCAACAATTAGTGCAAGCAATCAGAGACGCTTTAGCAGATCCTGACTGTAAACAGCCTAAAAAAATGTAGGTAGTTCCTGTATTGTTTGCTAAAAAGTTTAGCCGCTTTAGGACTATTTTAAGTTCGGTCGCTTTTGTGCGGCCGAGCTGGTTCCACAAAAATATCGATTAGCATCCATTTTTTTGTCCGGGCTGGGCTGTTTCGATGTTTTTTGTTAATTTCTATCCGCAATTGACAAAGATAATATTAATGATAGAGTTAAAATAGTGATTTTTATAAGTCTAAACCTACCTTTTAAGGTCGTCTTCGCCATAGGGCTGCGACGGACCAAGGAGTTTGTCATGTTCAGGCAATATTCGTCTGATTCCGCTGACTTTATTCTAACTTGTGCGTATTTACGCGCCGATCGGCAACCTTTTGCTTTATCAACTATTTCTATTTCTTCCTTTCATTCTTCTTTCCATCATCACCATTCTTTCCATCCATCTCATTAATTCTTAATTTTTCATTTTTTATTTATTGCGTTTAAGTCCTTGGGACTTGATGCAAATATTTTTTGTTTAATTAGTTTTTTGTTCAAGAAAGGTGCTACGCACTTGGCTTGGGCGGATTATGTTTAATTATTTATTTTAGAGGAATAATAATCATGAATTGTGTTCTTAAAAGACGTATTTTTACGTATATTTTTTCGTTATTTTTATGTGGTTTAACTAGTCAAGTTCAGGCGGCAGCACCACCTCAAGCGGCGGTGGCAGCTCAAGTTCAATCAGTAACAAGACTTGTGAATAACAAGCAATCGGATGAAAAGGATGGGAAGCTGACAGTTGCGCTGGGAGGGTTGAGCATTGCACCTGCACCAAGTAAGGACACAAGTAAAGACAAGGGAAAGCAGCCGATGACGACGTTCGATAAGATAGTTGTGCAGGTACGCTACAATCCGTGCATTGACCAGTTAGGATTCGATGAGTTAAAAGTCTTGCGTGATGCAACCCTGCCGGATCCTGATGGAAGCGCGAAAGCAGCACGCTGCGCACTTGAAAATCGTGCCGCAAAGTTGTTTGACATCAAGGACGTCATTCGTCAAGTTAATCAAATCTACAAAGGCCAAAATCTTGATGTCATTATCTGGCTCACCAATTATTACGGCAGCGTTGCAAAAAAAACGCTTCAGTGGTATGCCGACAATGTTTTCAAAAACTTGACATCGACCTCAATGGTTTGGGGTGCAAACCTTGATAAATGGATGTTTATTGCCAACAACTCAGCAAACTTGAAAGCGGCTAAGCCAACGCAAATAAGCGCACTTAGGGCAATTAATCCAGCCAAGAAAGATACATGGATATCTGCAACAGAATGCCCTTTTATTCAAAGGCCACTTGGCATGCTTGCAGATGTGCAACAGGCACGTTTTAGAGTCTTGCAATCAACGGACTTTTTTCAATGGCTTGTTAGCCTGAAGGGGTCGGTAAATGACTTGTATGGCGATGTGTGTTCAAAGTTGTGTAGAATGCGCCCCTCTACGGTTTCTAGCAATCTTGATGCTCCAGATGCACGACTGGGATGCACATTCCGTCAAATTGGCTATTATGTACCATATTTGGATGTTCAGCTGGAACGTTTTGGTAACAAAAGCTTTTTAGATATCGATATATATTGCACATTTCCTGTGTTGCAATATTTAGAAACCATTTATTACATTTACAAGATTGCTGCATATAACGCTGCATGTAACGAGGCATCAACGAGTAACATTATTTTTCTAGTTAATCTTAGAGAAATAACCTTCTACACGGTTCCTGGAGAGGCAACGCCGTTTGAAACCCTGGGGGTTAACACATGGCAGCTGTTGTCACAATTGCTGCCAAAGTTAGCTCAAACTGTTGTAATTGATATCCAACCGTTTGCTTATCTTCAGCTGCACGATGTACCATGCAAAGCTAGTGGTGCGATCTTTAAGAAGCTAAGCGTGTTTAGTAAGGAGATACAAGCATGCTTACCCAAATGAACATTGCTAGAGCAATCAAAATGGTAGCTGTTGTGCTTATGTTTGTTGGTGCGCTGGTCTGCTTTAAGCAGTTTCTAGCTCAATCGATGCTGAGCGTGACGGTGCGCTACAACGAGTTTTTGGATACGTTTTCAGCAAGTGATTTGCAGTGCTTACGCGCATCCACCATTCCAAATCAAGACGCAGCAGCGCGCCAAGTGCTTTTAGAAAAAGTATTTAAGCCCTGTAGCATAGACAATGTCATGGCTGATCTAAGCAAAACTTATAACACAACGGATGTTGATTTTGTCATATGGCTTGCCGACTTTACGGGCAACGTCTACACCAAAACTATGGATTGGTATGGGCAAAACGTCTTTGCAAAGTTGCCCCAACGTTCAACCGTGTGGGGTGCCAATTTTGATAAGTGGAATGTGATTGCCAGCAAGGCGAATAGCCTTGCAAAAAGCGAGCCAGAACTTATTAAAAAAATGGCCAACATTAAAGCAGATGATTCTTCAACATGGCTGACTGCAGATCAATGTCCTTTCACTCAAAAGCAAATGAGTGTTGTGGCTGATGTGTCAGGTAGTAGGTTTAAAGCTCTACAATCAGGTGGCTTTTTTGCATGGCTTACAACGTTACCAGGTTCAGTAAAAAATCTGAGCGGTGGTGCTTACAAAAAGCTATGTCGAAATAGGCCTGAAACCATATCTCAAGATCTGAACAATCCAGACGCTCGAGTTGGCTGCAGTTTACGTCAACTTGGCCTGAATGTACCATTTTTAGAGGTTGATGTTAATGGGAAAAACTTGCTGGATTCCGATGTTTATAGCATCTCACCGTTGCTGGAATATCTTGAAGTCCTGTATTACATTGCCACCATTGTCCGTTCGGCTAACAACCCCAAGCGTACCATTATCTTTCTGGTGCATATGAGAGATCTGATGATCTTTTTAGTGCCTGAAGAAAAAGAGCGCTTTGCAACATTTAGGTTGAATGTGAATGAGTTGGTGCCCGGTGCATCCATTACCCTTGATATTCAGCCTTTTGTGTATGATGCGTCGCTAGTGGCTGCGCCATTTAAAGTGGGAGGCGGTGTGTGCAACGACCAAGATTTTATTCAAATGATGAAAACAATATTACCGAAATAAATATTTTAAATTTTAGGAGCTTATTATGAATTTTATTACAAAAAAATTGTTTAAAGGTGCAGCATTAATTTTAGTTACATTATTTTTAATTATTGGTGGTTATCAACTACTCAAAAATCCAGCTAAAAACCAAAACGAATTGGTTGCCGGGATGTTTGTGTGGACACCATTTATGTCCGTAAAACCTGATGGTAGTTATGAGGGCTTTGATGTTGATGTGGCCCAAGAGCTGGCCACACGCATGGGCAAAAAGCTGGTTATTAAAGATCTTGGTTCATTGGCCTCATTATTTATTGCTTTGGAGCAGGGCAAAATCGATATGCTTTTTTCTGGGCTTGATATCACTCAGCAACGCATGGCCAAGATGAGTATGATTCCCTACACCGGTCAGGCGGCTGATTATTGTTTAATGTTTTGGAACACTGTTCCAGAAAGCATAACAACCATTCAAGATTTAAAAACCTACTCCAGTGCAGTAGTGTGTGTTGAGCCGGGGGTGTCGACAGAAAAGTTCATTGATCAGTTGCCGTACATCACAAAGAAATCACTCAGCAGCAAGACAGATATGCTTTTGGATTTGCAGTACGGTAAATCATTGGCAGCTTTTATTGAAATTAACATGGCCAAGCGCCTTCAACAAAAAAATCCACAACTAAAAATACTATCCGTTCCGCTTCCACCAGAATTTCAAATTTATGGGATGGGCATTGCGGTTCAAAAGAACAATCAGACATTGACCGACCAGACAGCGCGGATCATTCAAGAAATGAAGCAAGATGGCACCATCAAGCGCTTTGAAACTAAATGGCAGCTGGAAGGATAACATGGTGGCATTAAATTTTATTTACGAATATGGCCCCTTGCTTATGCGAGGGGTTGTTATGACCATTCAGCTGTGGCTGTGTTGTATGGTTATTTCATTGTGTGTAGGGTTGGTGTGGGGTTTGTTGCGGTCAAATGCGTTACGCATGGCTGGAATTTCAAATCTGCTGGATGTTATCACGTTTGTTTTGCGGGGTGTTCCATTTTATGTACAACTGCTCATTGCCTACTTTGTGTTGCCTGAATTTTTAGGTATTAATCTTTCACCCTTTGCAGCAGCCCTTTTTTCATTGGGGCTGTGTTCGGCTTCGTACGTAAGCCAAATTGTGCGCGGCGGAATGAACGCCATTGCTCAGGGCCAATGGGAGGCCTGCTTTGTGCTGGGACTGACTAAAGTTCAAACGATTCGTTATGTCATGATTCCCCATTTGCTGCGCACTATTTTACCCATGCTAACTGGCGAACTGGACCAACTTTTAAAAACGACATCTATTGTTTCTGCCATTGGGGTAATGGAGTTGACGCGTGTGGGCATGAACATTATTGCACGAGATATGAATCCATTGCCGGTTTATTTGGCTGTTGCCGTGATGTATCTTGCTGCATCGTCAGTCTTAACGATTGTTTCTGGTTATCTGGAAAGAAGGGTGCGTTATGCTGTGCGCTGAAAAAATTAACGTTCTTTTCAAACAAAACAACAAAATCATTCAGGGATTAAAATCAGTTTCTGTGACTTTTTTTCCGGGGCGAATTACGTTGCTGCTGGGCAAAAGTGGGGCAGGGAAGACTACCTTGTTGCGATGTTTGGCTGGTCTTGAAAAAAATTTTGATGGGCAAATAACGTTGGATAATCAAGACACAAAGCAACTAACACCGAAACAACGTGCAACTAAAATAGGCTTGGTATTTCAGCAATTGAATTTGTTTCCACACATGACCGTGCTTGCAAACTGTGCATTGCCGCTGCAAAAAGTTTTATTACTTTCACGCGAGCAAGCCGAGCAAAAAGCATGTGCCGTGTTGGCTGAACTGGGGATGGAAACGCTTGCTCAATGTTATCCAGCACAACTTTCGGGTGGGCAACAACAACGGGTTGCGCTTGCTCGAGCGCTAGGCTTGGGTCCCAAGATTTTATTGCTCGATGAACCCACATCAGCGCTTGATCCTGAAAATTCGTTGATTTTAGCTCAAATTTTAAAGCAACTATGCACGCAAGGCATTGCTGTTGTTATTTCATGTCAGGATATGACCTTTGCCAAAATGGTATTGGATAGAGCCTATTTATTGGATGGGGGACAAATGATTGAGCGCACAGAAAATGTTGCGGATGTGGGGGAGAATGCGGCTTTGATGAGATTTTTAGGGACTTAATTGGCCGTTCACCCTGAGTGATGCCGTGTGGTTCGATACGATTGCCAACGCAATCACTCACCACGAACGGCATCGTATCGAAGAGGTGCGAAGAATAAGGCCGCTCGTGGTGAGTGTTTTTGCAAAGCAAAAACGTATCGAACCATGCGGCCTTATTTGATTATCCACCCAGCCGCTTGCCCTCACTAAATAAATAACGGGCTAGGTTGTCCAAGTGCACGGCAATAGTTGTGTTGTCGTCAGCGTGACGACCTACCGTTTCTACCGCGAAGGGTGAAGGAATTAAGGTTTGCAGAACCGAGCCTTGGTGGCGACAATAGGGTTGATTTGAAAAAGCCACGCATGTGCCCGGCTCTGGTTTGGTTGAGAGCCAGAGCTTAATAATTTCATCCGTGCCTGGGCGACGGATTTGTCCATTGGGCATAGTAACCATGGGAGCGGTGAGAAATGAAATGGGAACTTTTTTCAAGTCGTCCGGTATATCAACTTGGTCATACACCAGTTTGGCTGCTTCTGCTTCGGTAGCTGGCAGAGCTGCGGCTTCATCTTTCTTCCAATCGCAACGAACAAAAGCTTGATCTTTTTTTGCATTCACAAGAACATCACTATGTTCTAACACGGGGTCTAGCAGCCGTTGTCCTGCCAAAAATAATATTTTTTCAAACCTCACCCCATGTTGCCATTGTTCAACTAAATAGGCCATGCGGTTACGCATGCGTAGTACGGTGGCTCCCAGGACCAATGCATACCGGTAGGTTAAATGTGTGGGCTTAATAGCTTCGATTAAATTCAGTTTTTGGAAAATAGAAAAAAAAGCATTTCTCTTGTCAGCAAAAATTTCAGGAATCTCCCAGCGCTCTTTGCCTGGGCTGCGTAGCCATTCTTTTTGAGTTGCTTGTACAATGCTGGCCAAGGTCCCATCGTGCTGTACGTTGGTCAAAGCAAGCAAATCAATCAGAAGTTGAGTTGGTTTACCATCAGGATGTAAAACATTGGTCAATGCAAAACTGTAAATGCTGATCAGGACGAAAAATAGAATAGAAAGGACATGTGATGTGCGCATAATGTTCAGATTAGCGCAATGTGGGCCAAAAACCTAATAGAAATCGACATTCTTTCAATGATTGATTCGGGTTGAGTTGTTCTGCCTTTAACCTCCAAAATATAAAACACTTGCTCTTTTAAGTGATCTTTAATTAATATTAAGTAAGAAACTGTCAAATTTCGCCAGTTTGATGCATAAAAAAGATGGGTATGGGAACAAAATTAAGAAATTTTTTAGAAGAGTGGCCGCGGAATTTTATACAGGATAATGATCTGCAAAGCGTCCTGGGTGTTTCTGATGACGCTCGATATTCGGTAGTGAAAAGGGCTCTAAAGCAAGGGCTATTAGTTCGAGTACGAAGAGGTCTATATCTAATTTCAAGCAAAACCAAACAAATTCTTCCCGATGAATTTGTATTAGCTTCCCTCATTTATAGGCCATCAATGGTAAGTTTGGAGTCGGCTCTTTCTTATCATGGTTGGATTCCCGAAGCTGTTTATTCAACTACGTGTGTTACTCCCAAACGAGCACAAGAATTTAAAACATCCATTGGAATCTTTAGTTATAAGAGAGTGCCAGCTTCCAGCTTTTATAGTGGCTCTAGACGAATTGAAACTCAAACAGGAGTTTTTCTTATAGCAGATCCTTGGAGAGCTCTTGCTGATTTTATCTATGTAAGACGTAAATCATGGAAATCACTTGCCCAGCTGGAAGCTGATGTACGGATAGATAGAGATACAATAAAAAACAGTGATGTTCAGTTACTGGCAGAATTAGCTCATAGCTATCCAAGTCTTTGTGTGCGGAAGCTCTTGAAAGTCTTTTTAATTGAAATGACAAAAAAATAATAGAGTGTGATTATGAGTATAAAAATTATAGAAGATCGGTTAAGAGAATATGCGCCAATATCACAGCGTGATGAACTCAATGCCATTAAGGAAATGGCTCAAGAAATTGCATTAAGTGCTCTTGCACGAGCAGGTTTTTTTAGTAAGGCAGCTTTTCAAGGTGGTTCCTGTTTGCGCATCGTTCATAAGTTAAATAGATTTTCAGAAGATTTAGATTTTATTCTATTTGACCCGGATAAAACATTTGTATGGGAATCTTTTTTGAAAGCTTTGCAGCTTGAATTTGCTATGTTTGATCTCGAATTTCAGGTGCTTGATCGATCAAAAGCCGATCAAGCAATAAGAACAGCTTTTTTAAAAGATACTTCATTTGGTAAGGTGCTGCTTCTTACTCATCCACGAGGACCTTCTGATAAACAAACTATTCAAATTAAATTAGAAATCGGTACTAATCCATCCGCGGGATCTGGTTATCAGAAATATTACCTTGATTTTCCTACGATGTTCTCAATTACTGCGCAGGATTTGCCAAGTTTATTTGCAAGCAAAAGCCATGCTCTTTTATGTCGGCCTTATGTGAAAGGTCGGGATTGGTTTGATTTTGTGTGGTACGTATCAAAAAAAGTTGTACCAAATTATATTCATCTACAAAATGCTTTGGAACAAATGGGGCCTTGGGAAAATCAAAAAATAATTGTTTCGAAGGAATGGTTTATTGCTGCACTAAAAAATAAAATTGTAACGGTGGAGTGGCAAAATGCTAAGAAAGACATTGAAAACTTCTTACGTCCTAATCAACGAGAAATGTTAAATCTTTGGGGACAAGATTTTTTTCTTGCTATGGTTGCAAAACTAGCTGATTATCTGCCAGAAAAATGATGTTTGTGATATTGACTATACAAGTACCGAGCTAGAGTGTCCAAATGGGAGGCAAGGGCTAGTTGCGGGTTGGCCTCTTGGCCGACAGTTTCTACAACAAAGCCTAGTGGCAACAGCGAGCTAACGATGCTGTCATCGTATAAACAAAAGGGCTGCCCAGAGATACACAGGCATGAACCCGGAGCCGGATTGGTTTTTAGCCATTGGTCAATCGTGTCCGCTCTGCTGGGGCGCTTTGTAAGTCCAGATTCTGTTTTTTGGCAGGGCGCATCAATAAAAGTAACCTGGATCTTCTCCATGCCTAGTGAAAGCGTTGCTTGTTGATAGGCAACTTTTGCAGCTTCAGTTTCTGTAGTTGGCAGAGAGCCAACCAACTTCCAGTCTGGACGTACATATTGTTCAGCACTTGTCTGATTTATAAGAACAGCTTCACTTTCTTGAACAGGGTCCAGAGAGCGCTGTCCAGCTAGAAAAATAATCTGTTCAAAGCGGACTCCTGCATCCCACTGTTTAATTAAAAATGCTAAGCGAGAGCGTATAACTCGAATGGGAGACCCCAGTATCACGGCATAATGATAATATTTCTTTGTGGGGGCAATGGATTTTAAGCAACCCATGTCTTCTAGGAGTGGAATTATTTGATCTCGTTTATCTTTAAATACATCTTGTACTTGCCACAATTCTTTATCCGTCGAGCGAACCCAAACTTTTTGAGTGCCATCAACAATTCCCTTGAGTGTTCCGTCATGCTGGACGCCAGTTATTTTTAGCAACTCAAGCAGTTGAGGCGATGGGGTTTGATCAATGTTTAATGGATGTGCCGCACTCAGTGACCAGAGAAAAAGTAGCGAGGGTGCGATATATTTTTTAATCATAACTTAATTTTTAAAATAGGATTTGGGGTGCCACGGACATATTGTTTTTCAACATAGCGCAAGAGAGCTCGTTGATTTTCAAAATCTAACTTTTTTTCTGTTGCTTGGAGGTCTAGCCATTCATAGGCATCGTGTTCATGAGGCGATAGAGTAATTTTTTCATCGCCATTGATGAAGGCAACAAAAACAGGCAAGGTCATGATGCGATTACTACGGGCTTCATAAAAGGTTTCTACCATATCGACAATGTACACTTCAAGTGGCACAAGCCCTGTTTCTTCTTTAAGCTCACGCAATGCAGTTTGGGTTGCAACTTCATTTTCTTCGGTGGTTCCAGAGACCATTTGCCAGTTGCCGGCAAGGTATTTGCTGCAGCGGCGAATTAGTAAATACTGCTTAGTATCCTTGCGGACAATAAAAACCGTGACGGCTGGAGGAGTGATAGCTAGAGGATAATCCATAATAAAATCCTTAAATTTTGATTTTATGTTGCTTCAAGTTTATTCTTTATGTGTGTTCTGTCCATCTTTGTTACGGAGTTGAAAAGGTCTATGATTTTGCTTCCTAACCATTTAACCATCTTGCGTATGTTTCTGACCCCTGTCTTTGTCATCCTTTTTTGGATAGGTGGAGCGGCTACGCTGCCGGCCATTCTAATTTTTATAATCGCTTCAGTTACAGATTCTCTGGATGGCTATTTGGCACGACGGCTGGACAAAATGTCTGATTGGGGAGCCTTCTGGGACCCGTTGGCCGACAAAGTTTTGGTAGGGTCAGCCTTTATCTGTTTTGCGTTTAAAGCTTTAATTGCCTGGTGGGTGGTTGCACTCATTTTTTTCAGAGACTTTTTGGTTACTCATCTTAGAATGTATACCCTAAAAAAAGGCTATACGCTCCAAACAACCAAGCTTGCAAAGTTTAAAACCGTCATGCAAGTTGCTGCCATTTACGGTATTTTTGCTCAGGTCTGGGTTCATCAAGGCTTTGCAGGTAGCGCATTGGATGCCTGGACTACTACTATTTCTCAGGCTATGGTTTATGGCATGCTTGGTTTGGTGGTATACACGGGGTTGGATTATGCCCTAAAAATTTGGATGAAGGGCAGGGGCAGGTAATGGTTAAACAAAAAATTGCTTTATTTTTGGCAACAGTGGGAGGAGCGGGTTATTTTCCTGGTGTACCTGGCACATTCACCAGTGCTTTAACCGCAGTATTCTTTTATTTTTTCTTGTCGACTTTATCCTTGCCGGTCGTGTGCCTTTTTTTAATGTGCCTTTTTTCTCTTGGCGTATGGTCCTCTGACGTGGCTGGTCGCCATTGCAATCAAAAGGACCCTTCTTGCATAGTTATTGATGAAGTAGTTGGCATGGGCGTGGCACTTCTGTTTGTACCTCCTATTGGGTGGATGTATGTGACCGCGTTTGTGCTTTTCCGTATTCTTGATATAATGAAACCATACCCTATTAATCGTCTAGAGGCATTGCCTGGCGGATGGGGGATAATAATGGATGATGTTACTGCTGGCATAGTTACCCGCGTTCTTATGGGTATTCTGGTGCATCTTGTTTTTTAATCCTCTTAAATTTATTGTTAATCTTGAAAAAAATAGAATTAATGGCCGTTGGTGCTGTTGATAATTGGAGGATTTTTATATGAATTATAATATTATTTTTGGAATGGTTGTGGCTTTTTCATTGCTGACAACTATTCAACCGGCAACCCCAGCAGCAACACCTCCGCCTGCGCCTCCTCTGGTCATTGATGATCCGCCTGGTGCTAATGGCTTGCCGACCGGCATACCTACGCCAAGCACGACAAGTCCTAGTGATACAAAGGGTGCAGATCCTACGTTTCTTGGTGTTTTTGTAAGCTCACCAACTGCTTCACCGCATCCTTATCCTTCGCCCCATAGTTCCCCTATGGGACAAACATCATCAGTTACTGCAGTCGCTGTAGCAAGTACTCCAACTGACACCAAGCATTCAGTGGCGACGAGTGTTGGTGTAACGCCAGCACATTCACTGCAACGTTTAAGTGTAGTTGGTGGAACAGAAGTGTTTGCTACTGCTAGTCGTGATCTTAATGTAGCAAGTGCAGGAGCAAGCGCTTCTATTCAAGAGAGAAATCGTCACATAGTAACCAGTCAAATGTTGGCAATGGTTAACGCCATGAAACAAAAAAATACGGATACACACAAAGAATTAATGACAGACATTCTTGAGTTTTTAAAATCAAAATTCGAATCAGATGATAAAGCTTGGCAAGCTATTTCTAATGCCGCAGATCAAAAAATGGGGCAGGCAGCCTATTGCCCTGACGCAGTTAAAGATATTTATTGGTTTTATCGATTACAATTAGCGGATTATAAAGGACTAGAAGAACATATTCGTGATTGCATTTTGTTGAACATAAAAAAAGTCAATTTTGAGCTTAAATCTTTGCAACTCCAAAAAACAAAAAAATCATATGTGCTTAAACAAATTGATCCTCAGCAAAGAGGAAACACCCTCAACATTATTTATTATTACTCAAGCCTTGCCCATCCTGACTTTGGTCGGCAAAATTCAGATATTCAAGATGATGAGCTGGAGGCAGCTAAGAAAAAGGCTGCAGAATTAAAAGCGGCAGAACAAGCAGCATACGACGCAGACATAGCAGAATTTGGCATGCCAGGACAACCCCCGCCAGATTGTGCTCCGTGGTGTAAAACATT
>Ga0207123_1068_pt1 | contig 18828 bp, 15 predicted proteins | sample Alteio_BWMinHeat_39_FD_153503 | JGI IMG/M metagenome (GOLD analysis project Ga0207123, IMG submission 153503) | Enriched cells from forest soil in Barre Woods Harvard Forest LTER site, Petersham, Massachusetts, United States -... | ecosystem: Environmental > Terrestrial > Soil > Temperate forest >... | reverse complement strand
TCCCTGGAATAGCTTGAGCCTTCGATCATCATCAGTCATTTTCGAATTAACGTAGATGTTCATCCGTATGTCTCCTTCTTTCGATAGTCTTCGCGAACCTTGGATCTATGCGAGCAAATCCGTCTCAGCAAAGGACTGCTCACCAGGACAGACGTTTTTCATTAGCAACAGAAGGGTACCGGTCCTGAATGTGTCTCAAAATGGAGTGGCGAATCCGGTTCGGGTGACCGTGTTTTCGATTAACCCGAAACCAAGACCTTCTCTTTAACTGATGAAGATCCTATCAGCCCGCGCAAGAGGTCCACATAAAAGGCCCTTTGTCCTGCGACAAACAAAAGCAGCCCGACGAACGTAGCGAGAAGAGCAGTAGTTTCGAGCATTAGTCGGAGCAGCGGAGAGAGGGATTGACTGAAAGCGAAGCCGACCGCAAGAGCGATTACTCCAGCCGCGACGCTCGAAGCCAGTGGCGGGGTCACGGTCCGAACAATATCCCAGAAGGAAATCTCCGTGCCATGTACGGCCCAAGCGATAAGAGGAATAAGCCACAGCGTCATTACCACCGAGTAAGCACAGGCTACCCCAATCGGCCCATAAGGCAATCCCAGAAGGTAAGCGACGATCATGATTGGCGCGATGAGCAAAGACATTCTTGTCAGCCGGCTTATGCGCCCGCTCGCCATCAGCAGCCACGATAGGGGATTAGCTGTAGCGAAGACCAAGATCGTCGGCGCAAGCCAGCGAAAAATAGGGGCGGCGTCTTTCCATTGCGGACCCAATAGAACGAGGACTACATCATCCGCAAAAAGAGCACAAGCGATCGTCAGCGGCAGGGTGAGTGCCAGCACTAGAGAGTAGCCTTTCAAAAAGTACCTCTTGCGGCGCCCAGGATCCTCCTGGAGCCGGGACAGCGCTGAAAATGCAACCTCACCGGCTGCCGAATTCAAGTTACTTGTAGGAATGTTGATGAGCTGGTAGGCCCGCCCGTAAAGCCCGATCGCATTGGCTCCCCAGAAACGGCCCAAGAGGATTTTTTCAAAGTTACTGGCCACATAAACGATAAAACCGTTCAAGGTGATTGCACCGCCGAAACGCATCATTGAGCGGATTCCAGCGCGCCTACGCGGCATCCCTGGGACCCAGCCTGAGGTCAGCCAAAACCCGATGGTGGCGGTAAGCGGAAGAGCGACCGTCATCGCCACCAGCGCCCAATATCCGTAGCCAGCCCTCGCTCCCCCAACGGCCACGCCGGTGCCCAGCATTAAGGAGATTACGCCTACGACCGCCAGAGTGGTAAAGCGCATCTCGCGTTGTAGAAGCGCTGAGTGTTGCACGCCTGCCGCATTGAAGAGAAATCCGACCGCCAGAACAGCCGTCACACCCAAAAGCCGAGGCTCGTGGTAAAAGGCAGCTATAAACGGCGCCATAGATAAAGTAATAATTGTGAGCACCGCGCCAAACAGAATGTTGATCCAGAACAACGTCGAAATCTGCTCTTCCGTGACAGTCGGCCTCTGAACTGTGGCAGCGGAAAGGCCGAAATCCCGGAATAGGTCCAACACCCCCGTGAAGGCAGTAACCATACCGACCAATCCGAACTCCTTGGGTCCCAGGAGTCGGGCCAAAATCATGAGAGATCCCAAGCGAATTACAAAACTTGCCGCCTGCGCACCGCCTCTTGCGAGACCACCCCGAATTGTCCGCTCCTTCAAATCTCTCATCGTGAACCTGTAATCCTCATCACTGCGTTCGAATCTGAGATTTGCCTGAGCTCGCCAGTGAACAGATAAAGAAATACTCCACAGCAAACGAGCGGCTGATAAACGGAATGTTTGCCGTAATATGCATTTGAATCGCCTTCATCAATCTTCCCCTTGGCTCATCATGATGCCAACGATGAGAGGTCGGGATAAGTCTGTCTATATGGAAGAATCGCGCCAGACTTTGCCGGAATTCGTCGAATGACTGAGTGTTGTTATACGGCCAGTATATTTGTTTATTTCGGTGATCAAAATTCACATACGATACGACGAACGTGCCGTTTCCCTTAAGGATTTGGGCAATCTCCAAGAATTTCTGCGACTGAAAGCTCCCTACGTATTCAAAGACTCCCTGGGCGATGATAATGTCAAAGCTCTTGTTGCCGAATCTAATTGGATGCTCAAGGAAGTCAGTTTGAATTAAGTTTGGGTCTGGGGCATGTGTGGCGATATCGATCCCGTGATAATGGATATTGCCCGGGAGGAGCTGTCTTAAAGTTGCCGGCCCGCAACCGACATCAAGAAGATCGCAGTCTTTCCTGTGGGCGATCCGCCTTACTAGGCGGGCGGCCTTCTCCATTCGAAAATGGGGCCGCGCATATTTCAGGTTCTCGCAGCTCCAAAACTCCCTTTTGTAATACGTGTCGGCCGTTTCTGGCATGATTCAGCTTCCCTTTGGGGGTCCAGCAATGTTCAGGAACGCTTGCTCGATTTCATCTTCAGAACACGAGCTTGCGGCAGTAGAAAGCCTCCGCATGACAGCTCGCCGCATTACATTCCATCCCACGCAGGCGCATAAGTGAGAGGAAGGTGTCCTCTCGAAACCAGCGCTTACCATGCTGGGACTGGAAGGTGTCGATGATGTAGCGAATTTTTTTTTGGAAAACCTCGGGCTCAAGTGGTACGAAGAAATTCGGCTGGCCCAGATCACCATCGTATTTAGGAATCTCGTATTCCAAGATCATATGATCCCGAAACGTATTCCAGGTCAATTCGGAGATAAGACGGTGATCTTGATGAGCATCCTTACGGCTGTGCGTAAAAATGATATTCGGAGAAATCGTCCGTTTCAATTCTTCGAATACGGCTTTCACCTGGGCGCCCACAAAAGGCATGAACCCATCGGGAAAGTCTCTTAAGAGGGGGCCCTTCAATCGGTCAGCCTCCACAAATAGTGTCGCCCCACGATGTGCCTCGGCTTCCCGAATTCCGATGGCGCTGAATACCACCCAGTGAAATACGGCCGCTTTGTATTGTTCGGCCAGCCGGAGGATCGTACCGCCACACCCAATTTCGATGTCGTCTGAGTGACAACCCAAGCAAAGAACATTCAGCGTATCGCTCACTCCGCCGTTCAGGTGGAGTCGGATCATAGACCAGCCGACATCAACGCGGAGCGACTCATGTCTGGCGTCGCTTGGTTCCACACCTTCCATGGAGCTGTACCCTGGTTCAGTTCGTCAAGATGATGTTTGTCCTTAAAGGTGTCCATGCATTGCCAGAAGCCACGGTACTTATAGGCCAACAAGGATCGCTTCTCGATCAGCCGCTGGAAAGGTTCGCGCACGAGTTCCTCGCCAGGACGAATATGCTGGAAGATCTCATTACGCATGACGAAGAAGCCGCCGTTGATCCAGATATCGGTTCGGCTCAATGCGCAAATGTCGCTGACCATTCCGTTGGGCTCTGCACTCACGATGTCAAAACTCGCGGTCGGCTGTACCAAGAGAAGAGAGGCGATGGCATTGTTTTGACGAAAAGCTTCTAGCATTAGCGGAAGTGGAAGGTCGCTCAACCCATCGCCGTAATTTGCCAGGAACATCTCTTCGCCGCTCAGGTGGGGTTCTACTGCTTTCAGCCGTTCGCCTATGTTGGCGTTGATCCCCGTTTCTACAAATGTGATCGTCCAGTCGTCGATATCTCGGTTCAAAAGGTTGATTTTCTTGCCACCCTGCGACCAAACGAAATCGTTGGAGACCGATTCATCGTAGTTCAGGAAATAATCCTTGATGTACGTGCCCTTATGCCCAAGGCAGAGAATAAAGTCCTTGTGCCCGAAGTGGGCGTAGTACTTCATCAAGTGCCACAGAATTGGCCGGGTACCAATTTGTACCATCGGCTTGGGAACGTCACCCTCAAACCCTCTGAGCCGAAGCCCGGCACCGCCACAAAAAAGGACCACCTTCATAGTCCCCTCCCGTCTTAGCGCTCAAGAAACTGTTAGTTTTGGAATGGGCACGACGAAACGACCGCCCCAGTCACGAATGAACTGCAACTGAGTTGTGATTTCGTCTTTCAGATTCCAGGGAAGCACGACGACGTAATCCGGCTTGGTTTCTCGGATGTGGTCGGGATGATAGATTGGGATGCGACTGCCCGGCAGAAAGCGGCCCTGCTTGTATGGGTTGCGGTCCACCGTATATTCGATCAGATCCTTCCCGATGCCACAATAATGCAAGAGCGTCGCGCTCTTCCCGGGTGCCCCATAGGCAGCTACTGTCTTTCCGTGCTGCGCCGCCGTGAGTAAGAAATCTATCAAGGCGAACTTCGTCGCTCTCACTTGCTGCGCAAAACCCTCATAAGCTTCCACGGAATCGAGTCCGGCGCTTTCTTCTTCAGCAATCAACTCCCGGACGCTCTCCTGAATAAGATGAGCTCCACTTTCGGCCCGGCAGGCGTAGACGCGGAGGGAACCTCCGTGCGTGGGCAGCGCCTCGACGTCAAACACCCTCAGGCCATGGGCTTCCATGATTCGCACTGTGGCCAGCATGGAAAAGTACGAAAAGTGTTCGTGGTAAATAGTGTCGAATTCATTGTGTTCGATCAGTCGGAGCAGGTGAGGAAATTCGAGGGTCAGAACCCCATCAGGTTTGAGTAAGACTTTCAGCCCTTCTACAAAGTCGTTCAGATCGGGAACCTGCGCCAGTACATTGTTGCCGGCGATCAAATCTGCACAGCGGCCTTGGTCGGCTAGTTCCTTCGCCAATTGCGTGCCGAAGAATCGAACCGATGTGGGCACTCCCTTTTCATTAGCCACCCTGGCAACGTTTGCCGCCGGCTCAATGCCTAACACGGGCACCTTGCGTTTAACAAAGTACTGCAGAAGGTAACCGTCATTACTGGCGACCTCGACAACGAAACTCTGTTCGTTCAGGCCGAACCGCTTTATCATCTTGTCGCAATAGTTCTCACAATGTTTGAGCCACGAATCCGAATAAGACGAGAAGTAGGCATAGTCACCGAAAATATTCTCGGGGCTCTCATATTCCTCCAACTGCACCAGAAAGCACTGCTGGCAGACGTAGACGTGGAGGGGGTAATAGATTTCGCCACGACTCAGATCCGCCGCAGAAGGATACGTCTCGCAAAGTGGAGACATTCCCAAGTCAATAAACGTTTGCTTCAAAGCGGTGCCACAAAAACGACAGGGCTTAGCTAGGGTTTGTTTCCGAGATTCGACGGGAACAGTGAGTGTGGACATTCTCTTAAGCTCTCTGCGAAAAAAGGATTCAGGACGATCAGGCCGAGCTTCAGCAAACTTGGCGCAGAGCAAGCGGTACTTGTTCCCAAGCTACCGCCATTACGCTCACGAACACTGATCTTCTTATATCGGATTATCGCAATCGCTCTGCCAAAGTCGCCTCGCTTCGGAGGCGCTCGGCCTTATCTTAATGAGAGACAAGTATATGTAAATACATGGCTTAGGCTAACGAAAGGGGAGACAGATTAGCGGGAACTAGTGCTCGTCCGGGAGGAGCCATTAGCCTTTATGGCGAAAACATTTCCATTATGTATCCAACGCAGGGACTCATCCAGGTGCCCATCTTTACGGAGGCGTTCGATGTGATTTATACGGGTATAACGGCCGTGCTCAAGATCTTCAAAAGTAAGCCCGATAGCCCGATAAGCGTCTAGCAGCTCCTGTGCCCCCTGGCGGGCCGTCCACTGTGGTCGGAATTCCGGCAACACGCGGCGAATCTTATCGCAATTGACGCGATAACAACGCTTATCCGGACCCCCTCCCGGTGCATATTCGATCCGGCAGCCAGGCACAGTTTGCGAGACAATATCCGCGAGCGCACTGATGCGATAGTTTTCCGCCGTCTGGCCGACATTGAAGACCTGGTTGTGAACAGTCTGCTGGGGCGCTTCGAGGACGCTAAGCATTGCGGCGCTGATATCGCGTATGTGAACGATCGGGCGCCAAGGGGTGCCGTCACTCTTGATATACACACTGCCTCTCGTATATGCCGAGGCAACCAGGTCATTCAAAACTACGTCAAGCCGCAACCGCGGAGATGCGCCATACGCAGTCGCGTTCCTCATGAAGGTTGGGCTGAAATAATCATCCGCAAGACGCGCGACATCGCGCTCGACGAGTACTTTGGACTCGCCATAAGCCGTGACGGGGTTTAGCGACGCGTTCTCATCAAGTATTGCATCCCCCGCCGCCCCATAGGTGCTGCACGATGAAGAAAAGACGAATCGTTTTGCGCCCGCCGCTTTAGCCAGTTCGGCTAACCGAACTGCAGAACGGTGGTTGATATCGTATGTAAGCTCAGCATCCAGATTGCCTAACGGATCGTTCGACAATGCAGCCAGATGTACAACCGCGTCGAAGCCCTCGAGATCCGCTTCAGTGAGATCACGGATATCTTTGCGAATTTCAGAATTGTCGTCAGCTAAATTCCCAAAATCGCAGCCGGCGAACAGATCAGTGTCGAGGCCGATCACTTCGTGACCGGCGGAACGCAGGATTGGTCCTGTAACAGCTCCAATATAACCTTTATGCCCAGTCAGTAATATTTTCATGCCGGCTCCTTCTGAAAAGATTTTAGCTTCTGTTCGAGAGAACGCCTCTAGCTTGCCACGGTAGTTCATAGGCACTACCAGCAAAGCCTTTGGTATTTGTTGTGAGGCTACAGGACGTAGAGCAATCGAATGCAGTCGGTTTCAATTTCGCCGATCTAAGAAGGATCGTGTTGCATTTCTGCCGCTGCGCGTTCGGGAACGAGAGAAAGCAGGCCATTCTGGCATAACAGATCCGCCGCATCGCTGATCGCGGAGAAGGGCATGCCAGAACGTTCCGCAATGTCTAGTAGGGAGTGCTCGCCGTCGGATAGATTCAATACCCACAGGCGCGCATTGATCTCCGTTCCGATCGCATCTCCCCCAGTCGAACGGTAGAGGTTTCGCCGTCCTAGTTGAGGCTCACAGTAAGGATTCTGGTTGCAATATCGCCGATTGCTTTCGAGCACATCCAGGATGGCAGCACATACATGAAGCGACGCTGCGAGCTGTTGCGGCCGGATAAAATCGAGGTTGTCTGCTGAAGTGTGATACTGGGGAAAACTCCCCCACACACTACGCATTAGACAACCGACAGCTAGATTGAAGCCGGGAGAGCAGTACTGCCGCTCGTCATAGCCATAGGGCGAGAATTCCAGGACCTCAGACGGTTCGCCGCAGTGGCTAAGAACACAGGCTACGGCCCGGTCGATCTCCGCGTTTCCCCGCCGAGTCTTCTTGTAATGAAATCCGCCCGCGTCTCCAATGCAGGTTAATACCAAGCCATGGCGGATGCGCCCGACAGTTCCGCGGTTTCGCGCCAGCCAAGTGATGGCCCCGATCGTTCCTGGAATGAAGAGAAACCTGTAGGAGTATCGGAGATCTTGCCCGCAGAGGTGCTCTGCCAGAAAAGTGGCCACGGCAATTCCAGAAAGATTGTCATTGGCCAACGATGGATGGCAAGCATGACAGGAGATCAAGATCTCATCCGACGAACGCCCGGCCAAATAGCATTCTCCGTACGTCAAGGATCCATCTTCGAGAGTAGAGTCAATGCATATCTCGTAATCGCCATCCTTGAGCCGCGACATCTGCTTGTGACTAAGGCAAAATCCCCAATCTTCTTTGTAATAGGACGTTCGATAAGGGATCCAATCGGGATGCTCCGGAATCGTGAAGAGATGCGGCCTAAGCTCGTCCAGTGGCAAGGTCGCATGCACGGGAATGCTGTAATTCATTACGTGCAGGTTGCATTGCTGAAAGTCGACAATGCGCTTACCGCCGGGCTCCTTGATATAGGCATCCCTAATGTTCCACTCTTTGGGAACGACCCAATCGAAGACATTGGTTCCGGTGGGCACTTCGAAAGTACGGAGGGGAATTCTGTCCTGAATCAGGGCGAGAGTCTTTCGGATTCCATCACCGGTAATGCTCCGGCAAATCGGATACAAGGCCTTCGCGAATCGGTGCAACTCCCGGCCAATGCCTTCTTGATCTCTTCGGTCCAATTCCTTTAGCAATTCCATCGCTATTCAAAATTCGGGTAATTGCGATCCCTTTCAGAAATCACTTCGATCTTTTCCGGCCAGGTCATGCCGAAAGCTGGATCGTCAAATCGCACGCCTCGGGCCGATTCGGCGCTGTAGAACTCGGACATCTGATAAAAGACCTCGGTTTCGCCTTCCAAGGTCAAAAATCCGTGCGCGCAACCCTCGGGCACATAAATCATGTTACGTTTTTCAGCCGTTAGGATTACCGCGATGCTTTGCTTGAATTTCGGCGACTCCGGACGGAGATCCAGAACCACATCGTAAACTGCTCCCTTGGTACATCGTACCAGCTTGGCCTCGGCATATGGCGCGGCTTGATAATGTATGCCACGCAGCGTTCCTTTTCGCGTGTTAAACGAGAGGCTGCACTGCGCCAGTCTCGGGTTAAGCCCATGGGCTTCGAATTCTTCTTGGCACCAAGCGCGGGCAAAAAAACCGCGATCGTCTGGCTTCACTTCGAGGTGAATTTCGAAGACGCCTGGCAAGCGAGTGTCTAGAAAAATCATACTGGAACGATTAGCTTCTCGAAATATCAGCAAGAGCGTTGAGCTTGCCGAAGCAGACTTTACCGGGCCACAGGTGCTTGGGCCAGTTCATACTCCAGGACGCCATCGACGTTGCAAGCGTAAGCCAGCACTGCACGTTCCGCACCGTCACCTTCAATGCGCCAGGAATGCCCATCCATCACAACAGACATTTTGTTTCGGGTTCTCCACCACGAATCGATCTCGGCCGGAAGGGCACACCAAATCGACATCTTCTCACGCGAGTCGCGGAGGTAGCCGAGGAGGTCTTGATACACCGACAGGGCACCGTGTTCCATGATGTAATCAGGATGAACGATAAGGCTAACAAGACCATGCTTTTCTAAGATAAGGGCGATTTGCGTTTTCCAAAGATCGATAGAACGCTCATTTAGAATATGGAACAACGTATAGTCCTGAATCGTGGTCACTGGGAGTTCAAGCAGGTTGCCAATAAAATAGGGCATTACCGTGCAACATCCGCCTTGTTGAGGATCGAGATGCGCAACATTCGGAACGGACGTATCGTAGGAAAATTCAAGAGCGTCATACCAGTCAGGCTTACGGTAGAGCACTGCTGCGCGGAATCCTTTGGCTTGATATTTGCGCCCATAGCTATTAATGATGGCCGCCCGCCGCAAGAATTCTTGCCTGGTATCAAACAGCCGGCCATCATGGTTTAAATCCTGGACGACCACCTCAAAGCCGCGGTCGCGTATTAGTTCAAGGAGGGTCCCAGAAACGTCATACCGCTCTTCTGGAACGATTCCGAAGGCCGCTTTGATTCCAAAGGAATCATCGAGGTCCATCAGTGCCGCGCAATGGTCCCTTCCTGCGGAGCTTTCCACATCATGGGTCATCATCAAACAGCCGCTAGCGCCCTTTGGCCAAAACCATATGAACGGCACTTGTTCCACACCCCTGGCTTTTATAGCCAGCAGCAGGAGCCTCTCGCAGATCTGCTCAACTGTCGTGTCGACAGGCCACTTGGGGAAGGACCGCTCTTTCCAATTGCGAGCGCGGAATTTCTGGACCCGTTTGCGCACGGACAAAGATGTGAGCGGCCGGAACTGATAGTACAGTCTTCTCGCCAGATTCTCGAAGCTGCGCTTCATCCCCGGATCGTTCGCATAACGCTCGAGTCGAAGATTGTCGATAATTTCAGTGGGATCGAATGGCAGTCTGACCTTCACGCCTTCGGCTTTGACGTCGCCGAGCGCATCGTAACAGAAAGACGCTGTGTCGATTCCGCTCGCTTCGAAACACGAACGGCCGTAGCAGAGGGTATCTGCGCCAAACAGAAAATAACCGGCTTCCGCGTATAGTTCCCCGTTCAACCCAAGATCGATGAAATTCTTCGGGCAGCGATATAGGTCTTCCACGGCTTGACTAAGCATTCGACGTGTTCCGCGACCTAATTCCGATGACGCTGCTTCGGATTCTATGCATAACGGGCACTCTCGTTCTACAACAGAGTCCCAAAGGGATAACTACTCGGCGGTCATCGTATTAACTCATCCCGGGCTCTGACGGGAAGTAAATCTTACGATCCAAGGGTTCAAGTGGGCCCCGGTGTTCAAAGGCAACCAAAATCAAGCTTGCTCAACCGGAGATGAGCGGACGACTTGCGCGTTACCGAGATCCACACCTTGAAAGATGAGACTGTACTGGTCATCCAAAGCCTTTCGACACTCTTCGGCCCTCTGTCTGATCATTGGCTTCAGGATCGCGGCATTCTTCTCGAGTTTGCAAAACAGTTCAATTAGGGTGTCGCCATTTAATTCGCTAATGTCTTGGCAATATTCCGATAATCCCATTCGGCTCATCAAGGAAGAACACTTGTGGTGGAATGAGATAGAGATTACCGGCTTGTTGAGAAGCAGGGCTAAGAGAGCATTATGAAATCGGGTAGCCACCACTAGGTCAGTTGCCGCGAGTTGTGACAACACGTTCTCGGCAGAAGCGATCGGTTCTTCGATAATTCGCCCCTCCTCACAAATCACCGAACGTGTTTTCAGTAGAGATCTGAACTCTTGCGTCGTAGGCCTGTCGCCAACATCCCCGATTAGTAGCCTCACATCCCAGTTGTGAGCTAGCAGCCACTTAACAAAAACCGCCAGGCTATCCAAATAGCCGCGATAAACCGCATTGTCGGGTCTATCGATCGCGTACCTTCCTGGGTCATTCATCAGGCCTAGGCCGACAACTCGTCTTTGCCTGTTACTTGTACTAATGTTCGATATCAAATCTTCGGGCAAGCTGAAGGCCAAATCCGGATAGACCTGATCACCATCCTCCAGTAATCCCATACTTTTGACGTACTGCATCGAGGCCTCATCGCGATAAGACCGAAAGTCTGCCAGAGAAAGCGATGATTTAACGAGCCATTTACCGATCACACCATAGACAGGACCCGCCCCGACACTTACGAATAACAGTTTGCAACGGCATAGTTTTGCCGCCACTGACCATTTGAAGACGTTATAGGGTCCGGAGCCCCAGAGGCTGTATGCGTCAGTTAGCAGGCCGGTTCCTGCGATGATAAAGACATGCGTTCCCCGGAGGATCATAAAGCCCCTAAACCAGCGATAAAGCTCGCAGGGTATGCCGATAAGGAGTCTGCGCACCAATTTCACTGCCGAACTGCGGACTTTCCAGGGCTGAACCACAACATCGCTGATCGGCTCAGCTTTTATTTTGTACGCAGCTGCGACGGCCTCAGGACCAGTACAGATACAAGTAATTTCGGCATTCGGTATTACACGACGAAGATGATAAACCATTGCTTGAAGCGTGCTATCGTTCCCAAAGTTGCCCCGGCCGAAATGACCGAAAAGACCAATCCTCATAATGGTTGCCCTTTGCGTCGTACCGCCTAACGTACTCATCTGGCGGCCGGGACTATTTTAGTGTTCTGAGCCGGAAATTCGACCTGAGGTAAGGTAACAGTCCTAATAGCTAGTTAAGCGACCCCGTCCGAGCGCTCCGGTGGAACTGTGTGCAGTCGGCTTCGGTCGCCGACTTCGCTTGCTCGTTGCACGGTCACGCTTTTGTGCTTGCGCAGTCTCTCAATGCTTTCGTGGGGATTTAAAAGAGCCCTGCACAGCCTTGCTATTATTGCTCCAGCCAAATGAGTCCGGCTAAAGCCGACGCTCGCCTCACTCAGTTTTCTCTTATGATAATTCCAAAAGGCCTTGTCGCGGCGACCTCGCAAGAAACTCACGCCAAGATAGTTATAGTATTCAGACACAAGGCGCTCCAAGCAAATGTCGAACTCCTGTCGAGTCAAGAAGTCCCTGCCGTGTGCCACCAAACAATGTAGCTGACCTGCTATCGTGGTGTGCGTGTGAGCGGTGAACGTACCTAGCGATCCCGGCCGCCATCTCTTGAAGGTCAGGACCTGGTGGACAAAACCAAAGTCACAAGTCTTCAGGAGCACAACACCCGCTTCCATATCGGCATGCAGATTTGCCTCATTATAGAATGGGTCCCGAGATCTGACGACGTCAGACCGATAAAGGACTGAGTTAGGCGTCCCGAATACGTAGGTCTTTTCAAGAAGAAAACGGCGACAGACTTCGCGGCCGGGAACCAGCCTGCTGGGATAGGGCAGTCCACCCCAGGCGACTTCGTGTTTTTGCACGCCGTCAGTTGCATCTTCCTCCAAACCATAGGCCCCTACAATCCCTACGGAAGGATGCTCCTCAGCAACTGACACCATCTGTTCTATGCACTCCGGAAAAATCCAATCATCGCCAAAGACTATTTTGCAATATTTGCTCAGGGGAGAAATCTGACGCAAGGCGAGGTTATGGTTAGGGATGGCCCTTAAAAAGTGCTGATTCTCGTGAACCCTAATGCGCTGGTCTTTCGCGGCATAACGATGCGCGATTTCCCCCGATCCATCAGTGCTGCAATTGTTAACGATGACGTAATCCCAATTCTGATACGTCTGCGCCAAAACGCTTTCGATGCATTCAGAAAGGTGGTCAGCATTGTTGTATACGGGAGTAACAATGCTCACTAGAGGCAGCGATCTCGAATCCATCTTCCCTCCGTTATGCCCTTGGCTCACAGATATCCGCGACATTCTCATATGGGATCGCTAGCACGCCCTCACCGCTCCACTGAATATCCTTGTGCGCCGGCATATGAGAGCCAAGCGCTGACCCATCCGAAACGAATTTCGGATGGTGAACTCTTACAGTGAACGGGGTTTCCAGGCGCCCCGCAGGACCACGTAGCGCAACGCACACCCCGTTCTCTTCAAACCGAACAGAATCAAACCGTAGTGCACGCCTTTCTCGAAACCAGCCGACAATTTCCCGCGCTGTGCCGAACCGTACGCGACATGTCCGGATCTCCTCCAGCAGTTTCACGTAGAAGTCTCCCCATAGTCTCTCCGGAGACAAGCTTCTCGTGTGCCAGTTCACCGTAAGTGCGCCACCTGAGGAGGACATGGACTGAAGCAACTCCCTACAAGCATTCAGGGCTTCTTTTTCTGATAGCGCCATCCGGTCAGAATAAAACATGGCGGAGTCCTGGATGTTCAGCGGAAGCTCAAGCAAGCTTTCGGCACCCAAAGGGCAGAATGGCTGGGTCGTTCCCGCACGGAAACCGATGGCTTGGTTGTAACCGAACGTCGAATCGTACGTGAACCCTGCCTCCTCAAGGATCTCGGGGGAGCTTTCCTTCCAATAAAGCCAATGCATGCGCGTTCCAAACTCTGATTTCCCTGTTATCTCGCCGATCCGGCTCCGTTCTGATTGAGCACATTCGAGGTTCTGCCAGGCGTCAATGCCATGTAGGCCAACTTCGCAACCCTTCTGCACCAGTTTGGCGACTTGCTCGGTTATTCCCGCGACATCATATTTCGCAGCGCGGCTCTTGGGAGCCGACCCAATCTCTAACGTGCCCGGGACATTCTTGGATGGAAGGAAGAAGAATGTTGACCCGAGTTGTCTCTCAATTTCCATGTACCGATCGAACTCGAGCCAGAAGTCGTCCCGGAGCCCGAGGTGCACCAAGGGGAGAGACAAAGCAGCTGCCCAGTTCCGCATACATTTGGACCATGAGAGTTTGCCCGCCAAAGCCTTCAGCAACGAACCTAACGTCGACCTATAAAGAAAGCCCCACATAGTGCGGTCAAACCTGTGATCTCTTATGCCGACGAAGTCCACGTCGTGTGTGAGACATGCCATGAAGTCATAGCCGGCCGGTACGGGCGGCACTTCAACAAACGGAACTGCCAGACTCACCATCATCGCCCGAAGCAGCGAAATGTGAGTATCCAACGTGAGGAATCCCGCATTCTCGGCTGGCTGCCCCTGAGATAACAAGTATGCAACTTCATAAAACAAATCAAAGCCGAAGCGCACGGTGGACCGTTCTGAGGCTACATCTATGCTTCCTACCACATCGAACGTTTTTCGCTTTACGAGTGGCCTCCCAACCGATTGCAGTGTGGCCAAATCCCCGTAAATAGGGAACTCAACACCGTTCCATTCCACCCAGTCTCCTCTTCTTTGAGACTCTGCCAGGACACCGATCTGGTCATCGAATCTGATCGGCTGCGAATGGTAGATCACCAGTGCAGAGGTATTCACAATTTCGGGTATTTCGTCGCGGGTTGCGATGACAAGGTCATAACTGCGGCCCGGAACGTAGAACTCCCAGGGCGTTTTGAATAATTGAAAGAATTCCTGCACCGCCCTAGTCTCACTGTTCTTTGACAATACACCGATCACGCAACACCGCTCAGCTGACTGACTCCAAGATCTGAAGCCGGAATGACCGGCCGGCCGATTTCGGCTAAGCTCGTAGTTGAGTCTCGATCTGCGAATGTCCGATGCCAGAGCTCAAGGACCACAAGGGAAAAAATTTCCCTACAATAGTTAGCGCCTTGAGAATTCAGGTGAATCAGTTTTTCAATGGCACTCTTCTTAAAGTAACCCCTGCTAAGGGACCTCCCATCTAGCAGTATTTCGCCTACCCAATCCCGAAGACTACTTCGCAGCCATGCCTCGTATGGAACTGGGAAGCCTGTTTTACGACGGGTCAAAATTTCCTCTGGAATCCGACCCTTCAGCGCCTTCTTCGCTAGATACTTCATCGTCCACCGACGAACCTTCTGGTTACGTGGCAATCCCGCAGCAAACTCCAGGATCTTGTGATCGAGCAATGGAACGCGGAGTTCCACAGAGTTTGCCATAGTCATCTTGTCGGCTTTGATCAGCAGTTCATCTGGCAGCCAAGTGTTCGTATCTACATACAACATTTTGTTAAACAAACTGAAATCAGCTGCCCTGGAGAGGTGCTCCCGAGTGACACTTGTCGACCAGTCCGAGTCAACCTGCGTCGCCATTGCTTCCGAGTATAGATTCAACCGTTCTCGGGGGAAAAACTCGAACGGCGACGACGTGCGGCTCCGATAATAGTTTTCAAAAGGGACGCCCATCCTGGCCCCATACTGGGTGAGGACGCGAGACCGTAATATCCTGCCCAGTAAACCCATTCCCAATCCCATGGGCTTTTGAAGCGGGCCAAACGCGGCTTTGATTCGCTCGAACCAAAAAATGTTGCGATAGGTCTCGTATCCGGCGAATGCCTCGTCCCCACCCTCGCCGGAGATGAGAACTTTCACATGCTGGCTCGCCAGCTTAGATATGTAATAGAGTGCAATAGCTGGGGGCTGGCATACGGGTTCTTCCATGTGCCACACATAACTCGGCAGAAACGCGGCGAAATCGGCGGGCGATATCGATAACTCATAATGTTTCGAACCATACCGCTCTGCCGCCAGTCGTGCAAAAGGCCGCTCATCAACTACGTCGTTGGACGAGAAACCAATAGTGAAAGTGCTGATCGGCTTGTCTGTCTTCTGGGCGGCAAAGCTTAGCATCGCGGTCGAGTCTATTCCGCCGCTCAAGAGAAATCCGACCGGAACGTCACTAATCATGTGCAGTTGCATCGTCTCATCAAGAAGTTCGATCAACTGCTCTTCAAATTCATGCTGGGAGCGTTCGATAGCCGATTCGGAGAAGTCGAGATCCCAATAGCGGCGGATCTCACATTTGCCATTCTTAGCCAAGAGTGTATGGCCAGGCTCTAGCTTGAAAAGGTTGCGTATAAGGGTTTGCCCGCCCGGCACATAGTAGTAGGTGAGAAAGCGATCGACCAACTCAGGAGCAACTTCACGAGGTACTGAAGGATCGGCCAGTATGGCCTTCACTTCTGAGCCAAAGGCAAGGAAGTTCTTGTCCAAAAAGTAGTAAAGAGGCTTAATCCCCACACGATCCCTTGCCAGGAACAGCGCCTTGTTGACACTGTCCCAAATTGCGAACGCGAACATACCTCGTAGGTGCTGAACACAATCGGTCCCGTACTCCTCGTATAGATGTACGATTACTTCCGTATCCGATTTAGTCTTAAAGTCATGGCCTTTTGCTATGAGGTCACGGCGAAGTGTTTGATAGTTGTAAATTTCGCCGTTGAAAACGATCCAGACTGTGCCATCCTCATTGGAAAGGGGCTGATGGCCGCCACTCAGATCAATGATGGAGAGTCGCCGGAATCCCAGGCCGATCTGCCCTGAGACGTAGAAGCCTTCATCGTCCGGCCCGCGATGAGCAATAGTATCGGCCATCGCGCTAACTAACCCTTCCGGAACATTCGACTGTGGATCAAACATGAACTTGCCGCAAATTCCACACATGGTGACTGGTTACTCCTTCGAGCCCGCCTAGGATTTCAGAAGCGGAGCCTTGTGACCGTTGTTGCTACCTCTACCCACCTGAGCGAGCGGAACGTTAGTGGTTCGGCTTTGAAACACTCAAGGTCCGGCGCTTATCGAGATTACTTCCAGATGCTCTCAAGGAAGAAAAGGCGTCGAATCTGCTGATTTCTAATGTATCGCAGGAATGCTGCGTCCTCGACGCGAGGAAGCCGTTTGACGTAGCTGCTGACAAAACCGTAGGCATGTGCGGTCGCACAAAGGACGTAGGGCTTTTGAAAGACACGCCGGATACACTTAGCCATCATGAAAGCCGGGTGATAGCCGGACACGTAGGCTGCTTTGCCCATTTTTACACCGTCCCGCCAAGCTCCTTGTTCAGCACCCGTCGGCCTGTGGTGAATCACCTTGAGATCCGCAAAGCTTCTGGTGCGCCAGCCCAACCTATTCGCCTGCACCTCGTCTATAGTGTCCCAACCCGCAGCTATAACTAATCCGCCGATGGCGTCCCAACAAGCCCGCCTGTAAAGCTTGATCGGGCCGCGAACATGAAAGGCAGGGTGAGGCTCAAGTTTCAGCTTCCCGTCCTTCATGCAGTACATTCTTCCTCCACAAATTCCAAGATCGGGGTCTTCGTCGAAACGCTCGAAGCAGCGCTGGAAATAGTCGGTTTCGAGCCCAACATCGCCGTCCAGTTTGACAATAAACTCCCAATCCTCCGATTCCAGCCGACGGAAGCCATCATAGAATGCTTGCATCACACCGCTGCCCGGAATTCTCTGTCCCCGGTCCGCCCGATGGAGCGCAATGATCCAAGGATAGTGTTTCGCGTACTCGTCAATAATTCTTCCTGTCTCGTCGCACGATCCATCGTTGACAATGATCCACTCCGAAGGCCGAATTGTCTGCTGGATAACCGAATGGAGCGTCTTCGTGATGTGACGCGCCTCATCACGGACTGGCGAGACGATCACGTATTTCCTTGTAGCATCTCGGCGAGGCTGCAGAACGTTGGACATGTCTACGTTCGCCCGAGAAGCAACGGGCGCCACGGTCGACGCAGTGGAAGCCGGAAATTTGTCGCGATTCGAATTCAGCATTGTGAGGGACTAACTTGTGCGCCTATCGATTGTCATCTGTACCGCGCTTCTGACGTTTATCAGGGCCTCGCGGTTTAATCAAAGGCGACCGCTGCTAAGTTTCTTCTCACAATCAACAATGGCTCTGACTGAACACCGACACGCTATCTTTCAAGCACTCGACCCGCCGGTTCCACAAGCAAACGTGGCTCTTCGCCATTTTCAACGAGGCGTATCGGATCCAAACAGGAGTTCCATTGGAATACTCCACGGAAAAGCTCCAGGCGCTGCCGCCCGGCTTCACTGGGGCACACCAGTTGTTTCAGCCCGTACCCAAGCCGCCGAAGAAATATGGAGGTAAGTGCGATACGCCGCGCCCGGCGGACACCACCTCTACCATAGTACTTGTAGTAGTACAAATACCGTGTCACTTGGCTGTCAAGGAGGAAGGCGAGCGGAGGGAAGCGACTCTTTGTCGATTGTCCGCCCAGATGGGTGATAGTCGCATCAGGCATATACAAGATTGGATAGCCTGCCTGCCAAATTCGCCGGCAAATATCCATGTCTTCGTAATAGTAAAAGAATTGCTCGTCGAAACCGCCGATAGATTTGAGCACTTCGCTCCGGACGAGAATGAAACATCCTGATACCCACCCGACTTGCTTCTGTGTCTTACCATTCCAACCTGCATAGCTGTCGGACGTAAACCATTCGTTCATACGTCCCAAAGCTCGCAAATAGAATGCGGCGATCCATTCGCCTCGGAAGGAGGCAAAAGGCCGTGCCGACACTTGATAGGATCCGTCCGAATTAAGAACGCGGCACCCGAACGCTCCGGCTTCGGGGTGCTGATCCGCTAAGGCCACCATTCTGTCCAAGGTACCGTCGTGAATGATGGTGTCCGGGTTAAGAATAAGGACATACTCACCTCGACTGGCTCGGATCCCGACATTATTTGCCTTTGCAAACCTCAAGTTCCGACCGTTTTCGATGACTCGTACTGAAGGGTAGGAGGTCCTAATGAACTCGAGAGACCCATCGGTCGACCCGTTGTCCGACACGATCACTTCGAACGCCGTCAAGTGTGTATTGACATAAATCGACTGAAGGCAATCCGCGATCACCTTACGGTCATTCCAGCACAAAATAACAATCGATAGTTTCATCTAGTTAGCTCTTCGTCGATCGACGGAGGGCTGTCAGACGTAAATCCAATGCGGAGGTTTGCCACCAATCCGACAGACTACGAGGCCATGCTGACAGGTTCCACCACTTCGATCGACACTCTTTCAACGCGTTGGGCCAGCGGAACGTACTTCGCCGCAGAAATCATTGCCAGCAGCGCAAACCAAGCGACCCGTGTTTGATCAAAATAAAAGATTCCCCAAAATGCCGTTA
>Ga0207123_1067_pt1 | contig 18929 bp, 15 predicted proteins | sample Alteio_BWMinHeat_39_FD_153503 | JGI IMG/M metagenome (GOLD analysis project Ga0207123, IMG submission 153503) | Enriched cells from forest soil in Barre Woods Harvard Forest LTER site, Petersham, Massachusetts, United States -... | ecosystem: Environmental > Terrestrial > Soil > Temperate forest >... | reverse complement strand
AGTCGATGATCCGGAAACTAAGCTTCAATCAGCTTTGTATAACTGGATAAATAAACCTAAAAGCCAGCCCTTAAAAAATGTATTGGAACGAGAGTTACAGGCGTTAGATGGTTTGAAATTTAACACCACAATCAAAGATATTTCAGCAATTTTGACAAAATACGTTGAAATGAAGGGGGGAGGATCTACAAATCTGCTCCCTTTGGATCAATTACCTAATTTATTTAAAATAATGGATTTCTCCGTGCCTTACGTAGGTTGGAATTCCGAAATTTTTTCAAAGCTGGGGCCCGTGCTTAATAAATTAAGTCATACTGACTTAATGCATGTATTAACTCTTTGCGATAGTAAGGGTAATACTCCGATGCAAATTTCCTTGACCGCCTCTGAGCTTATCCCATTGCTAAGGGAAGTAAATCTGCCCGCAGAAATGCTAATGCAGTTATTGCTCCAACCAGACAGTAAAGGCAGGACACCCATGCATAACCCTGAAATTGTTTCGTTGACAATAGAAGACCAATCAACCCTCAATGAATTATCTGAGGAAAATTTAATTCAGCTGCTATTTGTCCAGGATAAAATGGGAATGACCCCATTGCAAGATACTGGCATTGCCTCAAAGTTATCCTCTTTGTTTGATAAATTATCTTTGGAAAAACTTACGGATGAACAGCTAAAACTGGTATTAATTTATCCTATCGCTGAAGACAGTGCCTTGGCAGAATCGCCTTTGCTGGAAAAGCTGCCGCGCGCAAAATTGATCCAGCTGTTGGAATCTCTTCCTAATTCAATACAAAGCAATGACGCTCATGAGCGGGTTCTTATCGGGTTGATCCCTCTGATCACAAAATTAACGGGCAAGGAGCGGGAACCTCTCAACCAAAAGCTGGTGAATATATTTGTTAATGAATTCAAGAATACCGCACCTGATCCATCTTCTTTCAAAGAGATGGTCCATAAATGCATGCCATGGTTGAAACAATTGCCTTTTCCAAAACTAAAAGAAATATTTGGAATAGAGGATAATACGGGAACTCAGTTGATACATAGTCCGAATATTACAAAGATGCTGTTCTCGCCTGACAGCGAATCTATTTACAGCTACGAGACCGTAATCAATTTAATGACGATTGTGGATAAGGATGGCAAAACGCCATTGCATAAAGTTACTCCTGTAAGATTGAATTTGATATTGCAAGATGCTCTAGAAGATCCTGAGAAAATGGATGTATTGAAAAGATTGGCCAAAGGTGGGGAGGGAGATCCAATACCCTTGTTATTCTGTGGAGCATCGATGATAGCAAGGCCATTTCCGACAGAGGATGAACAATTAGAAGCAATGAATTATTTTGAAAAGGCAGGAAAAAAAGGATGCGCAGAGCTTATCCGTGAGATTGACGTCATGGATGAAGGGGAAAATCGTCTACTTTTTTTGGATTTAGCCCTTCTTAGTTGTTCGGAGGGACTTCCCCCGAATGATAAAAAGGCCTTGCTGAAGGGACTGAATTTGGGTGATGACGGGATAATTGATGTTTATCAAGCAATGATTAAAGAACACAATATGTTCCATCTCGTCATGAAAATGGCCCTGGAAGGTAAGCTATTGCCGATGTTAGCCATAGCAAAAGTTTACGGCATTGAAATAAAGGATGAAGAGCGCGAGGATTATTTAAGTGGAAAAAAATCTGTCAAAGGTGGCCTGGATGACGTGTTATCGCAGATTCCTGATGAAAATCTTCCTCCGCTTGCTATGATGCCTATCATCAAAAGTCCTGTCTTTCGAAAAAGAGGAAAACTTAGTAAACAGAAAGAAAATAACCTTCCTTTAAGGGATAGAATCAACACTATAATGACTCGACAGATACTTAAACCGACAGAAGTTACTCTTTTTGATAGCGGAGTTGATTCTCAAAAATCATTCAAAACAACACAAAAGCAACTTCGCAATTGGATCGACATGACCTCCGGTTTGGTTGAAATCGTAGGCAAAGCAGAAGAGGATCCTGAAATCAGCGAGAAGAATAAAGACCTCATTGAACAAAATGAAAATATTAACATCCTCCTATTTCAAAGCCTAAATCAGATAGCGTATTCCATAAAAAAAGCTAAGGATAGTACTTTTAAAATCGTGCATGATAGAGATGGTAATATTCAAGCTGCAGCTTTACTCAAAACTTCAGAAAAACGTCTTTTAATTGACAATCAAACAAAAGTTGATATTCCATTATATGTGTCTCTAATCAGTACAGCACCCTGGAATTTACGTGTGGGAGCAAATGCACAGGATAAAAGACGCGTCGAAGGGGCTGCCACAGCTTTAATAGAAAGTGCAATTTACGAAAGTATCAAAGCGGGTTATGAGGGTGCAGTTACGTTGGAGGCTATTCCCTCAGCAATTGAATTTTATACAAAATTAGGTTTCGAAACAGCCAAATGGATGTCGGAACAGAAGAATTTGAAAGCTATGGAACTTTCCCCTGAAAATGCCCAAGCTCTACTCAAGTCTGAAAGGGGCGGTCGGGCTATACCTGACGAATTCTTCAATGAATTTGGTTAATTTAGAAGGAACAATAGGTCGTCGGCTGTGAGCGTTGCAATCACAGCTCCCTCTTCATCATCGAGAAGGTCGGCTGCTAAGGTGCTCTTGACTGCCTTTAACTTCATCATCTTCTCTTCAATGCTTTCAGCGACGACATAGCGCTTGGCAATGACCGTATCCTTTCGTCCAATCCTATGGGCGCGGTCAATTGCCTGATTTTCCGCTGCAGCATTCCACCAGGGGTCGTAAAGGAAGACGTAGTCGGCAGCCGTCAAGTTAAGTCCAATTCCACCAGCCTTTAGGCTGATTAGAAAAATTGGAATGGAGGTGTCTTCCTGGAATTGTGTGACCACTTTTTCTCGATTGACAGTACTGCCATCGAGATAGACATAGTTCCAGTTGTTTTCTTTAAGTCTTTTGCCGATGAGGGTCAGCATGGAGGTGAATTGACTATAAACTAAAATCTTTCGGTTTTCAGAAATAGCAGTTTCCAAATCTTGCATAAGAGCTTCGAGTTTTGCGCTTTCGGCATTATGATTTTTATCATCGAGGATGCTGCTAATTAAAAGGGGATGGCAGCAGATTTGCCTAAGCCTCATGATGGCTTCAAGAATTTCCATGCGATGTTTTCCGGCGCCATCCGAGTTGACTTTACTGATTAAATTCCTTCGTACACCACTAAGAAATGCCTCATAGATTTCACGCTGTTCAGGCTGCATCTCAATCCAGACTGTTTGCTCGATTTTTTCCGGCAAATCTTTAGCGACTTCTTCTTTGCGTCTGCGCAACAGGAAGGGCTTAATTTTCTTTTTGATCCGCTTTAAAAAGCGGGGATCGGAAATGCTGGCCTGTATTTCAGCTTTGAAAGAAGCTTCATCCTCAAATAAATCTGGAATAAGAAAGCGAAAATGGGACCACAATTCCAGTAAATTATTTTCGATGGGAGTGCCAGTAATCGAAAGGCGGAAATGGCTTTGTAACTTGGAAACAGTTTGAAATGTTTGGGTGTGGGCATTTTTAATGGCTTGAGCCTCATCGAGAATGAGGCAGGAAAAGGATTGTTTCGAGAAGAGTGCAAAATCCAATCTTACCGTTGTATATGTGGTTAAAATAAATGCTGGCTTATCCTGCGAAAGCATTAAATTTTGGCGGTTGCTGCCGTGATGCACGATGAGAGGGGTGCCTGGAAGAAAGCGTTCGAATTCTCTTTTCCAGTTAAAGATTAAGGAGGTCGGAACAATTATCAAAACGGGTTCTGTGAGTTGGAGGCGGGAAAGAAATGCCAGCACTTGAACCGTTTTACCTAGTCCCATATCATCCGCCAGCATGCCATGAAAACCAAAATCGTACAAAAATGAAAGCCAATTCACCCCTTCCTGCTGATAGGTGCGAAGAATGCCGGAAAATCCCGGACCAGGTGCAGCTTCTGTAATGCCTTGAAAAGAGGCTAATCGCGATTTGATGTCAGTCAGGGCTTTATCTAATCCTATTTGAGGATGAGAGTCAAAGAGTCCTGATAGGGTGCCGATATTGTTCTTATTGATTTTGATCCCGTCGCTGACGATTTCTCCTTCTTCTGCGAAGACATCCAGTCCGATCTGCTCGAGGCTATGTGGGAGGAGTGCAACATGTCCTGGCGCTATTTCGGCGAAGCGTTCGCGCCGGTTGAAGGCTCCTACAATGGAGCTTAGATCTGCTTGAAAATTGTCATAATGGAGTTTTCCTTTGATGATGACTGAGTTGGCTGCGCTCTCGGCATGAAGCGTAGTTTGGGTGTGCTGAAGAACAGTATTTCCGCGCCAATCGAGTACTTTCCAGCCTATTTCCAGGAGGAAAGCGATGCTTTTTGCGACTTTATCCAATGGACAATAGTAATGGCTGTTTTCGCTTAATTTTTTGATGAAACCTGTTTCGAGAAGGTCTTTTTCCCAGCCTATCTCAGCAGCTGGATTTCTTTTCCCAATGGGTTTTCCGTCTATTTCGATGTTTTTTTGGTGGCTATGGAAAAGTACAGAAGTGCCCCCATAGTTCATCATCAATTCGGCAAAGGCACCCAGACGATCTTTAAGAAGCAGTATAGGCAAGGGATCTGGCGGCAGGATCGATACGGCATGATTAAGAATAATTCGGGGGGCTTCGGGGTCTTCATCTGCTTCTTCGATAAGTTCTTGGATAGATTTAGTTGCTCCTCCGAAGGCGGATTTTAAATCCTTCCAGGAAATATCAGTGGCTAGTGTTTTTAGATTGATGCCTTTGATGATATAATGGGGCGGGCCACGTCCAATGAAATCGCAGCTATCGATGGGGAATTCCTGTGAAGCTGTTTTGATGATCCCCTTTGCCACTGTTTTATCGGTTGTGGAATCGGTCGTGTAATAAAATTCTGTTTTGCCATAGAGATCCAAGACCAAGGGTTTTCCATTAAAATAGAGTTTTCCATTTGTGGCAAAGAGCTTTAGTCCTTGCAGGACGGCGCCGAAGGAAATATGGACAAAATCAAAAGTTGCATTTTTGTCATTTAGATTTCTCCCGGATGTTTTTTTTGCATAGTCGGTTTCTTCCTGGAGCAAAAATGGAATGAGTGTGGCATCTTTAGCATTCATTGACCGCGTTAGAAGATCGCGTGATAAAATTTGTGAGGTGGAAATGGGGGTTAGGATAAAATTTTCGCGTTCAGCTTGCTGAATTTTAATGACAAGAGCATTATCTTGCTCTGAACGAAGTTTGTCGATTGTATAAATTAATTCCGGCATAGACAATAAATGTTAAATTAAATAGGTAAATGAAGCAAGGATCATATGTCTAAATTGAAAATGTGGGATGCGCATCAAAGCTGGGAAACGGCAGAAAAAATATGGGATGAAGGTGCTTTGGCCATGGCTCAGGAAAAGCCAATCAAGGGTTTGACGAAATTGCCCATGATGCCGGGGATCACGGAGGACACTGCTAAAAATCTTAAATGGAAAGCTTTTAAATGGATGATCGTCAAGGATGAAAAATGGGAGCTTTGCAAAAAGTTCATAAAACATCCAATCCGCTATGGACTAGGATTAGTGCGTTCGTTGTTGGGCAAAAAGCCTTACGTCAGAGATGGCGATTTCTTCTTATACGGAATTAACCGAATAGCAGATTTTGAGCAATTGATGGAAGATTCGCGTGCATTGCTTGTTGTTGGATTTTCGTATTGCCACAAACCCTTTGAATGTCCATCGGGAAGATTTACAGATGCTTGTATGCATGATGCTGAAAATCCGGTCTGCAGGCAGTGTTTCATTGGCAAATGCGTTAATGCGTTACCGGAGCGCAACGCGATCCCTTTATTTATTCCTACCATTCACTATATTGGAGGAAAAATTCTTGATATCGTCGAAGAACACCCTAAAAGAAAGATCTTATTTCTAATTACCGCTTGTGAAATGACGTTAGAGATGTTCGGCGATTTGGGAAATATGGCAGGCATTAAAGGGATTGGAGTCAGGCTAGATGGACGTATCTGCAATACTTTGAAAGCCTTTGAGTTGTCTGAAGAGGGGATTAAGCCGGGGTTAACGGTAGTGCTTGAGCCAGCTCAAAAGCAGATTTTAGAACTTATACGCCATTTTCGAACGGCGAGTACACAGTACTAAGGAATTGGATAGAAATATTCTTTACAATTTTAGGGTATAATTTGTTGCTTACTTACCCCAACTATAATTGGACTACATATGCGACTTTAATAACCGCGAAGCGGTGGAAGCATATAGCCCCACGCTCACGCACAATGTCATCAACTTAAAGAAATTTACATGCTTTTGTTGTGTCGCCCCTCCGGGACTTCGATATGTTTTTGAGTTACCCAGGCTTCGTTCCTCAGCCTGGGCTACATTGTGCCGACCCTCCGGGCCGAGAGTAGGTGTTTAAAACCTTTAATCCACATAGGTCTTCAATATTTCCGAATAACCTCTTAAGCCTGGCGAGTTTCTTGTCTTTCGGCCCGGAGGGTCGGCACATTGTAGCCCAGGCTGAGGAACGAAGCCTGGGTAATTCAAAAACATATCGAAGTCCCGGAGGGGCGACACAATAAAAATATATAAATTTTTTTAAGTTGATGACATTGCGCTCACGCATGGGGCTATACGCTTCCACCGCTTCGCGGTTATTGAAAATGCAAGAAACAGATGTGTCCAAGTGTGCGGAACAACCACCTTTTTTCATGGGATTCCATTGTGGCAAATGCAATATGTTGCTATAATATCGACCTAAATACCATATCAGGTCAGTCATGTTTCATAAAATGCCCTTTATTCTAGTAGCGGTGATTGTTTCTGTCATTCTACTCGACGGATACATTCCACTCGATGTAAAATCAATTTTATACGCCATCAGCCTATCCATCAAATCAGCTATTATCTTTGTCCTGCCGTTGATCATCTTTATGCTTTTGTTTAAAACGCTTTCCGGTCTGGCTAGCCGCGCGACTAAAATGATTCTTCTTATCTTGGCAGGGGTGTGTTGTTCAAATTTCATATCGACAATGATCAGCTATAGTATTGGGACAGCCATCTACAATTTAGATTTATCGATCTCTCCACCTCAAGGAATGCTTGAGCTGCAGCCGGCATGGTCAGTTGCTCTGCCAAAATTAATTGCCAATGATCATGCGATGTTTGCCGGCATTATTTTGGGGATTTTCTTTTCTTTGATGAGTCCGAAAATTGCAGGAAGAATATCAGCCTGTTTTGATAAAATCGTGAACGTAGCTCTGCAGGCCATTACCATTGTCATTCCTATATTCATCGCAGGGTTTATTGTGAAATTGATCCACGATCAAGTTTTGGCCAGCATTATTCGCGACTATGCTTTGGTCTTTGTTTTGGTCGCTGCTGCACAGTTCGGTTATATTTTTTTGATATATTTAGCGGCAAATAATTTTCAATTTAAGGCCTTCATTGGCAGCATAAAAAACATGTTGCCGGCAGCGATTGCGGGCTTTGGGAGCATGTCGAGTGCTGCTGCGATGCCTTTGACAATCATTGGAGCAGAAAAAAATTCGTCCAATGTCAATTTATCCAGGTTGGTGATACCTGCTACAGTGAATATCCATTTGATAGGCGATTGCTTTGCGATCCCTATTTTTGCTTTTGCGGTGATGAAGAATTTCGGGGCCCCCGAGCCCGCTTTTGCCAGCTATCTGATTTTTGCCATGTATTTTGTGATGGCAAAATTTTCGGTTGCAGCCATTCCAGGAGGCGGGATTATCGTGATGCTGCCTATATTGGAAGGGCATCTTGGCTTTAATACTGAGATGTCATCGCTGATTACAGCGTTATATATTTTGTTCGATCCTGTAATCACCTGTGCCAACGTATGTGGCAATGGGGGCTTCTCGATGGTGTTAAGCCGTCTGCAAGATGCGTTTGCCAAAAAAGCGACAATTGCAAAAGTCTAAGCACATAAGCAAAACACCCGGAAAGCTACGCGGAGCGTTTGGAGTGTTTTGGCCAATGAGTGTTTTTCGGTATAGATCAACCCCAAAGCCAGATTTATCTCTAACCGGACTCAAGACCTGTGTAAATTGCCTCGGGTATAACCCAAAGCAGGCCACACGATGGTAATTTGAATATACCACGTGTAATATGTGCGCATTTATTTAAATATTCTCGAGGCATGGAGGCGCCATAGGCAATTGCTCTGATTCCAGCTATCGTTCCTGATACAGGCCAAATTTCCGCCAATCTCCAATTTTTATCTGTATTTAGCATTTTTAGGGCTGCAGCATTGATCGCTGTCTCTTGATCGTTTGCTGGAACCGGCACGAAGAAGAACCTTGCAAACCAATTTATATTGCTTCGATTAGAGACTACAGTTTTGTACACACTTATTGCATTTCTCTCTTTGCTTTGAAAAGAAACTGCTGGAATAGCTGAAAAGGATCTATTTGGTGTAAGCAACGGATTTGGAGGACTTACTGAAAGTGGCAACATAAGGATGACCTCATTTGTGGTTTTTTGCACAGAATCTAGCAGATTGGTCTTTTTGAGGTAAGTTTTTTTGGTATATGTTTATTTGATGATATTTTTATTTGTAACTTCTCAAAATCTCATGGCATTAACGATCGTTCAACCGCGGGAGCTTTCGCGTTGTCCAAAATCGAACTTGGAGACAGGCCAGAGTATAAAGGTTATTTTCGTTTTTTCATCCCTTTGCTCAGTTCTTTAATTTGAAGTTGAATTTTGGCAACCCATTCAGCGGGGATAGGGTCTTTTAAGTCCTTCATGGCTTTTAAGCCTTCTTCGACGATATCAATTGTGTCATACATGCGTTGATGAAATTCATATCGGACGGCTTCCCCTTTTTTTTCTAAATCTGCCAATTCTTTTTCTTTGACTTCGTCTATTGTCACACAATGTTCCAGCTCTTTTTTCATGATTTCGGCTTCCTTTATCAGGCATGTCATCTTCATTCCCAGCTCATCATCATCAGGTGTAATTAATGAAGTTTCTTCATCATGAATTTGTTTCAGTCTTGCAACTTTATCTTGTTGTGATAAGGCATTTTCATGGGCACTAGAAGTAGAATTTAATAGAGCTTTCTCTATGAATGGATTAAACAAATAAAAACGACCGGAACCTTTTTCATAAATCGTTGTCAGGAGAGTTTCGAGAGCAATTTTCTTATTTAAAGATGTATTCAGGTTCGTATTAACTTTGGAAGCTAAGTCTAACAAGCGCTCTTTGGCTTTTTTATTTTGCTCTGCTGCAACCACATCAGGGTCCTTTTCGACTAGCAGGCTTGCCAGGCTATTCAATTTATTGCTTTTTTGTTTGAATACAGATAAAAATTTCGACAAATTTTTTAAATAAAGCTCTTCTTGCACGGTACTACGAAATGCCTTTTTGATTGGCTTCCCATCGACATCTTGTTCCATCCCTGTTGCAATGAGATCGAGAACTTCTTTAACCAAGCCTTTGACCTCAACAGTGGATAATTTATCAAAATCGATATCCGAGATCTCTTTTAATCTTTCATATTTTGTTTGGACCGGTTTTTGAACAGTTTTTTCGGCAGCCACTGAGAAAAAGTTCTGAAATGATTCGAAGTAAGAAGGGACTTGTGGTTTTGGTGAGGGAGGTGGCGTCAAAGCATGTTTTATGAGAGGTTCTAATTGTCCTTCTTCATTTACGATTGAAACAGAATATTCAGCCTTTTCTATTAGATCTTTCAATAGTTGGCCTATTTCTTGTTGTTTCTCCTGATTGGCTGCCATTGACTCTTTAGATTGCTCCAAACGGATAACTTTTTCGCCGAAATTTTCAATTTCACGAAAGAGCGATAACACAAGTTTTTTTTCTTTAGGATATGATTCAGGGGGCTTAATGATGCCATCAAAGCTGTCGATCACTAATTCTGAGACGTCTAGGGCTGCAGTAACAGCCTCTTCAGGTGTTGTTGCGTTAATTCTTTTTACAATCTCATCCAGTTTACGGCTTTCGCTTGCATTATCTGTTACAAGAGGTTTTAGTACTTGCGTGAGTGATCCCATTCTTTCAAGTAATTTGGTGGCTTGCTTTTGTAAGTTTGCAACCTTTCTTCCATAGTAAGTTTCGGTTTGGGTTGATGTTTGCAAAGGAACGGTTGGTGGATTTTGCGGAGTTCTGAAATTGGAGTGAATTTTATCGAATTCGCCCATAATAACCTCATTAAATAAATGAATTAATTTAACTCTATTATAAAATAAATGAAGTTTATAAAAATACTAAAAAATAAAGGCCTTTTTCTAGTAAATTCTCAAGATTGCAGACTTGACCCCGCACGTGTTCACGAGGGTATTCATTACAACTCAGGCCTTCAGCCTGAACTGTTTATGTTATAAACCTAGGGCGATGCCCTAGGCTTTTATATTTCAGGGCGTTGCCCTGAGAGCATGTTTTCAGGCCAACGGCCTGGGATATAAAAGCCTAGTACACTGTGTTGTAAATCCCTATAAGTAAAAACCGCGTCAAAGCCCCGGGATTGAACGATCGTAAGTCACCTTGTATACATTAATATTAGGTGACTTACGATCGTTCAATCGCGGGAGCTTTCACGCGGTTTTTACTTAAAGGGATTTACAACACAGTGTACTAGGGCACCGCCCTAGGTTTAGCACATAAATAGTTCAGGCTGAAGGCCTGAGTTGTAGTGAGTAGATCCCGTGAACATGTACTTGACCCCTATGCCTAAAAATGTAAATAACAATTGTAATTAAATTGTTTATTGGTTAATAATAAACATTAGTTGTTGATTAGTTTTCTTTGTTCAATAAAAGTAAAAAAATACTGTTTTTTTATAGAATGATTTTCGTTGTAAAATGATTTTTGGTATAAGGTGTCGTGGTGTTATAACTCATTATTTATTAGGAGGATAAAATGTCAGCGCCTGTATTTTATAGAGGTCCTTTCGATTCAAGCATGCAGCCTACCTTTCAGGCATTAAAGAGAGCTTGCGATGGGATAACATGGAAGCCAAATATTGATCCAGCTTATCAAATTACATCTACATCGAATATGACTTTTGCACAAGCAAATGACTGCCTGGAGAAGATTAAGAAAATTCCACACACTACAGCAACCCTATTCTCTCCCAAACCAGGCTCTGGCCGATTTGTTGTGCTAGTTAATGTATCGTTGCCTAATAAAGAGGAAAAAGTGGCAGAAGTTTATCAGCAAATTCATCCTTCTGATAATCCGAAGACTATTGAACGCAAACCAAATGCTCCAGCTGCTGCGCAGGAAGCTCAACCAAAAACTCCCTCACCGCCTGCAGAACAGTCTGCAAGCCTTCAGATCAAAGAATCCAAAGGAGGGATCAGAGGAGAGGGTGTAGTATTTCAACCTGCTCTACATCGACTTGTAGACCCCTTGAAGCTTGACTTAGAATATCTAAGTAAAATTAAATATAATCCGGAAACTACTGAAAAGACTTTACCAGAGGTGAAATGGAAATTAAATGAGGAGGGCAGTACTCATTCAAATGAGATGTCTTGCGAGATGTCAATTGCAGAGCATGCTGATTATCAATTATTTTTTGAAAAGGTTGGGATCGAATTCACAGCACGTTTTAGTCAAAATAAGTATCGCGTTACCCTTGATCTTAGTATACCGGTCGTGATTCAAAAGTTGGCATTTCTAGCGCGCCAAAACCCCGGGGATCAAAGATCGCAAATGAGTTCATATTACTAATATTGACCCATTTGCGATCTTTGATCCGCGGGGATTTTCGCGCAGCTAGAAATGCCAACTTTTGAAACACGACCGGTATAAATATGGAAATTTGAAGTGATTACTACTTATAATGATGCTGACGACGGAAGGGTTTGTGGACAGTTTGGTGATGGTATGGGCGCATTCTAGGGGCTTGTTGACATGCGCTGCAGCAACAGCCAGTAAATTTGGGTACGCAGTCCGGACAGCATAGAAAAAGAGTATTGCAGTCCATATTGGCGCAATTATAGTAGGCTTCAGCCGGCTTTTCGCAATGGTGGCAGGTTCCAATCACGGGGCTTTCTTCTTTATCGCTGATTGAAACAGCTAGGCGATCGTCGAAAACGAAGAGTTTTCCCAGCCAATGATCGTTTCCTTGTTCCAATCCATAGCCGATGACGCCGCCATCAAGTTGGTAGATATTTTCAAAGCCTTTTTGCTTTAAAATTGCCGAATAGAGCTCGCAACGGATCCCCCCTGTGCAATACATCATCACGGGGGTTTTCTTTATATCAGCTTTTTCTTTCAGGCGATCGGCATATTCTGTGAATTCGCGAAAAGTTTCGCAAGGAGGAAGTTCAGCCCCTTCAAAGCGTCCTAATTTCCACTCATAATCGTTGCGGACATCGATTAAAATGCGATCATCGACTGTTTCGAGCATTTCTTTCCAGCGTTTTGGCGAGACATGTTCGCCGCGTTGGGATAGATCAACTTCGGCATCGATCGCTACTAGTTTCGGACGATATTTGATTGTTTTTCTGGGAAAGGCTTGTTCGTGATGAGTGTGAATTTTAAAATGAACGTCTTTAAATTCCGGATGTTGACGCATCCAATCCATATAAGCTTGGGCGTCGGCGCATGTGGCGCTGAACTGACCATTGATTCCTTCGGCTGAGATATAGATGCGGCACGTAGCATCGCGATCGGCCAAGAAGGATTTATGACGAGCGACTTCGGCAAAAGGGTTTTCGATGGAAACGAAATGATAGAAGGCTAGCACCCAATGGGTATGTTCTTTGGTCATGGTTGTCCGGTAAAAAAGGGTAGTGTAGCATAATTTGGAGATTTTATTCAAGGGTAAGGGTGCAAAATTTGGATGGCGGAAAAGAATAAAAGATGTTATCTTGGATTTGCAACTGCTTATAAAGTGGGGGTAATTCGTGCCCGCCTTATTCGAGCCCGCCTTATTCGTGTCCGCCTTATTCGTGAACGTGCCCGTGCCCGTGCCCGAGCCCGACTTATTAGGGAACGGACTCGGACCCGAGAACGAATAAATCGGGCACGGGCACGTTCACGAATAAGGCGGGCACGAATAAGGCGGGCACGATTTACCCCCACTTTATGGGCAGTTGCTCGCATTTATTAGATATCAAACAATCCTTCTAGGGAGCTATATTATGACAACTGCTAAAAATTTAGTTTATCTCGATGACACCAATTTTGAAAATACGATCGCTAAAGGTGTGACTTTGGTCGACTTTTATGCGGATTGGTGCGGACCTTGTCGCATGATTGCTCCGATCATTGAAGAGCTTGCTTTGGAATTTAGTGGCAAAGCTACGATTGCTAAGCTTGATATTGAAAAAGCGCAAAACACGACTTCACAATTTGGAGTGACATCTATTCCAACAATTATGCTTTTCAAAGATGGCAAAGCTGTAAATACAATCGTTGGATTGCGAGACAAGGACAGTTTAACGAAGTTGATTAATTCAGCTCTTTAGATTCGAAAATATGCCTAAATATTACATTTCCTCTCCAGTTGAGAATATGCGAGCTGCTGCTGATCAAAAATCAGAAGTGATCTCGCAAGCTTTTTTTTCTGAAGAAATCACTCTGCTTGAAGACCGTGGGGAATGGGCACATATCGCTACAACAGTTGATCAATACCAGGGCTGGATCAAACAAAAAGGGATCTGTCGCCGAGAAAAAAACTATCCTACGTCCGAAATTGGATCTCATTCTTCGGTAAAAATTAAACGTTGCTCAGCACATCTTTATGGATATCCTGATACTATTTTTGGTCCGATTCTTACCCTTCCCTTTGAAAGTCGTTTGGAATTACATCAGGAAATAGATCAGCGTTGGCTAAAAGTTGCGACACCTGATAATCAGGTGGGCTTTGTTCAACGAGGGGATGTGGAGATCAAGGATGGGTCTGAATTTAGCACTTATAACACGCAACAAATGTGCGAACTCAGTCATTTCTTTTTAGGATTACCTTACACATGGGGAGGGCGTTCAAGTTTTGGCTATGACTGCTCGGGTTTTGTCCAAATGCTCTACCGGCAATGCGGTATCTTTCTTCCCCGGGATTCAAAGGATCAATGCTCTTGGTCGGGATTTATCGAGACCCCGTTTGATAGCCTTAAGGCTGGGGATTTAATTTTCTTTGGGTATGATCATGATAAGATTCGCCATGTGGGCTTGTTTTTATCTCAAGATCAATTCATTCATGCAGCTGCAGTTGTTGAAAATGCTCCTTATATTCGCCTAAGTCGGTTGGTCGATTCGGCATGGAATGGCACAGGTTATTACAACTATCGAACAGCACGCACGTTTCGTTAGATCTTGTAAGTTAATGATTTACGAATAATTTTAACGAATAATCGCGGTTTTTTGGCTCAAAATTTATAAATTGTGGTATATCTCAGATTTGATTTATCACATTTTATCATTTGAGGCCTTATGCATACATTCAACAAGAAAACAATCATCATACTTTTCAGCACTATTTGTCTTAGCATGTCTCTTTGGAGCGCAGACACGGATAGTGTTGGCAAAATTTCCGAAGACCCCCTCATAGCAAAAGGCGGTCATCATGGAGGCCATCACGGCGGCCATCATGGCGGTCATCACGGAGGCCGTCACAGAGGGCATCATGGTGGTCATAATAGAGGTCATCATGCTGGCCATCACGGTTATAATCGCCACGGCCGCAATAACCACTACCATGGACGTTGGGGTAATCATGGCTATGGAACTTCTTATTGGCACGGCGGCGGTTGGTGGGGAAGCAATCCCGGTTATTATTACGATCCCAATTATTATTACAGCGCTACATCGCACCCAAGTGTAGAGTATGAGTTACCTGGAGTGCATACGTCTACGACTCAAATCATTCAACCTACTTTGAATACGGGGAATCCATTGTTATTAAATCCTCTTAATCCTCTAAATACTCTTAGTCCGCAATAGTCGGATTATAAGAGGGATGATTGGCCATGTTCACTTCATCGGTCAAAAACTCTCTGTGTTCTCTGTGCCTCTGTGTTTTAAATATGGAAACACAGAGGCACAGAGAACACAGAGATGAGCAATTTGATGACCGAACATTTTCACTATGAAAGTGAACATTGCCGGATTATTTCTCGAGGTTAATATTTGTAAGACGCTCAATATTTGTAATTTGTGTTGTATAATATGAAACATCAATATCAGCTTACCAAACATCCGGTCGGCTCTTTGCGTGAAATTTGGACAATGTCCTGGCCGTTGATGCTGAGTTTAATGTCCAATTGCATCATGCTATTTGTCGATCGGTTATTGCTTTCTTGGCATTCTCCTTCAGCCTTGGCCGCCGGAGCTAATGCGAGCATGGCTTATTATCTTTTTTTAGTTATCCCGATGGCTATTTGTGCTATTTCTGAGGTGTTTGTAGGGCGCTTGCATGGAGAAGAAAGGCTTAAGGAGATAGGAAAACCTGTTTGGCAGACTGTTTGGTTCGCGCTTTTAATAGGCATCCCCTCTTGGCTAATAGCCCTTTATTTGCCAGATTTAGTCTTTTATCACACTGGAAATGAAGAACATGAAGTTGTTTATTTTCAAATATTGATGAGTTTTGCTCCTTTCATGTGTGCTGCGATAGCCTTTAGTGGTTTTTTTATCGGCATAGGAAATGTTAAAGTAGTCACCTGGTGTACAGGAGCGGCGAATCTATTTAATGCTGTTATAGGTTATGTGTTAATTTTTGGCGTAGGACCCATTCCTGCCATGGGTGTAAAAGGGGCCGGTTTGGCAACAGGATTTGCGCAGCTGTTGCAAGTCGTTTTATTACTTGGATGTTTTCTGACTAAACACAATAGAAAGAAATATGGGACAGCTAAATTCTTTTTCGATAAAGGGTATTTTTTTGAAGCTGTGCGTATCGGAGGACCTGCCGGAACGGGCCATATTGTAGAAATTTTTGCTCATTATCTCTTTTTTCGTATTGTCATGCTTGCAGGAAGTCAGCAGATGGCCATTGCTGCTTTGGTTCAAAGTTTCTACTTGTTATTTGGTTTTGTTGTAGATGGATTATCTAAAGGCGTGGGAGCTATCATTGCTAATCTTTTAGGAGCAAAAGAGCTTGGGCTGGTTTCACGAGTATTTAAATCAGCAGTGATCTTGCACACGATTTTTGCAGTTTTTCTTTTTGCGGGTATTGCGTGGGGTGTGGACATGTTTTTAGGGATCTTTTTTGCTGGTGAAGGCCGGACATTGCTGGAAAATCCTGATACTCTCATGATGGCCACTCAAGCGATGCTATGGATGTGTGTATTTTTCCTCTTTGATGGTTATTGTTGGATATTGATTGGACATCTAACGGCATCTGGAGATACTAAATTTATCTTTTATGTGAGTACGTTAGTGAATTGGGTAGCTTATGTGCTTCCAGTATTTTTGCTTGTAGGGATTTGGGGAAGGGGAGCTGATGCTGCTTGGATGATTATTGCTTTTTACAGCATGGTAAACTTTGTGATTTATTACTGGAGATATCGTTCAGGGCGATGGTTGCAAGCTGTAAATGAGCGGTTTGAACTACAAACTTGATGGTCGAATTTGGAGTGCGGTGACTTGTCATATAAGCATCAGGCTCAGGAATCATCAATCTCTTGTGCTAAGCCGCGAATGCGGCGGAAGCATATAGCCACAGGCGTCAGCCTGTGGTTAAATGAATTATACAAGAAGCCGTGAAACGGCGGCAGGAAAAAAGCATTGAGAACTTTTATCATGGTTTCTATCGCCGTTTCACGGCTGCCATTTTCATTTAAATCTACCACAGGCTGACGCCTGTGGCTATATGCTTCCGCCGCGTTCGCGGCTTAGCACAAGAGATCGATGATTCTTTAGTCTGATGCGTATGTGATAAGTCACCACACTCCAAATTTAATCGAACCCTTATTACTTAGCTGAGAGTAGCCGAAATGAAGAGGCTATGAGTTCAAATAGAGGACGATATTCAGCATAATTTTCCGCAGTGGAGCTAAATGTTATCAGATAGATCATGTCGCCATTGACGATGAAATATTGCAAGACTTCAAATTTCATTCCCTGCATTTCATGTGAATATTGCACCCATTTGCTTGCAACGTTTTGGAATTTAGTCTCACCCGATTTAATTACACTGACATCTTTAAGGGCTGAAGATAGATTGTCGATGCTTTCTTTATAGAATATTTCTAAAGTCACCGGAGTGTCAATTTTTTCAGCAACGATATTCATGCTGGCAAGAGGCTGAGCGTTAGGTTCTTTAGGTGGTGCAAATAGGACTAAGTCTAATTTAGGCAAATCTTTTTTTAGCCATTGAGCAGGATAGTCGATGGCATAGTTTTTTTCTTTATTCTCATATTTTTCAATTTTGCTTGCAGGAGTTGTCTTTGGCGTTTCGGAATTTTCTTCTACACTCATCGACGTATCAGCGTAAATAGTCGGAGAGAAGAAGCTATTAGCCAAAACAGTAAACAACATGATAATAAAATGTGATTTTTTCATTCTTTATTCCTCGGATATTTGGATGCTAGGTATATCACTATATCTCTAACATATCCTCTATAGCAAGTAAATTATTTTTTTCTTTAAAGTTATCCCTTGATACATTAGCATCCGTTCTTTCTATGCATTTTAAATAGCGAGTAGAATTATGACTACACCTGGGCCGCAGCTTTCCGAAAAAAATTTCATCAATGAGGGCTATAGTAAAAACCCATTTCCGTTATGGCTATGGTTTTTTTTATTGATAGCTTTTCTATCTATCATTTGGGGCGGCAGTAACTGGTATAACGGAAAAATCAATTTATTAGTTAAATCAAGTCCCTTTCTTGAAGTTACTAATCGGCAGATTTCACTTTTCTTATGGCAAAATCCGGAATATATGCGCATCAATTCCAAAGAAAAAAATGCTTATCTTCCAGGCTTTCAATATATGGACAAAATTACGTTGGATTTGGCACAAGCCGATTATAATGCTGTGGCTCCGCCCGAACTACTGTTTAGGTATCATACATGGAAGAGGCTGTTATATAATGAATTCAGCCAACGTCCTATTCCTAAAAAAGAATTTCAGGATTTTCTTAGCTATGCTCAAGAGTGGGATCCTCGGTATTGGGAAGGGACTCCGAAGGAATATACTGCGATGGTTAATTCTTTACCCTCTAATCAAACAGCAGATTTGGCAACGCTTTCTAAAGAAGCCCTCCCCATGGAAGTTCGAATAGCTTTTCAGGGTTGGTATAACTATTTCATTGATGGCGAAAAGATTAATGCCCTTAAACCATCGTATTTACAGATGACGGATTTCTTAAAAAGACACCCTGATTATGCCCGCAATTTTTGGCGCAATGTCGTACAAGAAAAAACACCTAATTATCTCAAAAGTTTAATTCAATCAGCAGACCAAAAGGATACTCTCATCCCTGCTGATGAGCTGACGTCATTCTTGCGAGTCGCTTTTTATAATGATTTGATGGCTCAAAATCCCGGTAAAATAGAGCCTCCGACAGAAAAGAAGAAAGCGCCTCCTAAAGAAAGTGTAGGTCCTAAAAAGGCAGGCATCTAATGTAGCTTAGGCTTTAGCCTGAGATCGTAACAAGCGTTCACCATGTCCCTTAGTTGCGATCTCAGGCTAAAGCCTAAGCTACAAATTTAACAGCAACTTTTTCTCGGTCTCAATGGTAGCAGCATCAATCCAATTCCTAACAAAATAAAGGGAATGCTTAAAAGTTGCCCCATTTGTAAAGCCGAAGCATGCTCTTCTTGTGAAACCTTTAAAAATTCTATCATAAAGCGGGAACCAAAGACCAAAATGAAAAATAGTCCGCTTAAAATGCCAGATTTAAGGCTTGGTCCATATTTTTTCCACAAAAAATAGAGTAAAAAAAATGTCATCAAATAGGCTGCAGCTTCATACA
>Ga0207123_1065_pt1 | contig 19358 bp, 13 predicted proteins | sample Alteio_BWMinHeat_39_FD_153503 | JGI IMG/M metagenome (GOLD analysis project Ga0207123, IMG submission 153503) | Enriched cells from forest soil in Barre Woods Harvard Forest LTER site, Petersham, Massachusetts, United States -... | ecosystem: Environmental > Terrestrial > Soil > Temperate forest >... | reverse complement strand
GAAAAGCACAGAGGTTGGCTTTGCTGTTCAGGAAGGATCATTGGACTATGAACATATTAAGGAAAAAATTCTGTCTGCAGTGAAAAAGCATTTCAAGCCGGAATTCCTCAATCGTTTAAACGATGTTGTAATTTTCCAACCTTTGCAAAAAGCTGGTCTATTGCAAGTCATCGACATCGAATTGAAAAAATTGCTTGCTAGACTTGAACGCCGCGAAGTCTTTATCACATTAGATGATAAAGCCAAGGAATTTTTGGTCGACCAAGGCTTTCAACCTGAAATGGGAGCTCGGCCATTGCGTCGTACAATCGAGCAATATCTTGAAGATCCATTGGCAGAAAAGCTGCTCATGCATCCTGATGAAGGACGCCGATGTCTTGTGACTGTTGAAGATAGCAAGCTCGTATTTCAGGATTTAGAGGTGTTCCCTCGCCACAAAGAAATTAAAGAGGCGAAAGAACCCAAACTGAAAGCCGGCAGCAAGGCATAAAAACCTGCCAACTGAAATTGCACGAGCTAAAATACACTCAAGGTTTCGCGAAGCGTTTGGAGTGCGCAGCCCCTGCTGCTAGGAAATGTAGCTTAGGCTTTAGCCTGAGATCGTTAGCTAAATTCATATGATGTTCCTTAGTCACGATCTCAGGCTAAAGCCTAAGCTACATTATCTAGCAGCAGGGGCTGCGCACTCCAAACGCTTCGCGAAGCTTTAAGTGTATTTTAGTTAATGCAATGTCGGAATAATGACTTTACACAACACCCTATGAACCTTTAGCGTATTTCACTTAAATGAGCATCATCACTGTAAACGACCTTCTGAAAGTCTTTCAAATTCCCAAAAGAAAAAAAGGTTTTTTCCAAAATCTGACCTCTCTTTTTTCCAGAGATCATATTGATAAAATAGCCCTCGACCACGTTTCCTTTAATATCAATGAGGGAGAACTGGTCGGATACATCGGCCCAAACGGTGCCGGCAAAAGCACAACCGTCAAAATTCTATCCGGTATCCTTGTCCCTAATTCAGGCACAGTAAACGTCCTCGGTAAAACACCCTGGAACCATCGCATCGAAATTGTAAGCCAAATCGGCGTGGTCTTTGGACAAAGAACCCAGCTCTGGTGGGATCTGCCTGTGATAGAATCTTTCGAGCTACTCAAAGATATTTATAACATCCCGGAACATCGCTATAAAAAAACTCTTGATACACTCACCGATAAGCTTCAACTTGCTAAACTTTACCATATTCCGGTCCGTCAACTCAGCCTTGGACAACGGATGCGTTGTGACATTGCCGCCTCGCTATTGCATCAGCCAAAAATTCTATTCCTCGATGAGCCTACAATAGGGCTCGATGCTGTCAGCAAACTTGCTGTGCGCGATTTCATTCGACAGTTAAATAAAGAAGAAAAAGTGACCATTATGCTGACCACGCATGACATGGATGATATCGAATCATTATGCAGCCGCGTTTTAATTCTAAATGAAGGGCGTATTTTTTTGGATGGCACTTTAGATACATTACGAGAGCAGATATTGCCTGAACGCCGACTCATCATAGATTTGTTAAACGAAAATGAAACGATTTCCGATTCAGCCGCCCTGGTCATTAAACAGACAGGCCACCGAGTATGGCTGAGCTTTAATCCAACAACGACAACTGCACCGGAACTAATTAGTCGCATCATCACAAAACATCCCATTCGCGATCTCTATGTGGAAAATCCCCCGATTGAAGAAATCATCGCCAAATTTTATCGCGATGCCAACCTATGAAAGGATACCTTGCCATTCTTAGAGGTCGCTTGCTGGCGTTACTGCAATATCGCTCTGCAGTTATGGCAGGGTTAGTAACGCAAATTTTTTGGGGAATTATTAAAATTATGATTCTCACTGCTTTTTACGCCCAATCAACTTCAAGCGAACCCATCACCCTTTCTCAAGCAATCACTTTTATATGGATAGGACAAGCTCTCTTACAGCTATTACCGTGGAATGTCGATAAAGAACTCGAAATGCAAGTCAAAAACGGAAACATCGCCTATGAACTGCTTCGTCCATTAAACCTATACGGCCTCATCTTTTCCAGAGCCTTAGCCATGAGGCTTTTACCAACCCTGCTTCGCTCCATTCCCGTAATAATTCTGGCGGGGCTTTTTTTGGAACTCTCTGCACCTGTTTCTTGGGCAGCTGGAATGGCATTTGGAGCCTCCCTTGTTAATGCAACCTTGCTTTCCACCGCCATGACCACCATGGTGATTATAAGCCTTTTCTGGACTATTTCAGGTGAAGGCATTCAGCGCCTCATTCCTCATGTAACCATGCTTCTTTCCGGCATGGTTGTGCCCCTGCCATTATTTCCGGAATGGATGCAGCCATTTCTAAACTTGCAGCCTTTTCGTGGAATTTTAGATATTCCATCTAGAATATATACAGGAGTCATTCCCATCGCTGAGATTCATTATTATCTTGGATTTCAATTGATCTGGTTTCTCTTCTTTGTTGCCTCAGGAAAATATTTAATTGAAAAAGCGATGAAGCGCTTTGTTATTCAGGGAGGATGATCTTTGCTAGAATCAATCCGACTATATTTCAAGCTTATCAACATCTCATTTAGGTCCCAAATACAGCATCGGGCCTCATTCATCATGTTGACATCGGCATATTTTATCTCAACCTTCACCGATATTTTTGGAATCTGGGTACTCTTTGACCGCTTTAAAATTATTCAAGGTTGGACCCTGGAAGAACTGGCTTTGATTTACGGTATCATGCATATGGGCTTTGCTATTGCGGAAGGGGCAGCAAGAGGCTTTGATTCTTTTAGCCTCATGATCAAACATGGGGACTTCGACAGGGTCTTGCTTCGTCCTCTAGGATCTCTATTCCAGATTGCCTCACGCGAAATTCAATTAATGCGCCTTGGACGCTTTATCCAAGGCTTAGTCATTTTATTGTGGGGCAGCCAAAAACTGCAATTGCCTCTATTTTCCATGGAAACCGTCATCATTACACTTGCTTTTATAGGGACTACAAGCCTTTTTTATGGCCTATTTGTTGTTCAAGCAACCCTTAGCTTTTGGACTACAGAAACATTGGAGATAATGAATATAACGACCTATGGAGGACTGGAAGCAGGACAGTACCCCATGAGTATCTTTAATAAGATATTTAAAGGCTTTTTTACATTCATTATCCCTTTGGCCTGCGTAGCTTATTATCCGCTAGCCATATTACTTCAACATAAGGCGCTCCCGCTTTGGCTGGGGATTTTATTTCCCCTTTCAGGCATAGTATTCCTATACTTGGCGTGTCAGCTATGGAAGATAGGCGTTCGTCGTTACCATTCAACAGGAAGTTAAGAGGTCAATTATGAATATACTTTTTTTGGTCATCGTTCTAATCATCATCGTAGATTTTTTGAGCAACTGGATTTTAGATTATCTTAATTTAAAAAATTTGTCTGAAAAACTTCCTGAAGAAGCCAAAGGCATCTATGATGAGAAAAAATACAAAGAATCGCAGAGATATTACAAAACCAACAACAACTTTTCAATGATTTCAAGCACATTCAGTTTGTGCTTGCTGCTATTGATGTTATTTTTTAACGGTTTTGCTTATGTTGATGCATTGGTAAGAAACTACACATCCAGTCCCATTTTGATGACCTTGTTCTTTTTCGGGATACTTGCCCTATTTTCTGATTTACTAGCCATCCCATTTGCTCTTTACAGAACTTTTGTCATCGAAGAAAAATTTGGATTCAATAAAACGACCCTTAAAACATTCTGTCTGGACAAAATCAAAGGCTGTCTTTTGGCTGGAATAATCGGTGGAGGATTGTTAGCTCTTATCACCTGGTTTTACTTGTCGGCAGGAACCTATTTTTGGCTTATTTCCTGGGCTGCTATTTCCATTTTTTCCATTTTTATGGTCATGTTTTATACTTCGTTAATAGTCCCGCTCTTCAATCAACTAACCCCTTTGCCTGAAGGCGAACTCAGAAGCGCCATTGAAGGCTATTGTAAGACAGTGGGTTTTATGCTGAAGAACCTCTTTGTGCTTGATAGTTCAAAACGATCCACCAAAGCCAATGCTTATTTCAGCGGACTTGGAGCTAAAAAGAAAATAGTTCTTTTCGACACACTTATCGCAAAACATACCACAGATGAACTTGTCGCGGTGCTTGCGCATGAAGTCGGCCACTTCAAAATGAAGCATACATTGATAGGAACTTTTCAGAGTATCTTGCAAACAGGAATAATGCTCTTTTTGCTTTCTTTGTTTTTGGGTAATCCGGCTCTTGCGCATGCACTGGGTGTAGAGCATAGCAGTTTTTACATCGACATCCTTGCTTTTGGGTTGCTATATTCCCCTATTTCCCACGTCATGGGCATTCTATCGAATATCATTTCACGAAGACATGAATTTCAGGCTGATGCTTATGCAAAGAGAACATATGACGGAGCCGCATTGCAAAGCGCTTTGAAGAAACTAGCTTCGGATAATTTAAGCAATCTAACACCGCATCCTGCATATGTTTTTGTACATTACTCCCACCCACCTTTGCTGGAAAGACTAAGAAGACTAGAAAATCATTGAAAAGCCACTACCGAGAAATTGCAGAAGTCTAGTTGAGTTAGTGTCTCGAAGAGACGGCTAGTGTAAAGCCCATGATGTAGCGCCGAAGGTGCAAATCGTGGGACAAATCATTTTAAATGAAGCAGCCTCGAAGAGGTGACTAGTGTCTCTCCCCGGGTGTAGCGCCGAAGGCGAAAACCCGGGATTTTGGTAGCGAAAAATGTCATTTAAATAAAGATCGTTTAAATTTGAAAAATCCTTTTTTGCCTTAAACTAATTTATGCGTGAATTTCCCCGGATTTTCGCCTTCGGCGCTACACCCGGCCTGAGTTTACAAGTTATTTTCTGAGTATAATGCAACATTTTGATTCAGAATCAGTTATATTTTTCGTGTATTACCCCACTCGGTAATTTAGAAAAATATAACTGATTATGGATCAAAAGGTTGCGTTAGACGATGAAAATAACTTGTAAACTCAGGCCGGGGAGAGATACTAGTCACCTCTTCGAGGCTGATTCATTTAAAATGAATGATCCCACGATTTGCACCTTCGGCGCTACATCATGGGCTTTACACTAGCCGTCTCTTCGAGACTCAAAGAACTTCTTCAATTGTCTCTACCGTGGCTTTTCAATGCGTTCCAATTGGATAGGCGTAGGAGATTAAAATTTTCCAAACGCCATCCTTTTGGCGCTTGAAAACGTCCAATCCCTTTTCCCTGATAATTTCCGTGCTTGGCTGATCTTTTTGAGATGTTTTTAAGGTCCAAATCAACCTGACAACCACTATGTCACCTGCAAAAACAACTTGCTCAATTTCTGGAACCTCATAACGAAGGATTAGATCCGACCGAATCAACTTTTCTTTGAATTGTCGGCACATATCGTCATAATTTCTGTCTGCAGTCCCGGGATAGCTTGCAACAAGATCTTTAGCAAATAACCCGCAAACTTCAGGAATATTTTTAGCGTTAAAATCCTTTGACCACTTTTCCAGACGCCCAATAATTTCCAATTTCGCTTTCGATTCTTCAGTATTTTCCAAAGCAAAAAAGCCGCCGGGAAACATCAAAAAAGCTATCCAGAATATTATTTTAACAGAAAATGCTCGATTCATTTTTTGCTTCGCATGTATCGCATTAAATGCTCACGATACAAATAGCCATAAACTATCGTTGCGATCACAATAATAAACCCTAGAATATAGAAGCCCTCACTTGCATTCAAATGCAGCACATTGCTTAACAAATAAATCAAACCCGATGCACAAAGCACCCCAAAAGAACTCATAAACTTGGTGGCTGCAACAATATGCCCTCGTACGTTGGCAGGACTCTTGTATTGAATATAGGATTCTAACGGAATATCAAATAATCCTCCAAATAGTCCGATGACAGCTGTTAGGATAACGATGGAATAGAAGCTATCCGAATAAAAATGCATCAAAAATAGACAAACCGCCATCATCCCTGCGGCCACGGGTACTAATCCTAACTCGACAGTTTTACCAGAGATCTTCCCTGCTATGACAGAACCCACTCCAATGCCGATGGCACAGAGTAAAAACATATATCCACCCTCTAGATCAGATAGATGCAATGACTGCATGACAAAAGGTATTAGATTAAGCTGGAAAAAGGCTCCAAAAAACAAGAAAAAGGAGGCTCCCAAAATGGAAGATAACAAAAATGGGTACTCCGAAGCTTGCTTTAACGTAGAGAAAATTTCGGCCAGGAAAAAGGGCTTAATTTTTTCATGGGTTTCTTTTTGATTCACTGGAGGTGTGTATTCGATTAACCAACTAGTGATGATGGCCATGATAGCTGTTAAAATCAGAAAAAATGAAGAAAAAACATAATTGCGACTCGTCATATCCAGTATAAATGAAGCGCTAAAAGTACCCAAAATAATAGCCACAAATCCCACAGAACTCATCACGCCGTTTGCATTCGAAATATTGTCGCTAGGGACCAATTCAGGCAAAAGGCTGTTTCGTGCAATAACAAAAATAGCGCTATTGGTCGCCATCGCAAAAAGCACGCAATAAGCCCCCATCGAACTGCCAAAATAAAATACGAGCAATGAAGCCAAAGCAATAACAAAACCGAAGCAGCGCGTTATCAGGACAATAGTGCTTTTACTGAATTTATCCGCCAAGATCCCCGCGACACGCGCGAAAAATATAAATGGCAAAATGAATATTGCACCCGCAAGAGCAATAATTTTTGAAGTCTGGTCAACGCCCTCAACGTGGATCAAATAATATATCACGAGCAATTTATATAGATTATCATTAAATGCTCCGATGAACTGGGTCATGTTGAGATATGAAAACGAAGAAAAATATTGCGTCCACGAGGAATCTTGTGGACCGCTTTTCGAGGTAGTATATGCCTTTTGCACTGTAAGCCTTCTTAGTTAGAATGATGGATTTTTTTTTAAAAATACCTCTTTTTTCCAAATTTTGAAAGGCAAAAAGGCATTAAGAGGTAATTCGAAAATTCCTTTTTAAGTCAAACTTCGTCAAAGCCTCGGGGTTAAACGATCATAAAGCACCCCATATTGACTCATATTGGGTGCTTTATGATCGTTTAACCGCGGGAGCTTTCACGAAGTTTTACTTAGAAGGAATTTCCGAATTACCTCTTAAGACCCCAAATCTTACAATTTGATTTAATATGCAGCTCTATTAACCGCGAAGCGGTGGAAGCATATAGCCCCATGCGTCAGCATGGGGTTAATAATTTAATAAATACCAGCCGTGAAACGGCGACAGAATATCGATGTTTCCTGTCGCCGTTTCACGGCTTCGAATTTTGGTTTAATAAACCCCACGCTAACGCGTGGGGCTACTTGCTTCCACCGCTTCGCGGTTATAATTGCCACTTGTAACAGTGCCATGCAATTTTGTGATTTCACCTTTCTTTGCTCACCCCTTCCATCGTATTAGATACTTGTTAGATACCAATTTACTATTAAATAACTAAGTGTTAAAATTAATAGTATATACTATTTAAAAAACATAACTTTTCTTTATTTATTTATAAAGGAGGTTAGTATGTCTGCGGTAAATTCTGCAAGTTCAAGCCCTGGAGGTATTAACCCCCTCGATCCGTCTACTCGACCTCCTTCTCCTGATTCTTCTAATCCACGGAAGGTAAAAAGACCTCAAGACAGCAGAATCAATCAAGAGGTCTTAAATATCTTCAAGAATGCAACTCATACAACAGCCATTCGCCTAAACCCAGAAACGAAATCAATGCTTAAAACAACCGAGTTAGAAAGACAAAAAAACATCAAAATTATCACTATTCCTAGTAGCGACATCGATAAAATATTAGAGGGTTTAGAGACAGGTAAAATGAAATTAAAGCTGGTAGCTGACGAATCAGACCCTCAGACCCCTACTGCCTATAAACTCATACTTACCGGAAAGGAAGGTATTGGAAAATCGGGCTCCAGTGTTAAAGCCAAAATGGCTTTCGAAGCTTTCGTAAATTGGATCTCAAAATCTGTTCCCACAAAAAGAGAGAGGGATCAGTTCTTAAAGCGTTTTGAAAAAGCTTCTTGGCCGGCTGCTGTTCTATTGAATGAAGGAGGAAAGGGACGGGCGACGCAGGCCCTTCAAGATGCAAAAAATTCTAAATTTATTGATGATGCTCTGGATGAGTATTCCGATAATATTAATGACAAGGAAGCTATTGAAGATCTTGAAAATCAATTGGAAACGACAACTCTTTCCATGGAATTAGAGTCAAAAGATATTCACATTTGCGATGGCAGCAAAACTAAAATTTTAGAAGATATACACGAACGTGGTTATGCAGTAATAAGAAACGACGATGATGGTTCTTACAGGGTAGCACAAATCGAGCCCGAAAGTTCATCCGGCTATGCCTGGCTTAGGCAAAGCCTGGACTATCTAGAAGATATATTACGCTTCATTGAAATCGCCAAGCAAAAATACGATTCACTCGAATAGGCTTCCTCTATGGCTAAAGAATCTCAGCAGCTAAAGCAGCCAGCTCGGAACGCTCAGTTTTCTCCATAAAGATATGTCCGTAGATTTTATGGTCGCTAAAACGACCAACGGCATAAGTCAGGCCATTGGAATCCTTATCCAGGTAGGGATTGTCGATTTGGGAAGGATCACCAGTCAAAATGACTTTTGTACCTTCACCTGCACGTGAAATAATTGTTTTTACTTCGTGGGGTGTTAGATTCTGAGCTTCATCCACAATGATATACATTTTTGGCAGTGACCTTCCCCTGATGTAGGTCACAGCTTCCATTTCAATCTTTTTACTCTCCATCACCCAGCGCAATGTTTCGTTGGGTTCATTGCCTGACGAGTCGCATAAGAACTCCAAATTGTCATAGATAGGCTGCATCCAGTTAAATAGCTTTTCTTCTTTTGTGCCTGGAAGATAACCGATATCTCTTCCAAGTGGCACTACAGGACGACTAATCAGAATCCGGGAATAGAGCCCCTCATCAAAAACTTTGCGCATTCCACAAGCTAAGGCAAGCAATGTTTTTCCTGTTCCAGCCTGACCAAGCAGCGTCACCAATTTAATTTCATCTCGTAAAAGCAAGTCGATGGCACATCTTTGCTCAACATTGCGCGGCTTGACACCCCAGATATTAGGTGTTTTAAGGAGATGTTCCAAACCTTTCTGCTGGGCATCGTACTTACCCACAGCGGAAGAATGTTCTGGAGAAGTGACAACGCAATATTCATTCGGCTTGCAATCGATATTGGGCAGGGAAAGTGTATTATCTTTGTAAAAAAGATCAACATCATGCTTAGAGGCTTCTAATTTACGAATGCCTGTATAGATTGATTCATAAGAGTATTTTAAGTTCTGGTAGTCCTGGACGTGCAAACCAATCGCTTCAGCTTTAATACGGGCAGCAAAATCTTTGGAAACAAAAACCACCTGCTCGCCTTTTTCATGCAACAAATAAGCTGCCATGATGATGCGATTGTCATTAATAGAAAGAGTGAAGCTATAAGGACAATCAACTTTCATCTCCAATTGGATTCGAATTGTGGCCTCGTTATCAAGTACTACCCCATGATGCAAATCCCCTTTTCCCAGGGTATGAAGGGAACCGAGCAAACGAAAAACCGCCCGGGAATTCCTTCCCAAGTCATTCGGCAAACGTTTCATTTTATCGAGCTCTTCAAGTACTGTGACAGGAATAACTACATTATGCTTAGGGAATTTAGTGATGGCTTCTGGATCATGCAGCAATACGTTTGTGTCGAGTACAAAGGTTTTTTTTGTCACTTTAAAACTCCTTAAGCATGTTAAATTAAAAGCACTCTTATATAGGATGCCCTAAAAAGCGCAAAGAAGAAAAACGGGATCATCACACAAAAGAGTGGTTAAGCAAGCACTCATTGTGTGCCCCCCCCGAATTTAACGCAGAGGCGGGGAGACGGAGAGACGCAGAAAGGAACTCAATGAAGGCTATAATTACCCAATCTATTCCTTCTCAGCGTCTCTCCGTCTCCCCGCCTCTGCGTTAAATGGCCGCAATTAATCGGATCGTCTGATCTAACCACTCGTTTGTATGATGACCCGAATAACGATGGTTAGAAAATTTTAGTTAGCAGTCGTATGAGCGAACTGCTAATTTCTTGACATTTTAATCGCACTTCTTTAAAATTCCATTTAACTTAAGATCGCTTTCGGCGAAAAGGAGCATAAATAATGAAAATCACTTCAAAACTACTCCACATTCCACCTTATCTTTCAACCAGTTGGGTGCAGATTCGCACCATCTATCTTAAAGAAACAGATTTAGTTATTTCCTTACCTCAGGGAGAAATTACGATTCCGGGATTGAGCCCAGAAATTAGGGAACAGATTTTTGCCGCCTACGGAACCTTTCTTGAGGAACCGCAAACTCGCATTTCTATGCCACATCAGGAAAAACCAGCATCCTTTCAATTATTCCAACTCTCATCAAATCCCGGTAGTATTCCACCAACTACTGGTATTGAAGGAGCTACGATAAGATTCGGCATGGATTCTCTAGACTCATTTTCTTCAGCTATGCAACATAATATGGCTCAATCACATATGCCTAATCTCCCGAAAGAGATCTTAGAGAAAATTGCAGCTGTTGCCAGAGCTGTTGCTCCTGAAGAAGTACCAAACATGCCCAAACCCGAACCTCATTGCAACTGCACTCATTGCCAAATTGCTCGGGCAATCCATTACCCTATGGAGGAAACAGATAACCAACTTCCTTCAACACCCATCCTTGAAATTGAAGTCAAAGAAGAAATCATTTCCGACGCCGACTTATCCTTTCAGCAATGGGAAATTAATCAAACAGGTGAAAAATTGTATGCTGTTGCTAATCGACTAGATTCCCAGGAACGATACAGCGTCTACCTCGGTCATCCAGTTGGATGCACGTGCGGTAAGCACGGATGCGAGCATATTTTAGCTGTTCTTAAAAGTTAAAGCACAGATTGCTTGTCAGAAAAAGACTCAACCGATTAGAATGACGGATCTATTTCATATATTCATAATGCAACCCTTTTTTTTAGGAGCTTTACCATGCGTAAACCCGTCACAATTTTATTATCATTAAGCTTATTATTACCTTGTATACATCTTTTATCCGATGGTTCTGATGATTCAGACGATCCTTTTACTTACGAAGAAGACATTTCATTAACAGCTTTAGATACAAGCTCGTTAACAGCCCTAGACACTGGTACTGATACGGACGAACTGCCGCCAATATCGGAACCCTCAGAACCGGTTCCTAAGCCAGCTCCTTTGAAAGCAGTGCCAGATCAGTCACCTGTTCAGACACCGTCATTAAAAACGACCTCAGAACATACTGACACCAAACCTATTCCGTTAAAGACAACCGTGGAAAAGACTCCTGCTGTAAAATCCTCAGAGTCTTCAAAATCATTCCAATCCTTTACCGGCAAAGTTGTCAAAAACAAGGTGCGCATACGTCAACAACCTCGAATTGAAAGCCCTATCGTCCGTGAACTCAACTCCGGAGATATGTTTATAGTGGTTGATGAAGGCGATGAATTCTATACCATCTTGCCTCTTGTTGGAACTAAAGGTTATGTCCATCGTTCATACATCTTAGATGGCATTGTAGAAGGCAATCGCGTGAATGTAAGACTTGAACCCGATGCAGATGCTCCTGTCATCACCCAATTGAGTGGCGGCGAACATATCGATGGCAAAATCAGTCCATTAAATAGCAAATGGCTGGAAATCGAAATTCCTGCATCTACCCGTTTCTTTATTTCGAAGGACTATGTCATCAAACTTGGAGATGCCTCTTTCATGGCTAAAGTCGAAAAACGCCGTGAAGATGTCAATTTCTTGCTAAATTCGACTCATCTTTCCAGTCAGAATGAAATGCAGAAACCTTTTCCGGAAATTCAACTTAAAGAAGTTTATGCAAATTACGAAAAAATCATAAGTAATTACACAGATTTTCCCGATCAAGTAGCGCGTGCTCGTGACCTCCAGAGCAAGCTGCAAGATGATTATCTTCAAAAGAAAATCCCTTACCTTGAAGCTAAAGCCAAAATGACCCAGCAAGAGCTTAATTCTCAAATGAAAGCTCAACAGCTAAAACTGGCCCAGCTTGAACAGCAATTGGAAAGGGAAAAAGCAAAATCTTCGAAGCATAATGATTCTCGCTCTTCCTTCGGTGGTGAAATAGCTTCTGCTAACACCTCCGGCGTTAATGACAAAATGAGCATCTGGATCCCCATCGAACAACAACAATTCGAAGCGTGGTCCCTGCAAAACAACAACGCTTCTCGTGAAGATTTCTATAAAGAACAACGTCAAGAGGCTGTGGCAATCAGGGGTATTGTAGAACCGTTCAACCGTTCGATCAAAAATAAACCTGGTGACTATATCATCATGAATCAAACCAGCCATTTACCTATTGCTTTCGTGTACAGCACGCAGGTCAATTTGCAAAGCAAAGTTGGACAAGAAGTGACTATCTTAGGCGCGCCTCGTTCAAACAACAACTTCGCCTTTCCAGCCTATTTTGTGCTGTCAGCCGAATAATGAAATAAAGCCTTGGAGGAAACTCCAAGGCCCTAATTTTACTAGTGGGTCTTGCGGTAGGAAAGAGCTTCCATTAGATGCTCCTTGGCAATTTTTGGCTGATCGGCAAGGTCGGCAATCGTCAATGCCACCTTCAACAGGCGATCACAGGCACGGGCGGACATCCCCAATACATCAATCGCCTGACGCAATACTTCTTGACAATCGGCAGAAAGCTGACAAAACTCTTTGACTTCACGTGCCGACATCTGAGAATTAGCCCTGCCTGGACCAATACGGTGATGCTGCTTTTTCCTGGCTACTTTAACCCTCTCCCGAATTACCGAAGAATTTTCTGATGTTTTACTCTGCACAATATCACTATAACGCAAGGCAGGCACTTCAATGTGCATATCAATCCGGTCCCAAAGCGGACCAGAAATCTTATTCCGATAGCGATCAATTTGAATCTGAGTGTCCTTGCAAGGCTTATCAGGATGCCCTAAATATCCACATGGACAAGGATTCATAGCTGCTACGCAGATGAAGTTGCTGGGAAAAGTGAAGTTTCCTTGAGCTCGACTAATAGTGACTTTTCGATCCTCAAGGGGTTGCCGCAGCACTTCCAGAACTGTTCTAGAAAACTCAGGAAGCTCGTCTAAAAAGAGAATGCCTTGATGGGCAAGCGAAACCTCGCCTGGACGCGGCACGGCACCACCACCGATTAATCCGGCATAGCTTACAGTATGATGCGGCGAACGGAAAGGCCTTTGACGCACAAGACTCTCCCCCTCACCTAGCAGTCCGCTTATCGAATGGATACGCGTTATTTCCAAGGCTTCTTCCACTGTCAGCTCGGGCATAATTCCAGCCAAAGCCTTGGCTATCATAGTCTTACCTGAACCTGGTGGTCCGCTTAAAACGACATTATGATTGCCAGCGGCCGTAATTTCCATGGCTCGTTTAACATGGGCTTGTCCTTTGATATCAGAAAAATCAATCAGCGGAGAGACGCTGCTGAACAGATCGTTGGCAAGATGTTGCGCGGTAGGTTTAATAGAAGCCGGATTTTGCAAAAAACTGACAGCTTCCTTAAGATGGGCAGCTCCTATAACATCAATTCCTGGCATCGCAGCTGCTTCTTTTGCATTGGCAGCTGGAAGAATGATCCCTTTTTTGCCCAACTCCTTCGCCAACATAGCGCTTGCCAGGGCGCCATGGATAGGGCGCAATTCTCCGCTTAATCCTAATTCTCCAACAATCAAATAATCTTCATGGATATTAGTCCCAATAACATTCATGGCGCGGAGAAGTCCAAGAGCTATCGGTAAATCATATAGAGCCCCTTCCTTTTTTATATCACCAGGCGCCAGATTAACCGTGCAAATGTGGCTATAAGCAGAATAGCCTGTATTTTTAATCGCTGTAAGGACTCTATCTTTAGATTCTCGAACACAGGTATCAGGAAGACCTACGATTACCAAGCACGTTTTGTCCGATTTAAAGACATCGACTTCAACTTCGATAGGGATGGCCTCTAGACCAAGCAGAGCTATTGAGTGCATACGGGATAAAGACATGCGATTAAACCTTATTTATTTGTTGAAATGTATACACTGAAAATGCTATTCAAAACAATATCTTTACATTATAGGAGAGATTATGAAAAAGCAAATTACGCATGTTTTTATTTTTCAATCAAGCAAGATCATTGCCATTTTGTCCTGCATTATCTCAATCTTGATAGCAGTACCATTAGGTTTTTACAGTCTATATCATGGAAATCGTGATGAAGCTGTGGATCTATTCATCCAGCCTTTAATCCATTTAGCTGTAAGTTTTATTACCTCGATCATTGTGTTCTTTTTGTATAACCAGCTTGTAAAACTCTTTGGCGGCATTGCAATAAGTACAACCGACGTAGAGTGATAGATTGACATTCTCAAATGGGGCCTTTTTCACTTCACCGGTCACAAGTCCATTATTATTGAAGCCGTCACTACCGTGACTTCATTCGTTTTTTGAATCGACCCACGGCTTGCACCTCCGGTGCTGCACCATGGGCTATTATTAAGTAGTACCTCCGGTACAAAAAAAAGAGGTCTTGGCGTAAGTAAGAACTAACCCGGCGGCATAGGAACCTAGAATTTTTTTGTACCGAAGGTACTACTTAATAATAGCCCATGGTGCAGCACCGGAGGTGCAAGCCGTGGGTCGATTCAAAAAACGAATGAAGTCACGGTAGTGACGGCTCAAAAATATGAATTAACCGATAAAGTTAACGGGGGCTCATTTAGCATACTTGTAATTTCCGTCATTTTTGACGGAAATTACAAGTAAAAAACGTCATTAATTACGAAAAAATGATATTTTAGGTTAGGTGTCCTCTATCATAGCATTAAAGATTGCGGGGCGGGGCAGCGGAGTGATAGCGTTTGCTTTGGAATATAATGTCAAAATCTCTCCAGGATAGATGGTTTCATATTTACGGTCTTCATCAATTGGAATCATTAGAGAAGTCATTCCAGAGGCATCTTCGCTTGTAGGGATGCCAGACGAAGCTAACTTTTCCCCAAGCCATTTGTCTAGTTTGACTAAAGCTGCCGTCGTGGTGAGGGCTGTAAATTCAGAGCAAATCATGGAACTGGCCTGCGCCATCTGTCCAGGCAGCGTCATTTGCTCCATTATCTTTTGCACTTTTTTGGCTTCGGGCTTTGTAGTGCGAGAAACACCGAAATGAAATTTGGCTTTTCCCGCCCTCATGGCTCTTTCTTTACTAAAATGGAGCTGGGTGAAATTCTCTTGACTATCCTCATTGATTTGGCGCTCAATCTCTTGATATTGTCTTGATAATTCCTTTTCAAAAAACTCAAATTCTAAAGGTCCTGAAAGCTTGGCTTTAATTTGTTTAAGCAATTCCGGTTTGATCAGTTTCATAGGATCGATTTGATAATAATCCATGCAGAGCAATTCTCTCAAATAGGCAACATGGTTGGAATACCCCGCCACAATATGCGATAAATAAACAAAATTAGACGAATCCTTAGGAACAAAAACTTTGGAAGCATGATGGAATCGGTCTGTAAAAAAATTCTGGATTTTCTCATCTCTATTAGAAGGATATCGCCGCATAGAGACTTCTCGATCGTGATTAGTTAATGCAATGGCCCCACTTGGAATGAATTTACTGGCTTCTGTCTGAGCAACATTCCATATTTCAGTATATAACTTTTCAGCACTCGCACAGAGGTCTTTCTTTTTAATAAATAAGGGATGTTTGCTTTCCAATTTACTAAAGTATGCATCATGGAGTACATAAAGATCTTCCAACCCTCCCATATCTACCAGGCTCAGCCTTTCTGAAGGTTCTAACGACTCCTTCTTTTTGTATTTTTCCAGGGCAGTATTCACTTTTCCTATCAGTCTCCAGGCTTTATCGAAATCTGCCAGCGTTTTACTTTTGTATGCCAGAGTTTGGTAGTTTACATTCAAAGGAACCAATTGCTTGATAAGCTCAAGGTATTTAAACTGAATTAAAGGGGCTTCCTCTAGTTTTTGATACTTAACAAGTCGTTCGACAGAAGCCGCTAAAAGTCCTTTAAAATTCTCGAGAATGTCTTTTAGAGGAACCTCCCTAGCTGCGATATACCCTGGACAATCCGCCGCGATCAAAAGCAGATCGATTTCATTCTGGGTGATTTCCGGAGAATTAAAAATCTCACCCAAATTTACCTTGTCTATGACATCTTTATACCGATCGAGAATCTGTTCCTTCAATTTAGGATCAGAGCACCGATAGGCCTGCATGGCTATTTCAAAGGCTTCCATCAAATTCCAGGTTGGTTTAACAAGGGCATGTGTTAAAAAGGCCAGCCTGACTTTTTCTTTGAAATCTTCTGAAAAATTAGCTGATATATCACTATGATGACTCGCATATGGAAGAGAATCTGGAAAAGGATTCATAAATTCTGTGGATTTAAGGATGTCCTGTTCTTTTTCTTCAAATTTCCGCTTTAAATCTTTGTTAAAAGAGGTTTCCATCAACGTTTTAGCATCTAATTTTTTAGAAGTGAAATTTGGGATAGCACGCCAATCTGGAAACATGATTTCGATGTAATTTGGAATCTCATTTGGTGATTTGCCTAATATTTCGAGGCTTCTTTTATCAAGGGTTAACCTTTGCTGAATAAATGGATCACCTTCACGACCCTTCCTAAGATTAAGGCGATTTTCAAAAGAGAAAACATTGTCTTCAAGATAATTCTTTAACAAATCTATTTCACCAAGACTCATTAGACTGACATCTAGTCTAAGTGTTGAAGCATCTCTAGCAAAAGATAGGTACTTCATTTCGATGGCTGATATACTATTTACAACCTCATACTCAAAATTCAAATTGCTTTTAGTGCGCTTTTGAAGTGCATTTATTAAAACATTTTTACATAATTCGATGCGTTCCCTCGTGCCAAATCCTATGCAGTGCTCAAAGGCGTAATTTAAAAAATCGTCCAAAACACCATGAGGATTATTGATGTCCCCTCTTAAAAATTCGTCAATCTTCGTACCATTGGCGCTTTTTAAGTGTTCCGTGACCAATCTTTCAGCTTCGGACTCCAATTTTTTATAAACGTATGAACTTTTGTCTCTATAAAATGGGTAAGCCACTAAATGGCTGCTTTTTCGAATTTGATCGAATAAATTCGAAGCCTTTTCACAGAGTTTTTTATTCTCGACAAATGAAGGTTCATCTATTTCAATTATGCTGAAAAATCCATAATAAAGGGTTTGAAGATCTTTCAAATGATCGATCTCTTCAAGGCTCAATTTTTCGTGGGACTCTAAAGCGATCTCGTTTTGATGTTTTTCTACGGCAATGGTCGCTTTTATGACGAGTTTCACCACCTTATCGGAATCAGCCAAGGCTTTACTGTTTGCTTTGTATATCTCGCAAGTTGGACCCCACACCAGTCCTTGGATTACATCATTATAATCATATTCAACTATTGGAGCCTCTTGTAGACGGCTGTATTTAGGAATTCTTTGCCCATGAAGAGCAGTCAACCAAGTTTTAAATTCAAAAAGCACTTCCTTTAATGGACTATCCTTGGCTAATTGACATTGTCTGTATCCTGAAATATAAAGCAGATCTCTTTCCTCTTGCCCTGGTTCTGCAGATTGAAACATCTCTTTCAAATTTATCTTGCTTATGCATGCTTCGTAACGCTTTTTGATTTGTTTTTCTAATTCGACATCCTTGCATTCAGATGACTGAAATGCTAATTCGAAAGCTGCCCTGATGCTCCACGAAGGCTTTGACAAAGCATTTCTTAGATACACCTGGAGAATTTTATCTTTAAAATCACCAACTAAATTATTAAAAAGCATTGATCGCCAATTAATTGTATCTGGAAATGGAATCAGGAACTCCGTCGCTTGAAAGATATCTTTTTCTTTTTCTTCCAATTTCTGTTTTAAATCTGCATTAAAAGGCATTTCTAAAAGAGTTTTTCCATCTTCAATCTTGCCGGGAGTTAATTTTATAACATCATCCCAATGGGGTAATATGATTTCAATATAGTTAGGAGATCCTTTAGTGGATTTAGCAAGAATTCTTAGATTTTCTTTATACAAAGCTAAATTTTTTAAAACGAATGGTTTATCTATCTTGTTTGGCTTTCCTATCATAGGTCCGTTATCAGCAAGGAGATATTCAGAAGATGCTATCTCTCTTTCTAAAAAACTCTTAATCGAACTTTTTTCCTCAACGCTCATCTGAGATGTATCTAGTCTAAGCGTGGAAGCATTTCTAGCTAAATAAAGCCGCTTCATTTCTATAGATGAAATATTTCTTGTTATTTCATAATCTAAATTGATGTTTGTTTTGATATGCTTATTAAGAACCAAAATTAGGACCTTTTTACATAATGCAACCCTCTCTTTTGTGGACAATTCTGGACACTGTTCTAATGCATCACCCAAAAAAGTCTCCAAAAAGCCGCCAAAATGGTGACCTTCTAGTCTGAAAAAATCATCAACATTTATATTTGGTTGATGGCTATCTTTTATTTTTTTTAAGCGTTCTGTGATGAGCTTTTCTGCCTTGGATTCGAGAGTTTTATAGGTAAGCTGGCCTTTAATTGAGGCTGCATTAGCATCAACACCAGGGATCTTAACAGGTTTAGTCTCTAAAGCTAAATGACCTACATCGAGTTTTTTATTTTTTTCTTGTCTACTTTTGGCTTTTACCAGTTCGCGCTCAGTTTGTTTTATTGCGGCTGGATCATTTAGAGCTATGAGCAGATTTTTCTTTATAACCTCAGCGGATGCTGTTTTTTGTTGTAATACATGCGCAACAACCCCGACTAAAACCTGTTGTGTGGTTGGCAATTCCCCTGTTGTGCGCCCATATTTCAAAGGAACTGTGGCACGTGTAAGCTTTTTGACTTTGCCTTGTTGTAAATTTAAAAATGAGGACCCGATTTTATCTCTTAAAGTGACGTCGCCAACGACGTCTACATTTATGATTAATTCTCTCTTATTTTCATTGATTTTTTGAGGGAATTTAATATGAATCGAAGTACTTCCATCGGTTTCATTTTTGATTTGAACTTCTTTGCCCAGGGGCATTCCGGTCCAATTAGTCCCCATTCCTGATGTACTCATTATCAACTCCTTCTAAAATCAAACTATTTCATATTATAAACCTTAATTTATTTTTTATTA
>Ga0207123_1064_pt1 | contig 19523 bp, 12 predicted proteins | sample Alteio_BWMinHeat_39_FD_153503 | JGI IMG/M metagenome (GOLD analysis project Ga0207123, IMG submission 153503) | Enriched cells from forest soil in Barre Woods Harvard Forest LTER site, Petersham, Massachusetts, United States -... | ecosystem: Environmental > Terrestrial > Soil > Temperate forest >... | reverse complement strand
TGGCTAGCAACTCATCTGATCTAACCACTCATTTGTGTGATGACCCTGAATTTCCGAATTACCTCTAAAGCCTATACTACATTTTTTTAGAAGCGCTCACTGCGCTCAAAATTAAGGCTTGCAGCATTTTCTCCAGATCGCCCTTCTCCGTAAGGAGTTGCATGAGTTGATCTGTATTATGTGTGTCTGTTGCAGCCTTAAGTTCAGTCAATTTCTTTTCCTGATCTTCATGGGTTTGTTGAGCAAGTTTTGGGAAAAAATCGCAAATGACCTTATAAAAACATTCCAATTTAAGAGTTGAGAATCGGAAAATTTGTTTGTTTAATGTGCCTGTAATGAAATTCACTAAATTAGCATCCGATAGGATATTAACAACATCTTTCCAAGGAATTGCCCTTTCACAGAGCAAAAACAATAAGGCTGCAGGGGTTGAAAAAATATAGATTATAGCTTGAAAATCAAGTAAACTCGCAGGCTCAGGCAAAACCCCCACTCTCAAAAGCCTATCGCGTTCATTAAAAGCATTTGCGGTTAAATTCCAGAAAGTGCCATCTTTTGTACAATGCGTTCTGAAATATTTTAACATAGCATCTAATCTTAATTCGCACCGCTTTTGCATTCGAATATCATGCCCTAATCCGTAACTAAACGTAATCGAATCACCAGCCTTAATTTTATCAATAGCTACTAAAACATCGCGTTGAGTCATCCCTTTTTTATTCTTTAAAGAAAGCATCGAGGCATTAGGGAATGAGTCGTTGATCATGGGAATCATATTTCTAAAGCGAATCGCATCAATGTTACCCATAACAAATTCTTTATTCTTCTCTTTACTAAACCTTTCTTTTAGTGTTTTAGCTACACCAGATCCTTCGATAATCTCTCCAATATATTCACCGATGACCATACCTGGAAGTATATCCTGACCTGCACAGACATTCCATCCCACCAGTTGATGTTTCTCTAAATATATTTTAGGAGGATTTTGACAATAATCTTCATATTTCTGATCTAAGCTAAGAGGTTGAAGATCAGATCCTCTATTGTTTGCTCTCCAAATTTTCAACCATTCCTCAGTTGAAATGAAATGCTCCCTTTCCAACAAATCAGCTCCCACTAAGTGCTTAAACATAGTTCCATCGCCCTGAGCGATTTCACCTTTATCATTTTTATAAAGGAAATTCACACTTTCAGGCTTTGGAAGAATCATCTGCCGCAAGACATGTTGGAATCCGCCTCCGCGATTGTCTAATAATAGCTTTGGTTTTTTCGACTTCAACAATTCCAACATGGCGTTGTGTCCGCCGGCAGCAGCATGGATCATTGGTGTAGCACCAGAGACATCCTGTGGATTAATATTGCAGGCTGCAACACTCGTTAAAATGCGCGCGCATTCTGTATGTCCCAACATAGCGCAGATATGGAGCGGGTAGAGTTTCATTGCCGTAGCTTCAACATTAACTCTTTTTTCTGCCTGTACCGGATCAGCGAGCCAAGCTGTTAAACCTTCAACATCCCCATTTAAAGACAGCACGTGGATTTTTAACGATTCATCTTGACGTTGAGCAATAGGTATTAGTTCATTTAAAACGTTATGATAGGCTTGAACTGATGATGAATGAATTGAAGCAGCTGCGGACATAATATATAACCTTATAATAAGATAGTTGTAATAATAAAAAACAAAACTATATTGTAATTTAACATTTATATCAAATGGTATTTATACTGGTCGTGGTTCAAAATTCGGCATTTCTAGCGCGCCAAAACCCCGGGGATCAAAGATCGCAAATGGGTTCATATTACTAATATCGACCCATTTGCGATCTTTGATCCGCGGGGATTTTCGCGCTGCTAGAAATGTCAAATTTTGAAACACGACCGGTATAACTAGAATGAATTTCGGGTCATCACACAAATGAGAGGTTAAGCAAGTACTGAATTGTGCGATACTCCCAAATTTAACGCAGAGGCAGGGAGACGGAGAGACGCAGAGAGGAACTCAATGATGGCCATAATTACCTAATCTACTCCTTCTCCGCGTCTCTCTGTCTCCCCGTCTCTGCGTTAAATGGCTAGAAACTCATCAGATCATCTGATCTAACCACTCATTTTTTTAGACTTCTACTTGCTGATTGAATTGGTTGAATTTGTTGTCACTTTGCGAGAAACACACCTTTATGGTAATGTAAATTTTTAATCCTTTAACATGAGATAAGGTCAATGGGAAAGAAAGACAAAGCGAAAGACAGCGCTCATATCCGCAAAGTGAGAGAAAAACTTGAACGCCATATGGCTAAAGCTGACAAACTAGTCAATGATGAGGCCCTCAATACCATGAAACGCCTCATCGAACGACAGCTTGAACGAACTAAATCTCAACGCATTGATCTAAAATCTAAACTCGTGACCCTCTTTGATGAAAATCAAAATCCGGCAAAATCAGAAAGTAAGTACGTAGCCAACCTCATGCGTCATCTTAAAGAACCGCAAGCAGAGAAGCAACCAAAACAACTTGAGGGAAGGGTTAAAGCAATTTCAGATGAAAACTCCTCAAGATAAAGATCACGCCAAAGAAGCTGTAGGCAAAGCCGCTGCCGCCCTCATCCAAAATGGGATGCTCGTAGGACTCGGCACAGGTTCTACTGCTCATTATTTTATTCAACATCTAATTGAACGTACGCGGAATTCTGATTTAAAAATCAACGCTGTCGCCACTTCTGAACGCAGTACTCATCAAGCCAGGGAAGGCGGCATACCCCTTGTTGACATCAACACGATCACCCACCTGGACATTACTGTAGATGGAGCCGATGAAATCGATCATCAAAAAAGAATGATCAAAGGGGGCGGCGGAGCCCTTTTGCGAGAAAAAATCATCGCCAGCATCAGCCATGAAATGGTCGTAATTATCGATGAAGAAAAACTTGTCGATCGCCTCGGCCATTTTCCACTTCCAATAGAAATCGTCCCTTTCGCACATCAACTCACGCTTTCTCGAATTAAAAACCTGGGCTACCAGGGAAATTTTCGCAAGACCTCCTCCAATGAACTTTATCTTACAGACAATGGCAACTATATTATCGACATCCACTTTCCTAACTGCTGCCAGTCCCCTGAAAAAGATCAAGACACTCTCAGTTCAATTCCTGGAGTTGTCGAGACAGGCTTTTTTTTTCATCTAGCCGGAAGAGTATTAATCGGAAAAGCTGATGGCACTGTCCTTTTACTTCCATGAAAAGATGCTAGTATGAAATTAAAATTTTGGATAAGATTCGATTAGCGACTAAACCCTCTCGAGATTTTTGGCGATGCTTTCAGAATTAATACAGCTTTCCTTCGACAAGATAATGCAAACCCGCTCCTATACAGTTGTCGTGTTAGGTGCCAAGGATAAAAAATTTGCCATCTATACCGATCCCAGTATCGGCCGGACCCTGCAAATCTATTTGACAGGAGCAGAAAAACCGCGCCCTTTGACACATGACCTAATTAACTTCATCTTTAAAGGACTCAATATCCGGGTCAAACAAATTGTAATAAACGATCTGCAAGACACGACATATTTTGCCAGATTATTTCTAGAACAGGAAGTTAATGGAATCATCAACATCCTGGAAATCGATTGTCGTCCAAGCGATTGCATCACCTTGGCCCTTATGAACAATGTGCCCGTGTACTGCACCCATGAAGTGCTGGACAAAACCATCGCCCTCGAAGATTAAGAAACTCGAATTTATTCTAATATTTGATTTTGAAGTTTTGACGAGCCAATTCGAGCAGCGATGAAACAGCCTCTTTGGCGTCATCTCCCACTGCCTCAATTGAAATTCTAGCCCCTTTTGAAGCAGCCAGCATCAAGACGCCCAAAATTGATTTGGCGTTAACACGCTGCCTTTGATAACTCAACATGACCTCAGCTTTAAAAAAAGAAGCGCATTTTACAATTTCGGTAGATGGCCTCGTATGTAATCCCCTGTCATTACTTACTACAAAATACCCTTTAACCTTTTCTTTTTTTATAATGGACTTCATCATATCACACCTCTTAAAAGAAAACTTAAAGGATCGCAGCATCAAAAAAAGTTATACTGTATTTCAAGGTCATACAATTTTTTATAATTTGCTAGCAAAGCTTTTTTGATAACTTTTTTTTGAATTTAACTTATCTTTATAACACTTACCGACTTACAACAACACCTAAGTTTTCTTGAGTATTTATCCTACATTGTATATTCTTTAGCCTACATTTGCAGTGAGAAGTCATATACGCATCAGACTAAGAAATCAAAAAACCTCTTGTGTTAAGCCGCGAATGCGGCGAAAGCATATAGCCACAGGCGCCAGCCTGTGGTTAAATGAATTATCCAGGAAGCCGTGAAACGGCGGCAGAAAAAGCAGAGAGAACGTTTACAGTGATTTCTTTCGCCGTTTCACGGCTAAGCACAAGAGATTAATGAACTCTTAGCCTGATGCGTATATGACAAGTCACCACACTCAAATATGTTTAACTTTTTAGGAGATCTCCATGGCTAAAGACCGTTCACAAATCTCTCCAGAAGACCAATGGGATGTTGCATCACTTTATCCCGATATGGCAGCTTGGGGAAAGGATTTTTCAGATACCGTCCCTTCTACTTCTCCACGATGGCCGGAACTATTAAGCTATAAAGGACGACTTAAGGAAAGTCCAGAAATACTCAAAGCTGCTCTTGAACTTTCCTTCAATCTCTCCAGAAAACTATCAAAACTCTATTCCTACGCCCACCTGCGCCATGATGAAGAAATTACGCTCGATGCCCACAAAACAGCATACAACAAAATACTTGCGGCCTATCATGACTTCAGTCAAGAAAGCTCCTGGTTTGATCCGGAACTGCTGGAAATTGAAGACGATATATTATCAAAATTTCTTAAATCACCAACCCTTGCACCTTATCGCTTTCATATCGAAAAAAGCATACGGGTAAAGCAACACATGCTCTCTCATGAAGGAGAAGAGTTGCTTGCCAGGGCAGGCAAGGCTCTGCAAGCCCCAAGCAAAGCCTTCAGCGCTATTAATGACGCAGACTTCAAATTTCCACAAGTCGATGACCAACAAGGCGGCAAACATGAATTGACACTTGGTTCATATGGACTTTACATCCGGGACACAGATCGAGTGCTGCGCAAAAACACATTTAAACAGCTCCATGCCAAATATGGCAGATATGAAAATACACTTTGTGAATTGCTAAATGGACAAGTTCAAGCCCATGTTTTTAATGCCAAATCGCGTCACTACCACTCTTGCCTCGAAGCAGCGCTCTTTCCCAAAAACGTCGATAAAGCGGTGTATCATTCTCTAATCAAAGCAGTGAACGATAACATGCATGTGCTGCATCAATATGTTGAACTTAGAGAAAAAGTTTTGGATATAGGCAAGCTGCATCTTTACGACATGTATGTTCCCCTTATGCCCTCTGCCGATATCCGCCTGCCTTATAATGAAGCAGAAGACATTGTCATCGAATCGGTAGCCCCTCTTGGAGAGGAATATCAAAATCTGCTGCGCAAAGGCTTTAAGGAGCAGCGCTGGGTGGATCGTTATGAAAATAAAAACAAGCGTTCTGGCGCCTATTCAAGCGGATGCTATGATAGCAATCCTTATATTCTGATGAACTATAAGAAATTGTTAAAAGACGTCTTTACACTGGCTCATGAAGCTGGCCACAGTATGCACAGCCTCTTAAGTCACACTCATCAGCCCTATCACTATGGCGACTATCCTATCTTTCTAGCCGAAGTGGCCTCCACCTTTAATGAAACGCTCCTAATGAACCTCATGCTGGACCGTGCTAAAACAAAAGAAGAACGGATATACCTCATCAATGAAAAAATTGAAGATCTAAGGGGCACCTTGTTTAGACAGACGATGTTTGCCGAATTTGAACTTTGGATCCATGAGATGTCCGAACAAGATATTCCCCTGACCCCAAAACTTCTCAGCGACTACTATCTTGAACTCAACCGTCGCTATTTCGGCGAAAGAATCGTGATTGATGATGAAGCTGCAGCCGAATGGTCACGCATCCCCCATTTCTATTACAACTTTTATGTTTATCAGTACGCCACAGGAATCAGCGCCGCATTAGCTCTAGCTGATCGAGTATGTAAAGGGGGTAAACAAGAGCGCGATGATTATCTATCCTTCCTTAAAGCGGGCTGTAGTCGATATCCTATCGACATCTTAAAGTCAGCTGGCGTGGACATGCGTTCTTCGCAGCCCGTAACGGCTGCCATTGGAAAATTTGGTTCTTTGGTAACGCAACTAGGAAAAGAATTAGGAATAAAATAACTCAGGATTAATTTCTTAAATTGATACGTGTCCTATTTTTTTAACGCAAAGGCGCAAAGACGCGAAGACGCAAAGATTGTACTAATAATTTAAATGAAATGGCTATATTCACTTCATTGGTCAAAAACTCTCTGTGTTCTCTGTGCCTCTGTGTTTTAAATTTAGAAACACAGAGGCACAGAGAACACAGAGAGGAGCAATTAGCTGACTGAACTCTTCCTTTTTGAAAATGAAAAAGACCATAGAAATAACTCGTTAGCCACTTCTTTAAGGCTACAGAACACTCTTTGCGCCTTTGCGTTAAAAAAATAGGACACGTATAAAAGTGAGAATTTAATCTGCAAGTTTTTTAGCACTTTAAATGAGAGTCTGCTAAATTTTACTTGCACAATATTTCTTCCGTCGCTTAATGTAGTAACTTAAACAAAACAAATCACAAGGAGACATGCACTTATGGCTCAAGCACAACTCGCCCCTACCAATAAAAAAGAAAAAAATGCTCAAAATTCTTCCCTTCGCCCTCTTGGCAACCGCGTACTCCTACGCCGCCTCGCTGCCGAAGAAAAGCTAAAAGGCGGACTCATCCTCCCCGATTCAGCCAAGAAAAAACAGGAACAAGCTGAAGTTGTTGCCATCGGCACTGGCAAAAAAGACGACAATGGCAAACTCATTCCAATCTCAGTTAAAGTTGGAGACATCGTCCTCATCGAAAAATACTCCGGACAAGAAATCACACTAAACGACGAAGAGTTCATCATTGCCCGTGCTGACGATCTCATCGCTATCATCGAAAAATAAATTAATTTTATAAATTGTAAGGAGAACGACACATGGCCGCAAAAAATATCATCTTTAAAGAAGATGCGCGTCAAAAAATCCTAAAAGGCGTACGCACTCTTGCCGACGCTGTAAAAGTCACTCTCGGTCCAAAAGGCCGAAACGTAATTATCGACAAATCCTACGGCACACCGCACATCACCAAGGACGGCGTCACTGTCGCTAAAGAAATCGAGCTTGAAGATAAGTTCGAAAATATGGGCGCTCAAATGGTTAAAGAAGTTGCCAGCAAAACCGCCGACAAAGCGGGCGATGGAACAACCACCGCTACAGTACTTGCCGAAGCGATTTACAGCGAAGGCTTGCGCAATGTTGCCGCCGGCGCCAACCCTCTCGACCTCAAACGTGGGATGGAAAAAGCTGTTAAAGTCGTAGTCAAAGAACTCGAAAAACGCAGCAAAAAAATCAAAGATAAAAACGAAATCGAACAAGTGGCGACAATCTCCGCTAACAACGATAAGGAAATCGGCAAAATCATCGCCGATGCCATGGATCGTGTAGGCAAGGATGGCACCATTACCGTCGAAGAAGCTAAAGGCTTTGAGACTACACTTGAAGTCGTTGAAGGTATGAACTTCGATCGCGGCTACCTATCCGCCTACTTCATGACCAATCCAGAAACGCAAGAATGCATCCTCGAAGATGCTTATATTCTTATCCACGAAAAGAAAATTTCAGCTGTTAAAGAATTGATCCCCCTCTTGCAGGCTGTGGCAGAAACAGGACGCCCCCTTCTTATCATCGCTGAAGATGTCGAAGGTGAAGCTCTTGCCACTCTCGTTGTTAACCGTCTCCGTGCCGGTCTAAAAATCTGTGCTGTCAAAGCACCGGGTTTTGGCGACCGTCGCAAAGCAATCCTGGAAGATATTGCTGCTATTACTGGAGCACAAGTCATCAGTGAAGAACTAGGACAAAAACTAGAAACCACGACAATTGAGATGCTGGGACGAGTCAAAAAGGCCAACATTAACAAAGATGAGACTACTCTTGTTGAAGGCGCTGGCAAAAAAGATGAAATCAAAAAACGCATTGGAATGCTAAAACGTCAAATCGAAGAATCCGAATCGGATTACGATCGTGAAAAACTTCAAGAACGTCTAGCTAAATTGTCTGGCGGCGTTGGTGTTATTCGCGTAGGCGCAGCAACAGAAGTCGAAATGAAAGAGAAAAAAGACCGCGTTGACGATGCCCAGCATGCGACTGCAGCTGCTGTAGAAGAAGGCATTCTCCCTGGCGGCGGCGTAGCATTCATCCGCTGCGTTCCAGCTGTTAATAAACTTGCCGAAGGCTTAGAAGGCGATGAAAAAACAGGGGCACGTATTATTGCCAAGGCTTTAAGTTCTCCATTGCGTCAAATTGCTGAAAATGCCGGACTAGAAGGCGTCATCATTCTGCAGCAAGTTGAAAAACTCCCTGAAACGCATGGTTACAATGCCTTGACAGACGAGTATGTTGACATGATCAAAGCGGGTATTTTAGATCCGACGAAAGTGGCACGATGTGCATTGGAAAATGCAGCTTCGATCGCAGCGATGCTTCTGACTACAGAAGCTATCGTAGCTGATATAGCTGATGAGAAAGGTGCACCGGCAATGTCAGGTGGCATGGACTACTAGTCGCATAGCGAATAGTCGTTTACATTCGTTTTCTACAAGAGGGGCTTTTCAGCCCCTCTTTTTTTTGCTCAAAATTAAAAAGACGTAAACGACTTTATTATCACGTTAGGCGGATTATTCCACTTCTATTTCGGCATGGTCCAATTCAGGGTAACACTTTTGAGTTGAAGAAAATTCCTTTTTGCCACGGTAGTGGCTTAAGAAATTAGCCCCGCGTGTAGGCGCTTCCTGCGCCGGAACGTGGGGTTATAGATAAGAAAATATAGCCGCGGCAGCGGTGCAAGAATCGTTAATTACAAGCCCTTACACCTCTGCCGCGGTTGATTTTTTGTTCATAATACCAACACCACGTTCCGGCGCAGGAAGCACCTACACGCGGGGCTAATTTCTTAAGCCACTACCGAGACAATTGCAAAAGTCCTACATAGAGCATTGAAAATGCGGCTTCCTTCAGCCCAGGCAGCAGGGAGCTCTGAAAGAGTGACCGGAGGCCTGGGTAAACTGAAAAAAAGACAGAGCTCTGAAAGAGAGGCTCTATTGCGCGTTTTTGAGTCTCCCTTTCAGAGACAATTGCAGAAGTCTAGTTGTGTTAGAGTCTCGAAGAGACTGCTAGTGTAGAGCCCACGATTTGCACCTTCGGCGCTACATCGTGGGCTCTACACTAGCAGTCTCTTCGAGACTCTAACACAACTAGACTTCACTCTAACACTACTAGACTTCTGCAATTGTCTCTACCGTGGCAAGGGACGTGTTATCTGAATCAGCCTGTTTTTGAACCATGCCTTAATTTTGAGCAAAAAAAAACACGCGAGAGAATGATCCCTCGCGTGTTATTAAACACACCCGCTTTAATAAACTTATTATTTATTAAAGAGAATTCATATAACCATTCAAGACCTCAATCTTCTTAGCAATCAGGTCAGAGTTCGCATTAGCAGGAGCATCTTCAATGAGATCAACTCCATTAGCTAAATCGTTATAGAGCTTAATGACTCTAGCTCCAGCAAAATCACGGATACCCTCCATTCTTTCGCCACCGATCTTAGTTATCTCAGACGGAGCGCCCTCTGGAAAAACTAAGGCAACGATTTCATTGAAGAGATTTCTTATGGCTAGTTTTAATTCTGCATTTTTAACAACAAAATCAGTTTGCAGTTGCTGAAGTTGAGATAAAGGAGCATTCAGCTGGATTGCACCCTTTTCAACCATAGCCTTAATAAGTGGCACTGTAGCATCCACTGCATCAATGAGTTCATCATTAAAAGGTTTCTCTTGTATTTTTGTTTTATGATTTACGACGGCTTGTGTAAAATTTACCCTTTTCAGAGCTTCAAACTTAGTCTTATCTTCATCAGATAATACACTTTTCGAATCGCTGCGCATGACTCTACCGTTCTTTCCTGGGGAAGCAAAAGGCGCCTCATTCAAGACTAATCCAATAAGAGATTTAAAAGCATTTTCTACAGATAGCTTAACTTCTTCGACTTCTTCATCTAAAGAAATTTCTTCAATCTGTACGACCTTAGCGTCTTCTGCTTTTTTTCTTGCAGCAGCCAAAGTCTCATCAAATTCAGCTTCAGCCCCATTCAACATATTATCTATACCAAATGTTGGAGGTTTCTCTCGACGTGCAATCAAACATCTCGTCGTTCTTCCTTCTTCCACAAGCTTTATGCGTCCTTTATGCTCAGTACCAGTATCTGGATCGATATCGATCTGATTTAAGCCGCCTGATTCATCAGTATGCTTCACTCCAATCTCAACTAAAATAGCATTATATTTTGCTTTTGCATCGTTAGCAGCTTTTAGATCAGCAACAGATTTAGGATTAATATATTTTGCAATTAATCTGTCGCAAAGTTCAATGATTTTTTTAATGTTAGGAATATTAGCAGAATTTCTTTCGATTTTATTATCTTTATTATCGAGTTGATCAATCTCCCCCAAAACTTTGGAAACTGGAATTGCTTTTCTAGAGAATAATAAATAGACATTTTCTGCAAAAATATTGACCAAATTAATAATCAATCGTCCAAACTTTTCATAACATGCAGCTTGGTCCATTTTATAATCCCAACGACGTGATAAAAATCTTTTTTCCGCCGCAGTTTGACTAATTGTTACATCTAATTTAGCAGGTGTTAGGTATAGATTACTTGATTCAATGCCTACACTGCTTGAACTCGAAGAAGCGCTCATAGTTTCCTCCTGGAATTTTTGTGCTTCAGGTTTATTATTTTTTTACCCGAATAGAAACATTAAATCATAATTTTCATTTCATGCAACAAAAAAACAAGAATATTGTTACATTTATGAATTAAATAATATTTTTGCTTTTTTTTTGAAAAAATTAGAAGCTTTAAGAAAAAACATAGCTGATCACATTTTTAGTTAATGAAATTTAAGTAAAAACATGCTCAAAGTTCATCGAGAAGTTCTTCAAGGTAATCTAAATCTGATTTAATGACTTTAGAGTCAACCGACGACATACCTACAAGCGTTTTGTCGATTGAATCTATTCCAGCCTGCACAGCTTTGCGAAACTTATCCTGTTCAAGATTGTTCGATAGCAAGATAACCTCAAACATAGGCAAATGACCACGAACTTTATCGCAAACTTCACCAAATAGATCTTCAATAATTTGACGCAGCTCTTGATGGACCTGCTCAAAGTCCTCTTTTACCTCTTTCAATTCTTCAAGATAGGGTTTCAATGACTTTTTCCCATCTTTCTCGATAAGAGCTTCAAAGAGAGGGATAGCCTTGTCGATATCTTTTAGAAGCAATTCGTTATAAAATCGCATATATTTAAACTTCGTCACATTTTCAAAAAAGCGATTATCCTCTGCACTTAAACTTGCTTGTTTGCTTCGTCGCGTTTTGCTTGGAGATCCCCCTTGTTCATCTCGATAAGCCGCTGCTATAGCTTGTTTGAAGCTAACTATGGCCTTCGCTTTCATATCCCCTACTCTAAACAACTCCCTCTCAATCGGTTGTTCCACTTCAATTTCATCGTCTATTGCTGCAGCTTGGTGGACGACAACAGGTTCAACCATATGGGCCATGGCCGGAGGCTGGACTTGAGGTTCGTTTGGATGTTGGACTGGATCTTGAACTGGAGACTCAACTAAAGGCTCATCATCAGAAACAGGCGTGGCTGGGGTTTCAGCTTCAGCTTCAGCATCAGGAGCCCTAACAAAGGGCTCAGGTAGAGTTTGAATTAGATTTAGCAGACGCCTGGCTAAAGACTGTTCTTGATGATAATTCTCGACGTTAAAAGGTTTTGTTTCATCGCCCACTTCTTTAGCTCTTGGTTTCGACGGACTCGGACTATCTTTTTTAGCTCCTACACCGATATCATCCTTGGCCTTTGATCCGGAGACAAAAGCTAAATGAGCTTTCTGACGATTTTTTTTGGCCAAACGCTCCTTGTGTGGAGTGCCGGTCTCCGAAGGTTGAATATCGATATCGGCTAATCTTTCTATCTCTTCGCGATACCTATTTTCTTCTGAAATAAGATTGATAGCCTGCAGACTTTCCTCGACGGCTTTTGTTTTATCTTTAAGAGTAGCTTCCTGCTGCTGTTTATTTTCTATCAGAAAGATTCGCAGATCGATTTCGGCCTTCTTAAGTTCTTTTAAAGTTGCGAGATCAGCTATGTATTTTTTTTCCTGTTTTTCCAGCTCTACACATAGATTTATAATTTTATCAATATTTTCCATATTTGATGGATCGCGTATTTTTTTTCCTATATCCGCAAGTTGATTGACAAACGTGCCTACATTTATCCCTTTTTTATCGAGATTGACCATGCTTTGAGCAAAGATATGGAATAGATTGATGATAAGGCGGCCAAATTTTTCATACGATTTGGCATCCTTCATTTTATAATCCCAACGCCGAACCAAACGAACTGTTTTAGCCTCCAGCTCTTCTATTTGAATAGCATATGGCACAACTGGTGGTCCCGATTCATTGCCAGGTCTGATGCTATCAACGCCCATAACTTCTCCCTTATTTTTTTTCACAGAACACACAAAAAACATGGGGAGCGAACTCCCCATGTTATAACATTCACATTATGACCTTGAAACTTCCAAACTATCCATTTGGAAATTCTGTCGCCAAATGCGCAAACTCAGCAATTAATCGAGCAAGTTCCGGCAATTTCGCTTTAAGCTCCGGATTTTTCTTAGCTCGAACCGTAAGTTCTGCTAGAGCTTTTTTGCTATCATCCACCAGGGATTTACTTTTTTTATCCCCTGAATATTCATAATAGCTCACACTCTTTAAAAACGCCCATTCCTCTGATCCACGCGTTTTCATAGGTGAACGCGATGATAAGGTATCTCCAGGCAAAATGTCCTTAATAATTCTTTTTAGTTGTGCTTCAAGTTCTGTCTTTTTACCAGTGAACTGGTCATGTCTGACAGCTTTTGTGGCTTCTTCACTAGAAGCAACATCGCCTTCTTCAATGCCTAAACCCCCTACTTCAGCTGCATCATCAAGTCTTTGCTTAGCATCTTTCTGCACTCGCTCAGAAGACTTTTTAATATGCCTGGCTGAAGTTGTAGGTGTATCTGTATCTTCTTTAGGCTTTGCCCCTACAGCTTTCTTTAAAGGACTAACACTCCGACTTCCTGGAAGAACGGGCTCATCCTTGGATTTCTGAAGAGGTCTACGAAGTTCACGATAATCCTCATCCCTTGCACTTTCCATTTGTTTTTTTGCATTTACACGATCAGGTGTATGCGTTCTTGGACTAGCATCTTTATGAGGCACAACCCAAGTTTTCTTAGCTGCTTCATGAGCTTGCTTTTCTTCAACAGCTTCTTTTTCTGCTCGAGAAAATGTTTCAGGGACTCCTCCAGTAAATTGTTCCTCATAATCATCTTGTTCGGCGCCTTCTGCTGCCGCTTTACGTCCCATCTCTAAAAGATGATCACGCTCTTCCTGGGCTTTAGATGTCTCAACACCATGTTTCGCTGCCCTTGCAAAAGAAACTCCTGGTTTAGGTGAAGTTGGCGACCTTGGAGAAACGGGCTTAGGAGATTTGGCAGCTTCCCTAGCTCTTACTTCTTTAGCGTGTTCAAGCATTCTCTTCTTCATTGATTGTTTTTTTTCGCTTTTCTCAGCAGCTAAATCTCTTTTTGCAGCGACGGGTTGTTGTGGTCCTTGATCAAGTGCAGAAGTATCTATCTCTACCATTTCTTCGCCATCTTCATCATATTCAATTTCACCTTCAGAGACTTGCCCATCTAAATATCCTCCATAATGAATACCGCCATGCGTTGGGGACATTGCAGGACTTCTTCCATATTCATCGCCCTGTGCTTCACTCAGTCCGCTTCCGCGCGCTGGCGCTGGCGCAAAAACCGAACTGGCACGTTGACGTCCAGCGTCACCTTCACCAAAGGTAGATCTACGATGCAATTGCGGCGCCGGAGCATAATTTGCAGCTGGACCGTGACCATCAACTATGACCTCTTCTTTTATGAACTTGCCTTCTATCGCTTCGTATTTGACAAGAGCTCCTTCTGCTTCTAGAAATTCGAAACCAGATTCCAATGCCTTTAACTGCAATCCAAGGTGACCATTTTTGGTCATTTTTTCAAGATCAACACATAGACCTTTTAAATGTTTAATTTGTTCTTTATCATCTGGACTTAATTTACGCACTCCAGAATTTAATTCAGTGAGCGTATTGTTAATCGCACCGATTAAACGCGCTCCTGATTGCTTCCATAAGATCTTCTCGTAATTACCACTAATCTTTGCAACGAGTTTGTCGATAAAACTTATTTTAAATTCTTTAAGAAATTGTACATCTAAACCTCTATAAGTTCCTTTTTGCACTGATCCAGAAGCAACTGCTGCTTCTGCTGGGGCATGTACGTGTTGGACTGGACTTCTTCCATGAATTGGGCTGCTCATAACTTCCTCCTTGCTGTATTTCTCATTTTAATTAGGTTACTTTATATTCTAACCTACTTAATTCAAATTATAATTCTTGTTTTGCAATTAATTCAATATAATAATCAAATAAACAACAAAAACAACAACTAACTGATTGAATAATAACCATCAATACTGCAAGTATCAAATGCAAAAACCATGCCAAAAGCGCGCAAACCTAAAGAATTATGGACTAGAAAAAATTGGCGCTAAATTTGGAGTGCGGTGACTTGTCACCGCTTTTTCGGGAAAAGTCTTTTGGTATCAATGCTTAGATACTATTGTTGGCACGTGTATTGCCGAAAAAGCGGTGACAAGTCACCGCACTCCAAATTTAACGTCAATTTCTTCAGAGCCTCTGCGGAGGAATCAAAAGATAGACTTCTTCAATTGTTTCATTTCGTCCATGTTTGTCCAAAAAAAAACACGCGAAGAGAAACTCTTCGCGTGTTATTAACGCATTGAACAAATGATTGGATCAAATGATCAATAGACTAAGCTTGAGCTAAAGCTAACTCTTCAGTACTGCTATCTTCTTCCACTGGCAGTGTTTCATCTGCTTCTGCTGTAGCGACAGCTGCCTTTGGAGAAACGTCTGCTTGAGTTTCTTGAGCTTCCTCAATTTCCTCATCAGCCTCTGCAGGTGCCGCATCTTCTGCACCTAATTTAGAAAGAAGTTTTTCAATGTATGCCTTCTTAGCAACATAGTCGTCTATACTAACAGCCTTAAATCCCTTTTCCAATAGCGCCAACCCTTCAGCAATGGCACTTTGAACTTCTTCATTAGAGAATTCGTCAGATGTGTAATCTGTTGAATAAAATTTATCCAACAGGCTATTTTCAGTTTTTTTGTGCCCTTGTATAGTATTAACAATTCGTGTTAACCAAGGCTTGCCTGGGGTTGGAGGTAAAATGTTGCTTTTCAAAACTTTAGAAGCTCCGTTATCATCTGCACTATCAACCAGTTCACGGAATAGCGTAACTACCTCCTCTCTTATTTCCAGATCTCTTGGAGTTAACGTAGATGCTGCTGCTGCTGCTGCTCCGGCAGCAGGCGATAAAGCTGCAGATCTATCTATAGCTTCTTCTTGATCTGAAACATCTTCATTACCAGAGGATTCAGCACCTGAGGACGCTTGTGGTTTAGCTTTAGGAGTCACTTTGACTGGAGTTGAAGTCGAATTTGCAGAAGAAGATTCTCCATCTGATTCACTTCCAGAGCCTACATGCTCTTCTTCGTCAGCTGCGCCTACTCCTCTTTCAACAGGAGATTCGTCAACATCAGCTTCTGCACCTGATTCATCGACTTGATCTTCATGGTCGGCTGTTCCTGCTGCTTCATCATTGTCAACAGCTTCTTCGTTTTCAACCTCAATAACAATAACCTCTGCGGGTGGCACGTTAGGTGCAACCGGAGCTAATACAGGAGAAGCAGGTTTTGGTTCTGCATCAACGACTATTATTGCTATAGGATCTGCAACAGTTGGTTTAGGAGATTTTGCCGGTTTAGGCTCTGAACCTTCACCTTCGGATCTTCTAAGTAAAGGCGTATTAGGCTCTTCATTTTTTTCATCTTCTTCGATTATTACTACCAAAGGTGAAGAAGGAGGTGTTTTAGTTGCTGGAGGAGCAGGAGGATTTAGTAACGTTATAGAAGTATGCAGTTGTTTACGAAGTGTCTTTACATCAGCTACTTCTTTTTCGATAATTGCCAATTGCGCAACATCAGCCTTTCTTGCACCAACAGTCGATTTTAATACATCACACGCTTGTCTCATGTCGCCAATCCACGACTTCGATTCTGTTTTTAATAAACCTTGATTCCATGCAGAATTTTTTGATACTTGGTTAAGATGTTTAGTCAAAACGACCACATCCTTATGAATCTTAGTCATTAAGGCTTCATTATTACGATAATCCAGGTGGCCTTTTTTGAATAGAGTTCCAAGATTGAATACCGCTGTAAGGATTCTGTGTATGACGGTTTTCAATTGAATCAAGTCTCTGCACAAATTTGTAGAAAGAGCGCTGCACTGAACTGCACACCAGCTACGGCCTTGCTTTACAGCTAAAGCTTGAGCAGCTTGTGTAACATCGGCCGGGGGTTTTGCAGGACTTAAATAAGGGCCAAATTCTTTATACCGTGTTGACACTGTGGGTTCTTGTACGCTCATATTATTAACCTCATTATAGTTTGTAAGAAATTTATCTTTTGTTTTCTGAAAGAAGCAGGAGGTTATCAAAAAAGAGAATTTAGCAAAACTTTTAAATTAAATCCTTTATCAATGCATACCAAATTTTGAATCACATTGGTTCTTGGGGAAAATTGAATTATAGTGTATTCTCTGCTTTCTAAATCACCAACCTAAACAATAATATATGCAAGAAGCCCTTCTCGACCAAAAAGTTTCACCTATGATCGCTCAGTGGCAAACATGTAAAAAAGCGGCCGGCGATTCCCTGCTCTTTTTCCGCATGGGTGATTTCTATGAAGCCTTTTACGATGATGCCGTCATCATCGCACGAGAACTCGAATTAACCCTCACGAAGCGCCAAGAAATCCCCATGTGCGGCGTCCCTCACCACACCAGCGAAGCATATATCGACCGCCTCGTATGCAAAGGATTCCGCGTTGCTGTTGCCGAACAAACTGAGGACCCTAAAAAGGCCAAAGGATTGGTCCGCCGTGAAGTCGTTCGAGTCGTGACCCCAGGCACATTGATCAATTCAGCTCTTTTATCTGATAAAGCCAACAACTTTATCGCCTCCATATCGCGTGTGGGCCAGCTTTTTGGACTAGCCGTCTTGGATTTAACCACCGCCGATTTTCGCGTGATCGAAGTCGATAATGAACAAGATTTGTTAAACGAAATCCATCGCTTGCGTCCGGCTGAATTTGTCGTTTCTCCGAAAATCCAGGAAAAGCATCATGCTCTTTTTGACGACCTTCGTAAAAGCTATGATGTCGTTATCAGCTCGCATGATGATTGGCGTTTCGACCATCAAAGCGCCCATGATTTTCTCATTACCCATCTTGGGGTCAAGACCCTTGATGGTTTTGGACTGCGCGGAATGGTCGCTGCTATAAACGCAGGAGGGGCTCTTCTTAGCTATTTGCAGGAAGTTTTATGTTTATCGATAGGACATATCAGAGAGATCTGTACGTACTCCGCTTCGAACTACATGGCCATCGACAGGGCGACACAGCGCCATCTTGAGCTTGCCGAATCCCTTAACGACGGATCAAAACGAAATACGCTCTTGAGTATATTGGACAAGACGCATACTCCCATGGGAGCAAGATTACTAAGAATATGGCTTAAGCAGCCTCTGTTAAATCCGGACGATATTTTACTACGCCAGGATGCAGTGCAAGCCTATTTTTCACAGCCTTTGATCAGGGAAGAAATTTCCAAGCAGTTGGAAAATGTTCGCGATTTAGAGCGGCTTATTATGCGGATTTGCTCCGGTTATGCCACCCCCCGGGATCTGGTTGCGTTGAAAAACTCATATGAACCAATTCCATCCCTTAAAGTTCTTCTTCAGAGGCTTTCATCGCAATCTTCCATGCTTGCCAAAGATGAACAGATGCTTGAGGCTTTGCCAGAAATGACAGGCTTAATTGGTGCGGCAATTGTCGAAGACCCTCCCATGCGCTTAAGCGATGGCAAAATATTCCGCGAAGGGTACTGCAAAGAGTTGGATGAGCTTAGAGAAATCAGCCGCGACAGCAAGGCCTGGTTAGCCCGTTATCAAAATGATCTGAAGGAATCCACAGGCATCAAAACCTTAAAAGTCGGCTACAATAGGATGTTCGGCTATTACATCGAAGTCAGTCGCGGTCAAGCTGATAAAATGCCCGATAGCTTCCAGAGACGCCAATCGCTTGTCAATGCCGAACGCTACATCACAGATGAACTCAAAGAATACGAAAGCAAGGTGCTGCATGCCGAAGAAAGAATCGCCGCCATCGAAAATGAACTCTTTGCTTCTTTACGCCTGGAAATCGCTAAATACGGTCAAAGCGTGCAACGCACCGGTCAAGCCTTAGCCCGCATCGACGCTTTGCAAAGCCTCGCTGCTGCCGCTCTTCAATACGATTACGTACGCCCTACTGTCGATGATGGCGCCAAACTGCAGATCTTTGGAGGGAGGCACCCTGTTATCGAAGCCTCTGAAATCGGTGAACGATTCATCCCTAATGATACAAAGCTTGATAATGACAAAGAACGCCTTCTGCTCATCACCGGACCAAATATGGCGGGGAAATCCACATACATCCGGCAAGTGGCTTTAATAGTGATCATGGCACAAATAGGATCGTTTGTTCCCGCCTCGAGCGCCCACATAGGAATCGTCGATAAAGTATTCTCTCGCATAGGTGCAAGCGATGATCTCTCGCGTGGACAATCCACTTTCATGGTGGAAATGACGGAAACAGCCAATATTTTAAATAATGCCACATCCCGTTCACTTGTCATCCTGGATGAAATCGGACGTGGCACAAGTACATATGATGGTATCTCAATCGCCTGGGCTGTCGCGGAATATCTTTTAATTACCGAAGGCAGAATGGCCAAGACATTATTTGCCACCCATTATTGGGAACTCACTAAATTGGAAGAAAAAGTGCCGGGAGCAGTCAACTATAATGTCGCTGTCCATGAAAGCGAAGAAGCCATTATTTTCCTTCGCAAAATAGTCCGTGGAGGTACAGACAAGAGTTACGGTATCCATGTCGGACGTTTGGCAGGCCTTCCGGCGTCGGTGATTATGAG
>Ga0207123_1062_pt1 | contig 20053 bp, 19 predicted proteins | sample Alteio_BWMinHeat_39_FD_153503 | JGI IMG/M metagenome (GOLD analysis project Ga0207123, IMG submission 153503) | Enriched cells from forest soil in Barre Woods Harvard Forest LTER site, Petersham, Massachusetts, United States -... | ecosystem: Environmental > Terrestrial > Soil > Temperate forest >... | reverse complement strand
TAATCACTTAGATATTTCAGACGAAATTTTACAGGCTGATCCTCGTAAACCTCCGGTAATCCACCCCACAACAAGTGATTTTCCAGGGATTCTTGGAAAAGGTTTTGGAATGGCCTTAAATGTAAAAAAATGTCCTCCAGTTTCTTGGGATCGAATGCTGAAAAAATTACGTCGAACGCATTGTAAGCGGGTAAGGTAAGATTCGGATGTTCCAGACAAGTTAATTCTTTCAGATTAAATTCACGTAAATGTAAAAGCTCTACTCGACCTGTCAATGATTCTGCTGTGAGTTTATGGAGATTTAGATGAGCAGACCCTGTTAAGATAAATTTTACGTGATTTAAACCTTTGTGCTTATCATATATTAGCTTTATCTGATCGAATAGTTCCGGCGATTTTTGGGCTTCATCAATGAAAATCCAAATCTTCCTGGATCCCCCTATTCTTTGTAACGCCTCTTGCTCTATCATGATTTCGAGTTCTTCATTTGCTACTCGATTTCGTTGACTCAATACATCCATATTAAAACTTACCCATTTTTTTTCTGGGGTATGCTTCATGTAATAATTAAGCAAGGTTGTTTTGCCCACCCGGCGAGGACCAAGTACAGCGCTTATAAATGGTCGTTCGAAAGATTCATATAAATGATTTTCGTTGGCTCGAATGATGTATTTTTTCATATGCTTGACAAAAAAACCGTGTAAAATCTAACTTCAAATGATAAAATTACAGCGTAAAATTGTCAAGCCTTTAAATTAAGGTCCGACACACACTTTGAAAAATCGGAGACAAGTCACCACCCTTCATTGGAAAAGCAAGATTATCCTCGAAGATGATATGGAATTAATTTTTTCGGATCAGGAAAGCCCTTTCTTTGGGTTAGTAGTCCTTCAGGTGGTGATCAAGGTCTTGATCGTGATAGGATATCCCGGAAACATAACATTGAATCAGTTCCAGATTATTATCCAAAAGAAGAAAATCGGCATCAGCTCCTATATTAAGCGTGCCCTTTTTGTCTTCGATTTTAAGAAGGCGAGCAGGTTTATAACTTGCTGCCTCAATAGCTTCTATTACCGAACATCCTGTAGCGTGATATAAATTGCGTACAGCCTGGTCCATGCCAATGCTACCACCTGCTAGTGTACCTGTCCCTGATATATTGGCTATTCCATCTTTCAACGTAATTGATTGGCCACCGAGAACATAACTGCCATCAGCCAAACCCAAAGCTGCAATGGCATCCGTTACTAAGATGAGACCTGAGGGATTGGCCTTCCAACACAAATTGATTGTTACCGGATGGACATGCTGGTTGTCGGCAATCATTGAATAATTAAAATGAGGTTTAGTCAAAACAGCGCCAATAATACCTGGTTCACGATGGTGTAAGGGACGCATAGCATTAAAAAGGTGGGTAGCACAGGTCACGCCAGCTTTTATCGCGAGTTGCATTTCTTCATATGAAGCGTTAGAGTGTCCTGCAGACACAATAATTCCTTTGCTATTGAGAATCTTTATTACTTCCAAGGCTCCTGGCAATTCAGGGGCTAATGTGATAATTTTAACCCCGCTTAAGCTGCCATAAATAGTTTCCAAATTTTGTATCCGTTCAAAGGTGTCCAGCACTTCGATATCGTGCGCACCGTGCCTTTCAGAACAAAAGAAAGGGCCTTCTAAATGTACACCAAGAACCGCTGCTGCTGGGGGCAATATTTGTTCTGATAAAAGTTTTGGTAGGTGGTTCCTGTAAGTCGTTTCCGCCGAGGACACCATCGTGGGCAAGAATGCAGTAACTCCATATTTAGGCAATTGACATGCCACGACGCCAACACTCTCAGGTTCTGAGGTAAAATCGTGGCCAAAAGCACCATTAATTTGAATATCGATGTAGCCTGGAGCTATGATGGCCCCTTCGACATTGAAATTTTTATCTGCCGAAGGTTGAGGAGGGATAATTTTACCTTCTGAAACCCATAAATCCTCATATATCAGTTGGTGGTCTCTGAGAACTATTCCATTATAATAGCGAGTGATTATAGATCTGGATTTGGCATATGCAGAGAGTGGAACAGTACAATTCATTATCAGCAAAATTAAAATAATTAATGACTTCATTTTTTTACCACGCGCGGTTAGGTTGTATAACCTAACCGCGCGTGGTATAACTCACTTTAAGCATATTTGTCTAGATAAACAGAAACTTCAGCCCCCAAAGAAACTCCAAGAGCTCGGACTATCTGAAACGGAAACCTCCATAGCACTTAGTACTATCAACGCAAGAGCGACACACAGACAGCGAGTGAGCGGCATACACGTGGAATAGCTATATGGAAAACAAGCCCCCGATCATCTTCTCTTTCTAACGATCAGTACAAGTGCAATTCATACTGGGGGGTTGGCAGGAGAAATCCTTCTAAATAGCTATAATTTTTCTCACAATCTGTCTTCATTCTAGTTTGTGTTTCCTCAAGAAGTTTGGGCCAGCTAACTTCAGTTTTGTTTATGACAAAGGTTTGGCATGTTAATGTTCTTAAGGATTCTAGATAACGGCGAGTGAAAATTCCTCCAGAGACGAAGCCGTCACGCAATGCATCTTCACCAGGACTTGAGCTAGAAATCAGAATTGAGCCGGAATGTTCCAGAAAAAGTTTTCGATAAGCTTCCACTACCTCGTCTTCGACATTGAAGAACACGGGGTCCATTTCCGCATGTGAAAGAGCATAGCTGAAAGAGGGTCCTTTATACTTTTCCATTGCAAGTAATTGCTCAAGAGCTGATTTACTCATTTCTATTTTCTCTTTATCACTATCGGAAGCAGATGGAAGCTCTTCACCTCTGTAGCTATTGCACGAATCTGCGATAGCAAGTAGTAATCGAGGATTTTTCATTTGGAGTTTTTCGATAAACATCCCAAAATCTAAACGTTTGTTTTCTATCCTGAAGATAAGATCAGGCCATTTACTTAATTTGTGCGCATCACGCTCACCATGCATTTGAAAATAAATGAGGACAATATCGTCGGAAGCAACATCCATCTTTTCTATATAGAAGCATAAATTTGGTTCATTAGCGTGAAAACCTTCAAAATAGGCGACGGTTAAATCCAGTTCGATATGAGCCGCTGTTCGTCGCATTGAGCGGTGCATCAAATCCATTCCGCATTCTGTACCATAACTGATCTCACCTTCGGTTGTGTCACCCACAAGGATAGTGTGCAAAACTCCGCATTCAACAGGATTGCCCAGTAAAAGAAGACATATCAAAAAAAGCGAACCGATATTTATAAGACTTTTATTTTTCATATTAATACCAAATATTAATGTTAAGCTGGTGCATGGTTTCTTCAAAACAGGCTTCATAGGCTTCGAATACTTCACTAGTACACTGAATCGTAAACCCATCAAAATAAAAAACAAACATTAGTGTTTTATTAAAAACAATGTAACAAATAACATCAATTAAAACAATACTGTTTGTTTTGAATTATATCGATCGTGATTTAAAAGTTGGTATTTCTGGCGCTTTCTTCGAAAAAGAAAAAAGTGGGGTTCTGGACTGTTTCGTCGTTAATTTAAAAGGAAAAGGGGGCAGAAATAAATGGACTTTATGAGACTCTTGTTCTAACAAGAAATAATTTTATATTCGGGTTCATAATGAGCGATCTCTCTTCTGCTGAATTCCGTTAAAACTATTTTTACTAAGTCAATGATAAAGTCTTTTTTTCGGTAATCATCTCCAAATTTAAACATATCAAGCTTGGCTGCAATTTGTTTCTGTAGTTCGGCATCTTTACCTAATCCTTCGTTTCTACGCATTTCCTTCGGCATTACCACTATCGTTCTGGCATCCATCAACCTTGCATAAGATGAGATGTCCATTTTTTTACTTTGAGCAGCTATATTGGATTTTAATAACTCAGCGATGCGAGAATGTATCAAATCTAAAATTTCTGGAAAGACTTTTTTAAAAGAAGATAACGAATCGGTTGTATCTACAAACTCTACCGCATCATCTAAACCGAAATAAAGGCCTGCTAAGCTTAAATAAAACCCCGCTAACTTATCTGTCAGTTCATTTTTTCTGTCTTCAGAAATCAAAGGAAACTTATCCGGATTATCAAGATCGATACCTTTTTCTTTAAGATAATGTAAATACCTTCCATAAGTATTTTCAAAAAATTTCAATGACTGAATCTTTTCTTTTTCGAAAATTTCGCTCTTTTGTTCTATATTGGGATCAAAATGTTTTGCTACTTCTAAGATCGTGTCGAGATGATAGGGAAACAAAATAATAAGAACCGAGCACTTTTCAACAATTGAATATTTTAAACTAGATTTACTGTTAAGACTAAAATGCTCCAAATCAACTAGCCCAATCTTTCCTTCATCATCTTCTAAGTACAATGGGACATTATCAAATCGGCCTATACGGGAACCCAAAGGGATTTCGGACAGTGATTGGAAATAACCGTAAAGAGGTCCTGTTAAATCAGGAAAGGTAGTCTGAAACTGTAAACCAGCGAATTCTTTTATTGGTTTCGTGAATTTGCCCCAATGTTCAAGATAAAGGGCCATCTGTTCCAAAAGATGATTTTCTTTAATAGGTAAACGGGTTTCAATGATGAAATCTCCATGCACACGAGCAGTTGGAATAACAAGAGAGGTATACTTGTTTTTTACACAAACTTTTCGTGCATCCATCATTTTTTCAAAACGGATTCTATTTTGGGGGGAACCACTAAGTTTTAAAACTATAGGAAGTTCCTTTGGCAAATAAACTGTTGTTTGTCCATTAACAGCTCGGGGCACATCTTCCCATATTGAAGTTGATTGAACATATTGTACTGTGTGATTAAAAAGAGACTGATCAAGAAGACTCATACTCTCTATTTTTTTATTGAATCTTAAGTATTTACGAAAAACATTTTGAATTTTGATTGCAGCTTTATGCTTTGTATTCTCTTCTTCAAGAAATTGATTTTCTTCGTAATCTGAAGTGTTTTTTTGAGAGACAATTACAGAACTTGCGATATTCGACACATGATGAGATGTTTTAGCTACTTTAGAGCTGAGGTTTTCATCTTCATCTGTTGTGATCTCGTATCCTTGATCTATTAACATGTCACCATCTTGTATAATAGTTGCTTTTGAAGGCTGTTCATATGTGGCACGTGGTCTTTTTGCTGATTTGGTGGCAGAAGATAAGGCAGCAGCTTGAGGAACTATTACCGTTGTTGCAGCTTTTTCGATTTTAGTTTCTTGATCATTTTTATCGTGATGCGACTGTATAGGATTTCCTTTATCAGGAAAAAATTGAGATTTGGACGAATCTGGCATAAAAATGTTTATAAATCTTTGAATAAAACTGCTCATAGCTCTTCCTTTAAGATTGTACCGACATCCTAAAATTTGTTTTATAAGTTTCGGTATAACTAAAAAATAACAACAAACCACGTTTCATATAATACATTATAAAACATATTTTATAATATGTAATCCATTTTTTTTTATTGATGTGCAAGAAGGGCGGGTGCCTCGGTGACGAATCTCTCTCTAAGTCGTCTATTTGCAGCAAAAGTGGAAGAAGGTCAGCTTATTGACATTTTTACTAAAAATTCGAATCTAAAGACTCTTACCTTAATCGAACATTGGAAGAATACAGTTAAGAAAATTCAAGCTATGCTGATGGACTTTCTCGGGGGAAAGCCCATCAGCATAGCTTGAATTTCCTATCCCTAAGAAAGCCAATCTTTCATAACTTAATATTTATTTTTTCACGATCATTGAATCTGGTATAATATGATCAAAGTGGATATTCGCTCTTGAGCTAAAAACTTTCGGTTGAACTTCTTTCATAACATCTTTCATATGAATTTTTCTTCCGTTTGGAAATTCTACGATGCCTCCAAAATTGATATAGGCTTTTTGATCTTCCAAGACTACTCGGACTTGCCCGTTGTCACCAATTTGTAAATCTGCAACAACAATTACAGTTTTTTCTGAGAAAATCTGTCCAAAAATGGAATCATTATAGGATAGCACGTCGAGCTCATATCCTCGAGCTGTTTTTGTCCATTGACTGGGAAGACTGGACAGAATTATCTTGGAATTTAAAGAACTTCCAACAAAAAAATGGCCATCAACTTCACATTGAGGAAAACGGCTTTTGTATATAGCTGAGATGAGTATTTTACGCTCTTCAACCGTAGCAGAAAATGTTTGGTAATTTTGCCCGGAGGTAACATCCACTAGCATAACAGGTAAGTCTTGGGCTATTCTTTTTATTATATCTGAAGTTGAATCAGCAAGGGCCATAAATTCATCCGTCATTGCTGCAGGACGAGGGGCTTCCTGGTTAGTGAAGATGACAGGTTTTGCAGTTGGAAACACATTTCTTTGCGCTTCGACCATCTTTTTGTTACTTATCTGATTTAGACTAGATAAAATCGAGTGGCTTAAGGACGCATATTTAGAAAGTGTTTTTAGTTGTAATCTTTGTATGACTTTTCGCGCCGTTTCAAGATCATACTCATGTAAGATGGCTTCATGTGTTTGGCAAAAAAGCAAAAGATTGTTCATTACATTATTACATTTGATCGAAGAATAATAGCGTTTGAGAGGATTGCAATTAAATAAATTAGTCAAGTTCTTTAAAAACCGAAAGATTCGGCTATCCTTTTTAACGGATTGTAGATTCTTATCAACCCACATATTATTTTGCAGCGCGAAATCTAAGTTTTGCAAAGTTTCTTGAGGTCGAAGCAAGCTAATACTAAAAGACATATAATCCTTTTAAATTTTAATTAAAATGGTAATTATATCATTCTTTAAACATTATTACAATCCTAATTAAGCTATGGCCGAAATATCCAGTTGGATTCTCTCTAAAGCATTTAATATGCGAGACTTGCAGATACTTGCGATCGTGTGCAAACCCAAATCGGCGCATCTTCTCTCTTTGTCCAAACACCCAACTATCAAAGTCAAAGCAGAACCGATGACTGCCTTCATAATACATGTTCACGGGATCTATTCATTACTTCGAGGCCGATCCAGGAATCCAAATCCGTCACCACAATCCAATTCAGATCTTTTATCTTATTCAAAAAAACGATACAATAAGTAAAAATTTATTTAACCAAACATAAGCTATAATGACTACCGTCTTTGATGTTACAGATTATATATTAGAAAAAACCGGACCAATAACGGTCATGAAGTTACAAAAACTTGTATATTATTGTCAGGCTTGGTCTTTAGTGTGGGAAAACACTCCTCTTTTTGAAGATAAAATTGAAGCCTGGATGAATGGCCCAGTTATTCCAGCGCTATTCGAGAGGCATAAAGGCAGTTTACATTTAAATAAAAATGAGATTTCAGGCACTTCAGAGCTTCTTTCGAATTCTCAAAAAGAAACGATTGAACAAGTCATAGGATTTTATGCTGATAAATCTGCGCAGTGGCTCAACGACCTCACCCATAGAGAGAAGCCTTGGAGAGATGCACGCCAGGGACTTTCCTCTAATCACCGAGGAAACAATGAAATTTCTCTTGCCTCAATGCATGAATATTATAGTTCTATCCAATGAATACTAACAAAAGACCTAAAATCGACCCTAAGATTCAAATAGAAGCCTCAATCAAAAAGCCTCGCATTGAAAATTATTCTGAAATACAGACTCCTGTTTGGCAATTTAATTTTATGGATTTCGAAGGCCCTTGGAGCTGGCAAATTCCAGCAGCTACTTTTTTAGAAATTAGAGATAAACTTTCTCAGTTTGAATCGATGACTTGGTCTGAAATTGAAGGCCCTTCTCATCATTTTGCAGAAGTATCTAATCTTTGTAAAGAAGCTCAAGATCGTCTAGTGGAACTTAAACAAGATGATATCGATCACCTGTTTTCTCTTAGACTCTCAGGAAGACAAAGGGTTTGGGGAATAAGAGCAGGGCCCATATTCAAAATTCTTTGGTGGGACCCTGAACATATTGTTTACCCGTCACTGAAAAAACATACCTAAATGTCATTTGCACTTTAGCTTTTTGGCAATCGTCAATATGCGCTCGCTTTTATTCTCGATGAATCTCGATCCATCTATGTTGCATTGATCAAGTACCTTAAAACCACTCCTATGCAGCATTTCTCTCAACTGCTTTGCAGTGTATACCTGAAGTGTTTGTGAGCTTTTAGAAATCTTTGGCTTATCATGACCCTTCTGCTCATAATAAGTATCAAACGAAGCCAAAATTCCCTTTTCGCTTATCGTACTATATTGAATTTCTCGGACTCTGGTGTCGTCAACAATTTCTTGCCAATCTATTGTCAACTTGGTGATGTTGTTACCATCCAGCAAATAACTTAAGTTGAATATATCGAATATGTATAATCCACTATCTTTTAAATTTTGGTGCACATTACGCATAGCTTCTTCAAAATCAAGTTTCGTTAGATGTCCCACGGCATTAAATATGGTAATAACTGCATCAAACTCACCGACCTTTATGGTGCGCATATCGCCTTTAATGAACTTCTGAACTAATTTTTCTTTTCTGGCTTTGCTTCTTGCAATTTTTAGCATGCTTGAATTGATATCTGCACCAATCAATTCATATCCGCGCTTTACGAGCCAAAAGACCTGTGAACCAGTTCCACAGGTCAGATCAAGGACTGTCTCAACACCGTGTTTATCAAGGATATTTTCAATTACTTGATTGATAGGCTTCGAACTATTTTCATTAAAAGCATCATAACTCAAGGCTTCCTTGTTGTAATGTGATGGTTTAGCGCTAGAGTGTGACAAAGGTTTCATAATATCTAATTTCCTGCGTCAAATGCCTTTAAAGGTGTAACAATTGCATGATGATGAACCTTCACCTGGAGAAAGTGGTTTTTTGAGTAGATCCATGTTTATTTCTATTTATACCGAAAATCAGGAATAAATAAGAATTCCAATAGATTCTACTCCTGGAATTTTTTCCTAGATTTTTCAAAGAGTTTCTGGTAAAAAAATATATATAACATTTTTTTTAAAAAAATTCTATGAAAGCCGAATCCTATGAAAAATACTAACCATTACGATTTCGTGGTAATTGGTGGCGGTCCTGCAGGTCAGGGAGCAGCAGAGGTAGCGGCTATCTACGGATATAAAACGGTGGTGGTGGAAAGCAATGTCTTAGGCGGTGTCGTTGCCACAACCGGCGGGGCACCGACCAAGACATTGCGTGATGCGGCTCTTTACTTTACAGGTTTTCGTGATCGTGAAGTGTATGGTCTTGCAGGGCAAATGGATCCAGCCCTTATCGGTAAACACCTTCGCTCCAGGACTATTGATGTATGCTCTCAGATGCAGGAAAGTGTCCGATTAACCTTCGAGAAACGAGGCATTGATGTCATCTATGGCAGGGCGCGGTTAGGCCCCAACCGTACAGTGATTGTTGTTGAACACCAACATGGTGGACAAGAACGTAAATTCTCCGCCGATCGCATCCTCCTTGCGACTGGCTCTCGCCCATTTCACCCTCCTAATATCTCTTTTGAAGATCCTGATATTTATGATTCAGAGAAGCTTTTTAAGATTCCCCGCCTCCCTCAAAGTGCCATCGTGGTTGGAGGAGGTGCAATCGGTTGTGAGTACGCATCCATATTTAAAGCCCTTGGTGTGTCTGTGACCTTAGTCGATTCAGGAGATCGGCTTCTCTCCATGATGGATGGCGAGATATCACGTTTAGCCGCTACAGTGTACGAAGGAATGGGAATACACTTATTAATTGGAAAAAGAGTCAAGTGCATAAAACGAATTCAGGACACTCTTGAAGTAGCCTTGGATAGTGGTGAAGTTCTGCGGTCAAAAGCAGTCTTATTTGCTGTTGGCCGTTCAGTAAATACGGATGGGTTAGGTTTGAATGAGGCTGGCGTCAACACGAATGAACGAGGAGAGATTGTTGTGGACCGAGATTTTCAAACAAGCGCTGAAGGAATTTATGCTGCAGGTGATGTGATAAGCCCTTCGCTATCCTCCGTATCGATGGAACAAGGACGAGTTGCTGCCTGTCATGCTTTTAATCTCGAGTTCAAGGAGGCAATAGATATGCTGCCAGTTTGGGCAGTATATTCTATTCCAGAGGTGGCTGGGGTTGGTCTTACAGAGGAAGCGGCGAAAGCACAAGGAATTGACTTTGAAGTTGGTCGATCAAATTTTGCGACACTCCCTCGAGGTATCATTTCCGGTCAACTCCAAGGTATGCTTAAATTAATATTTCGACGGGACAATCATCATCTTTTAGGCGCCCATGCCCTGGGTGACATCGCATCTGAACTCATTGGACTTGGACAAGCCACAATTCATCTGGGCGGAGAAATTGATATCTTCAATCGACTTACCTTTGCAACACCAACTTATACGATGGCCTATAAATTTGCTGCTTTTGACGGCCTCAGACGTCTGGCTGCTGAAGGACGATTTTCTGGTCTAGCTAACCAGGACAACAGTTTTCACAAACCAAAAAAGAAAGTAAAATAATGATAGAAGCTATACCGAAAATCATTCAAAAATTGGTTTTTGAGCGCGCCAAAGCCCCGGGGTTGAACGATCGTAAGTCACCTTGTATTGTTAATACTAGATGACTTACGATCGTTCAACCGCGGGAGCTTTCGCGCGGCTCAAAAACCAATTTTTGAATGATTTTCGGTATATATTGCGAGGATGGGAAAACTTCATCACTAGGCCAGGAGAATCACTTATAAAAAAAAGAGGTAATTATGTCAGATATATCTGAAAAAAAAGATTGGACTAAGCCTGCTGCAATGGCAATCCCCAAGGAAGGATTTTTTAAAAAAGAAGAGGGTAGATATGGGCCAATTTATCCAAAGACTCCAGCTTGCTATGGCTTCACAATCATCGCTAAAATTAAGCCTGGGAGAGAAGATATCATACGCAAATATGGAACAACTATAGAGGAAACAATAAAAGGCCTTCCTGATGCTCTTGCCGTTCTTAAACTACATTATTTGCGCTGGGTACTTTTTGACATCAAGGGCGATACCTACTTTATGTACCAAGGCATTTTTGACACCGACTTTGACAAATACACTGAAGATGCAGTGTCTTTATTCTCAAAGTATGGTCTTGTTACAGTTTTTGAAAACCTGGAAGGTTTTCCAGAGGATTGGAAAACCAATGCACCGGCATTCGTCAAATTTGTGCGTGAACATCAACGCCCAAGTTTTCTCGAATATGGTGAATACCCCTATGTTAGTGCAGAAGAGATAAAAAAAGCTCTCAAACTCAAAGATGCATTTTCAAAGATGCTTGATCAGATGCAATAATAAGGAGGTTAAAGTGCTTGAATTAGATGACATTCAGTATATTATTTTGACTCGTGCGCCTGCTCTTGTCGGTCGATACGAATTCTTAACATTTCAGAATCCAGAAAGTGGCAAAGCCTGGCTCGCCGGTATTACGGAAAAAATACACTCTGTAGAGAACGTTCGAGCCTCATTAGATAAAGACAATCGATGGGTTAGTGTAGGCTTCACATGGAATGGCCTGCGAGCATTGGGAATAGATGAGGATTCATTGGCTACATTTCCTGAAGAGTTTAAACAAGGCATGGTTGCCCGATCGGAAATCCTCGGAGATACTGGTGAGAATCATCCGGACAACTGGTTTGATCATATGGCCAATCCCAACCTTCATGCCATCGTCATTTTTTTTGCTCGCAATTCTTCTGAACGCGACCTCGCTAAACTGGAACATCAAAAGCTTATTGATCAGTGCCAGGGAGTGGAAATACTTTCTTCTTTGGATCTAGACGCTGTACCACCGTTGGAGTACTCTCATGATCATTTTGGCTATCGTGATCGCCTATCGGAAATTGACATTGAAGGATCAGGCGTGAAGGCCCCTACTAGCTTTGATACACCTATAAAGGCAGGGGAATTCATCTTGGGCTATCCAGACGAGGCGAGTCCTTCACCAAATTTACCGCAACCCGAGATTTTAACACGCAATGGCAGCTACGCAGCGTATCGACGCTTGCAGGAACATGTGGGAGCGTTTCGCGAATTCCTTCGAACTAACGGTTCTACACCAGAGGAACAAGAACTCATAGCCGCAAAGCTAATGGGCCGATGGCGTAGTGGTGCACCACTTGTATTGGCTCCAGAAAATGATAATCCTGAGCTAGGAGCTGATCCGCAGCGAACAAACAATTTCAACTATAAAGAGAAGGACCCTCACGGTTATGCAGCTCCATTAGGTTGTCATATACGTCGGATGAATCCGCGTGACACAGCAGCTAATATGAACAGACACCGTATGATACGTCGAGGAGGGACTTATGGTCCTTATCTACCAGAGAACACTCCAGATGATGGCGCTGAACGCGGCATATCTGCCTTCGTGATCTGCGCGAGCCTCATTCGTCAATTCGAGTTTGCTCAAAATGTATGGATTAATGATCGAAATTTTCATGGATTAGGCAATGAGCGCGACCCCATTATTGGCAACCAAGACGGTACTTTGGAATTTAAAATTCCGAAACGACCCATTCGGAAAAAAATCACAGGCCTTCCTGCATTTACAACTTTACGAGGAGGGGCTTATTTTTTCCTTCCAGGACTCAAGGCGATTCATTATCTCGCATCTGTAGACAAGAAATCAACTTAAAGGAGATTAATTATGGGCAATAGTATGAATCTTGTACGAACTTATAATCAGAATCACGTACCTCGTAAATATGTTCCAGGCAAAAGGCGAGTAAGCATCTATTGGACCTGGAGCTATCCATGGGAATCCAATCGTGATCTTACAGTAATGGACAATCGATTTTCCACTATGACAGAAGTTCGCCGCGTGCTTTGGCCTGAATATGAAACACCGGAATGGGACGCAATGAATTTCCTTCAGGGAATCCAAGGAACGTTAGAACTCTTTCACCGCTCTACACTTAGTTTCCAAAATCTTGTAGGCGAAGCTACCGGATATCCAGTTGCAGTATATCAGCGCATTGACCAGGCCGGATATAAACTTCCGATAGATGAGCGCATTCTAGCTGACACAGATACACTGATGATTTTCGGTTTAGATCATATACTATCAGAGCAAGAAGCGTCATCGGATGAGATCACAGCTATTCGTGAATGGCTTAAGCGCGAAGAAAGCTGTTTATTGCTCGCTCCACATCATGATGTCGGCGACACCAATGATATGCAGCAGCGCCAAGAAGAATATATCCACCACGGCGACCAGCTAGTACCACGTCAGCAACGATTTGGTCAATACACACGTTCTTTGATGAAAGCATTAGACGTTCCCGCTATAAATCAGTGGGGTCTGCATCCAGCGCAAACTAAAGGTACCGGTGAAATAGCTCCATTAAAAATGAATAGAGAGCTTGACAATTTAGGACTCCTCAAAGGGGTTAAAACGTTTAATTTTCATCCTCACTTACCACATTATGCACTCACCATCAAAGATTCAAAAGATATTCATGTGTTGGCTCGGCAACCCATTGATTTAGATCGACCGCACCCTTTCACTGAGGCAGGCAACACTGAGATCAACTCTCTACTCTGGATGCCACCAAAAGACGAGCGCGCTGGACAAATTCTGCTGGCAGACTCCACTATCTTTACCACTCTTTTTTCAGGAACGGACAGCCTGGAGCATTTTTGGAGAAATCTTGCGCTGATGAATATAAAGGGTGATCTCCGGAAATTATAAGTATCGATTGCTTATACAGAAATCCTTTATAATGTCTTCAATATCAAGATAAGCTGCGTTGCAAGTTCACTATCTACCAGAAAATAATCTGGCTGAATCATGCAAAATTGATAATTACCATAAAAAAGCCCTCTTCTTAATAATATCTTAATAACAATATGATATAATCATTATATTATTTTGACAACTCACTTAAAAATTCTTTAATAAAAAGGAAAAAACATGAGTTCTTCCAACATTTCATATACGAGAGAAGCTTCAAAAGCTTTATATCCCGATGTTGTCCAGCTAAATCCAACAGGTTCAGGATCATTGAATGGCCTAAAGTGTGCGATCAAAGGCAATACAGATCTGCAAGGATTTAAAACTTATTTTGGAAGTAAGGCATGGTATGCAATCCAGGAAGTTGCGAAGCAACATGCCGATTGCGTAAAGCATCTTTTAGCTGCAGGGGCAACGATTAATGGTCGAGCGGTGGATGACGAATTAAATTTGAGTTTATTTGGCATCAATCGTCACTATGGCACACCAGTCAATCCGGCTGCACCGAATTGCGTTCCAGGTGGCTCTTCCAGTGGATCTGCATCGGCTGTGGCATGTGGTCTAGTTTCTTTTGCATTAGGCACAGACTGTGCTGGTTCAACTCGTGTACCAGCAAGCAACTGTGGAACGCTAGGCATGCGACCAACAGTTGGGCGTATAAATGACAAAGGTGTTGTGGATTTTTCAGCTAAAACTAGTACTATCAGTGTTTTTGCCAAAAACCTATCAATATTAGAAGCGGTGATGCATGTATTATTGTCCAATAAGTCCTCCGCACAAGTTTCAGCCCCTCCTACGGTTTTGATGTTAGAAGAGGCCTATCAACTTGCCGATAAAGAAGTGCAATCTGCTGTAGAAAAGGAACTCGCTAAGCAAGGAATTAAAGTTGGCAAAATTTCATTACGAGAAATTGTAGGAGAAAATGATGCAGATCTAAAATTTTGGAATGAAAAGGTTTTAGGAATCATTCAAGGTTATGAGATTTGGAGTAATTTACGCCCGTTTGCTGATAAGAAGCCGGATATCGATCCCCCTGTTCAAGGTTTATTGGGCAGCTTTGCGACAATCACTCCAGAGATGGTGGAAGAAGCTAAATCTAAGCGGGAAGAAATGGCTAAAAAAGTCATGACATTCTTTAATGCCCATCCTGGCACAATATTCTGTTTTCCAACAACACCGATTGCCGCTCCCAAAATTAGCGATTTGCAGGATGGAGCAAAAATTGGAGAGTATTATCAAAAGACAATGGCTGTGACCTCTTTTGCGGGTACGGCCAACTTGCCTGAAATTTCTGTGCCTGGTGCAAATGTACGAGGAGTGCCTGTAGGAATATCATTTGTTGCTGCAAGTGGAAAAGATGAGCTCTTACTTTCTTCCCTTAAAACACTATGTCCTCATTTAGCACACAATAGCAAGGAGTAACATATGTCTTCAATAGTCCCTCCATCATATCAACAACCAGTACCGGATGGGGACTGGAATGCTGCACTGTACAAACAAAACTCTTCGGCTCAACAAGATTGGGCGGAGCAATTCATGAGTAAAGTTGCAGAAATTGTTTCTAAGAAGTTTGGCAAAACAACTATAGATGTCCTTGATGTTGGTTGCGGTGATGCTAAAGTCACTGCAAAGATTGTTAGAACAAAACTCGCGGGGTCATCCATTCAAGGGATCGATTTTTCTCCAAAAATGGTGGCCTATGCCAAAGAAAATTTTCCCGATATCAAGTTTCAAGAAATGGATGCTCAAAAACTCACATTTCGGGATGAGTTCGATTTGATAGTTTCTTTTACTGCTTTGCATAGGGTCATGGATCATACGGCATTTATTCAGGGAGCTAATAAAAGCCTTAGAACGAATGGCATTCTCGCGATAACATTACCCATGAATACACCGAAAATGCTCGATCAGGCAGCGATAGAGGTACGTTCTCAAGATAAGTGGAAGAAGTATTTTGAAGGTCATGCAGATGAAGAATATCTCAGTGCTCCTTTTAATTATGGCGATAAGGAAAAGTTTTCGACATTATTAGAAGCCAACGGCTTTACAAGCATGGAAGTGAATGGCATATTGCAAACACAAGCTTTTCCGAATGCAAAAGCATGTGAGGACTTCCTTTTGCCTTGGTATCCGTATCTTATGCCTTTACCTGAAAATCTGCGCCGCTCATTTCTGGAAGAATTAGTTGCTCGTTTTAGAGCATTAGAAGCGCCTGTAGCTAATGATGAAGTGCATTTTAAATTTAATCGACTGGAAGTTATTGCCATGAAAACTAATGCTATCGCTCAAACAGCCATATAAAGCTTTTAGACTACTAGACATAAAGTTCAATTTGGTATAGCGTTAAAAAAACTTTACAAAGGAATTTTATATGAAATTCTCTCGAATCGCTATCCTTCTTGTCATTGCTGTCTGCTCAGCGTTTATCATCATCAATGCCGTTCCCAGCTCAAACAACGAACTTGATATTGAATATCTCAACACCCCAAGTGCTGCTAATCTTCCTTTTTCTAAAGCCGTACGCGTTGGAAACATGCTTTATTTATCAGGAGAACTCGGCTTCGACTATACTACCGGCAAACTGGTTACTGGAGGTATCAAAGAAGAAACTCTTAAACTTATGGAAAATCTCAAAATAACGCTTGAACAATTCGGCTCCTCTCTCGATCGTGTTGTCAAATGCTCCATCATGATCAAAGATATGAATGAATGGAAAAACTTTAATGAAGTCTACGTAACTTATTTTGACAAAGACAAACTACCTGCTCGGTGTGCTTGGGGTGCTAGCGCCCTAGCTCTCGATGCTCGGGTCGAAATTGATTGCATTGCCGTCATAAATCCATAATTAATCAGATGCCGGCTTTATTGACCTTAACAAGGAAAATATTCGGCCACCCAATTGCCCTTCTCTGTGCTCCTCTGTGCCTCTGTGTTTTAAATTTAGAAACACAGAGCCACAGAGGAGCACAGAAAGGGCTATTTGACCAAATTAGAATTTTTAAAAATAACAGCTTGATTAAACATGACATTTATTTCTCAATTCTTTTCGTGTCTCACAATAAACTCAGAACCTCGAGAAAATAACCCACCAAAAACTACTCCTCCACCCCTATGCTCCGATGAACTAGGACACATCTACTCGTTTCTTACACTATGCGAGTTGGACATAGCTGCCCGAGTTTCTCGAGCTTGGCTAAGAACGGCCTTATATAAACCTCGCAATGAATCTGTATGCGTTGACAATGAGCCCTGGGGATGGAATATCGAACATCTGGATCATCTTATGCGATCGCCTGTGCGGGAACATGTAGTTGCTTTAAAAGTTGAAAGTTTAGTGAAAGGAAGTATTAACCTGTTCCCTGTTAGTGGTCGTCAACTCCTTCGGTTATCTCAACAAATGCATCGACTAGAAACTCTTGTTTGTTGGGTGTCTGCCACGGATACAAGTGGACAAATGCCACCAGGGATAACATCGCTCTCTCTATCTCTTAGAGGTTCATATCAGCCGATAAATGACGCTCCCAGTGAGCTGGTACGCCACTACTGTCAGCCATTAAGGTCTCTAACTTCCTTAAGAATTTTTCCTGAGTCTTGGAGGACGGATTTGGAATACGACCTTGGCTGGTTGGCAAATGCTCCCTGTGCAAATACCTTAAAATGTTTCATCTGGGATAAATTTGGATCTTTGAATTCGCGTCAAGCTCGAATGTTAGGGTCATTAATCAAGTGCACATACCTATGTTTGGGACACGACATACGTTTTTTTAATAGTAACATAAAACTACTGGCTGAGGTGAATCAGAGCAAAAGTGGAGACGTTAAAACCAAAGCCTTGCCTTCCTTGCAAGAATTACCTTCATTGTGTTCTACCCATATAGACCTCGAAACAGCTACTGCTCTTTTGCATTGGAAAGACACTCTAACACACCTATGTGTTGGTCGTCTAAAGTGCAGTCCTGGCTTTATTGGGCAGTTTCAGAACCTTACTACAGTCAGACTCTATTGGGTACCCGAGGAAGGAAGAGATCCCAATGAACAAAATAATGAAGTCGTCGAAGCTTTGATTCAATGTCGAAATATCGAATATTTAGATTTGGGCAATCAATACATGCCCAACGATCAAATACAAAAACTGCTGAAACATCTAACCAAACTTAAAGTCCTCGATGCCCAGGGTATTTCGTGGCGCAGTCACCATTAGCACTCTAGAACCTAAAATATAATCTAAAATCTAAAATTATAAATCATTTTATTGCATATTTATTTAAATAATGATACAATTTAATTTTAATTTTTTTTTATTTAAAACAGAGTAAATAGGTTTAGTGTGATTAATATTTTTTTAGCGTCTTTTTTTTTAAGTACTTTAGATCCTGCTCTTCATGAAAATGTGTCGACTCTACCAGAACCGCAAGTTGTTGCATTCATAGATGGCCTTAATGAGGCGTACAAATTCCATTCCCAAGCGGAAGATGTCACCCCTCTTAAAGCGGAATTGATCGCAGCAAAGATTTTGGCCCGAACTGCCGGCTACAAAATATTAGAAGTTCGGAGTTGTGGTGATCTTCAAATTTCAGAAAAGGAAGAATGGTTATTCATAAAAAAAAGAATAGATATAACTCCTTTAACAATCGCCGACTTGAGATCGAATGTCATCATCTGTCAAGGTCTTAAACTCCTTTTTCCCGATTATGCTATTTTGAGTGAAGAAGGGGATCCTACTCTAGTGGAAAGCGATGAAAATAAGCCTTGGTATACGAAGAAGCGTGTATTTGTTATTGACCCTTTAGATGGGACAAAGGAGTTTATCAAGGGATTGGACGAGTATGGGGTCCATATTGCTCTTATTGAAGAAGGGCGGCCAATTTTAGGAGTAACCCATTTTCCTGCGACAAATACCACCTATTGGGGCGTCAAGGGACAAGGTGCTTACCGGCAAATAGGAGACGGAGAAATTGTCAGACTAAATATTGATCCAGCGGAAGATGATGGTTCTATAAAAGCTTTGATAAGTCGAAATAATCCTCCAGTTGAGTACAAGGAAATTTATCGGCAGATCTTTCAGTCAGATTCAGGAGAAGAGAGTGCGTTCAATGCATTTTTTGATCACAAAAATAAAGAAGGCCAGGATATCATCCAAATCGGTTCCAACCATTTCCGAAAGATTGGATCAGCCGGTCTCAAAATGTGCCAAATCATTGAAGGGTTGGGTAATTGTTGGCTGTTTCGGGGAAACTCCAAGTATTGGGACACAGCTTCAACTGACATTATCCTCACAGAAGCTGGGGGTATGATCACCGATTGGCAAGGTAAGCCAATCATTTATTTGCCGATCAGAGACATCGATGGGGAGATTTTAAACCCTGGATCAGAGTTAATCCAAGGTGTTGTAGTCACTCGTTATTCAAGAATCCTTACACAAGCTCTTCAGGCGATACAATCCTTAACCCCATAAAGTGATAATTGCAGAATATCATTCTTAAATAGAGAATTGCCTAAAACTTTTTTTGTATCCCTTAGATCATCATTGCTTTTGAAAAATACAGGTGATGAGAAATACATCGCGCGTTACGCTTTCATTAACAGGTTGAATACATTCTACGTTATGTTCTGAGTGAATATTTTCAAATATGATCGCTTGATTTAATTTAGGCTTAACTGTAACTTCTGGTGCTTTTGAACTTTTTTCTGACTCTACTTTATATCTCAAATGCATATCACCACCAGTCCAAGTGCTTTCATCACTCATTAAGTACACCATAGAATAGTGTGCAAGGGCACCTTTAGACAAATCCTCCTCCATATCGCTAGTTGAAATGAATAGATCTTGATGCCAGTCAAATGTACTTTTATCTGCGGTTGCCTTTGTTACGTCATTGCGATCGATATAGATCGCTAAACAACAGGTGTGGCCTTCTAAATTCTGTTTAAATTGTTGTGAAATGGTCCTTAAAAACAGAGAGATAAGTTCATTTACAGCTTCATTTTTTAGGGGTTTTTGCGTGTGTTTGCCATCAAAGTTTTGACCTTTCACCTTGAATTCAAAAGTTTTTTTCCAGTATGTTGTTCGTCCATACCATTGTTTTACTGGAGAACTATTGTTCATAAAACCTTTGAGGGTCTGGGCTTGTGCTAATGAAAGTACATTAGGAGCAACATGGTACGTAGGACCTTGAACTGAACTAGAGCTAGCGGCAGCTTGAATACTCATTAGTTATCTCCATTGATTAAGATTACGTCAGCGTCCATTAAATCTTGAAATATTCTAATGAATTTTCTGTTTTTTAGA
>Ga0207123_1061_pt1 | contig 20054 bp, 15 predicted proteins | sample Alteio_BWMinHeat_39_FD_153503 | JGI IMG/M metagenome (GOLD analysis project Ga0207123, IMG submission 153503) | Enriched cells from forest soil in Barre Woods Harvard Forest LTER site, Petersham, Massachusetts, United States -... | ecosystem: Environmental > Terrestrial > Soil > Temperate forest >... | reverse complement strand
ATTTGAAGCTTTTTCCGTTCCACTCTTTGACTGTATTTCCGCAGACGATCTAAAAGCCACAATTCCTCAATACCTCAAAGATCATAACCAAGACTCTAAGTTTGCCGATCAGATCTTTAATCTCTTGCAACCTATCTGCTGCAAAATTCCAACGGTTGAGTGCATCATCTCTTCTCTTGATTCAATCATCACATTAAAAGTGTTTACTCAAGATCAATTAATCGCTTTATTAAAAGATAATCTCCAATACATGCCACAAGCAAAACAAGTCGCTAAGCAGCAAAACAAGATAGCAGTTTTCAGGGTATTACAAGGACTAGAAACAGCCACCCCCTCCAGAAGCATGACTGGAAAAAGCTACGCCCGGACTCCTCAATCGCGACAGACAGGCTCTCGATGTTCGACCCCTGTACACAACGATCCCGTTCGATCAGCATCTCCTGTGATTGTGGTGGAGGCCTAGACACTCGGCGCATATTTCTATTTGACAACAAGCAAATAAAGTGTCGCTAAATACCGTGTTTTTAAGATCAAATTCCAACCCACCCCTTTCCATGATACAGTAGTAACTCCTAAATGGGGTTATAATTTGGGGTATATATTTGATCCTTCGATCCTCCTTCTCCGGAGGCTACGGCGGACAGGGACGCTAGCGCTCCCTTGGCCGACGTAGCTTTAGCGTAGGCGGCTCAGGATGACAGGACTTTGGCAGGGGTGGGAAAAAGCCGTGAAGTTCTCAAGATTATTTTTGTTTATAATGCCATTCGCTTTCTTTGTGCTACAAGCGCAACAACCTACGCCGCCGGCTTTAACCGAGCAGCAGGTTGATGTTCTTTTGGAGCAATACAAAGACATCATCGATAACGCTACCGATAATTCTACTCTCCAACAAATCATTGCCAATGCTGAAAAACAGGCGGAAGAATTTACCCAGCCTGAAGTTCTGGAACTTTTGAGCCAACCGGATGGCACTCGCATTCAAGAACAACTAAAATTTAACCAGCAATTACTTACTAGTATTACCCTTTCTCAAGACTTGGGAGTGCAAGTTGGCATTTACAATGAAGATGTTATCCGCACGGGCCTGATGGGTGCAGCCTGGGGTCTGGAATGGGCCTTCCATAACTATCTGTCTGACCTACTAGTCGACCGCTACCTAGAATTACTTATCGCCAACACCGACCAGATTTGCGACCTGGCTGCAAAAAATCCAACACCTGATCAGCAAACATTGGTCAGTCCAAAGCTTGAATTACCCAACATTCTGCCATTCTTTCCTATCATCAACCGCTCTATGGCTCTGGTAATTGCCGGATATGCAACATCCAGCATTGCACTTGCGCAGGCTCAGGCTTATTACTTGCCTGAAGGCACACTCCCTCCAAGTAGCAATGATTCGGCCAGACCTATGAGCATCACCAGCTTTATCCCTTTCAATCTTTTCAAGCTAGCAACACCACAAACATGGACGACTTACATTAATGACTGGTTCATTGATAACGGCTGGATGGAGACCTGGACTCAAAGTATGTACTGGGCTTGGACCAAAGAATTATTTGTCACCATGATGTGGCTACGCGGGTTTATTAAACACTATGCCGACCACGCTTTTAATAGTTTTGTTACCGAAAATCTTTCCGTTATTGCGCCTATGCTTAAACAGATTATGGATGGTGCCAACACCCTTCGACAAGCTCAGGGCGAGCGCCCAAAAAATGGCGCTCATGGTGAGCCTGTCGAACCATTTGAGCGCACCACCCTCCGTACTCTTCTCGCTTCAGAAATGAACATTACCCTCAACACCTGGGTCATGATTAAATCTGCCCAAGCAAGCTTCTGGCATAGCATAATCAATGTTTTAGTTGCCACCCCAGCCTGGAAAAAAATTATTAGTAAGACTTATCAGCTCTATCAAGCTGTTTATACAAAGCCTAAAGGATCATAACCATGATTAAACGTTGTTTTTATTTTTTAATTCTCATCTCACTGGTCACCAGCACGCTAACAGCAGACAAACCTGCTCAACCAGGTTTTAACATTGGGCCCGTAACTATCACGCCCAATGATGCAGTTAAAATGTTTTTAGCAGCGGCAGAATTGGCAGAAAAATCATCCCGTGATTCGCGGTCTTCTAAAGAAAAGGCCATTAAAAATTTAGAACAACAACTAATCAATTTAGGTAAAGATAAAGACCGTAACAAAATTGGTCAGGGCGAATACGACCAAGCAAGCAAAACGTTGCAAGGTGCCATTGACCGCATAACCAGAGAAATAGAAGCCGATGACAAAGCTGGGCATCAAACCAGCCAAAATGTGCAAGGTATTTTTAAAGAAGGTTTTTCAACCTTTATGCAAGACATGCGTGACAAAGAGCAACGTAAAACACAAATCGCCGTTGCCGCAGCCACTCAAGCCGTAGCCAATAAAGGTGTAGTTGACAAGGCCATTGAAGACAACAAAGCAGTTCTTGAAAAAGCAGAATTGGACAACCAGGCCTCCATGGATCGTATGCACTTTGCAACAGAAAATTTAACAAAATATAGCCTATTTGTCGGTGGCACCGTTGCTATTACAACACTGGGTTACTATGGAACCAGAAAATTATTAGCTGACCCAAAGCCTATGCTCATCAAACGCTCATCTCATCACAGCAGAGCAGAAATTATGGTTAATGCCTTGGTAAGTATTTTTTACACACAAGAGCCCATGGTTTACTTTGAAGATGTAACCTTTCCTCCTAAAACAGATGAGCAAATTAAAGAGGTAGATGCTGCTATGACAACGGTTGTCAGCAATCCAAAACTAACGTTTAATAACACGTTGCTTTACGGCCCTCCTGGAACAGGCAAATCTAAAGTTTCCTCAATCTTTACAGCACGAGCAAAAGAATTGGGCATGGATTGGTATTGGATGTCTGGGTCGGACGTGGCCAGGTTACATGAAGAAGACGCTACATCTGAAATTATCGAGGTTCTTGATTACATGGACCAGCGTCCGAATCAAAGCTTGTTGATTATCGACGAATGTGAACAGTTTTTAAAAAATCGTGATAAATTATTGGCAAAAGGTATTAACGTTCTGAACGGCTTTTTGGAACGCATTGGTCAGCCAAGCAACAAACGCAAAATTATATTTATAACCAACCGCCCTCATGAACTAGATTCAGCATTATTAAGCCGTACTAAAGAGGTTATTCTAGTGCCTCTGCCAGGCATCACTGAACGTGAAAAAATGATTGATTTATATCTGGCCAAAAACATCAAGAGTGATGCGGAGCTAAAAATTGCTGCAGATGTAACACCTGATGTTGTCAAGCAGACTGCTGTACAACTTGAAGGCCTTTCTGGACGTCAAATTGAGCTCATGGTTATTGATATGCAAAATGCCTGCTACCGACCTGAAAATCATGAAACGTTATCCTTAGATATTTACAAGAAGGCTGTTACTAGGGCTCTAGATGGGCATAAGCAAACACAAAATTTCTTAGCGCTTGGACAAGCGAGTAAAGTTATGGAATATGATCAGCTCCCACAGCCAACATCCGCTATAGCTGCGTAGATTTTTGGATTTAAAAATATTGCAAAACTAAGGCCTTATAAACAATATTACTGCACAATATATTAAATACAGCCCGCCCTTGACAAATAAAATTACAAATTATAAATTATCAATAGTGCGGGTTAAAATTAAGTATGTTTTAAAAATGAAGGGCTATATCTAGATTAGGTTAAAGTAAGTATGTTTCAAAAAAATGTAAGGTTATATTATGAATTTATCCAAAAAATTGATGCTTTTAACTCTTTCTGGCGTGTTGGTAAACAATGCGTTTTGTGCTTCTAACAAACCGAGTGCTCCTGGTACTGGTGAGTCTAATAAACAATCCAATAGAGCTGGGCAGTCATTAGCTGCAAACCCAAATAATAATGGAGCAACCCTTCTGGAGGTGATCCGCAACGTCACCAACAATCCCGTTTATACAGCGGCCCAATTAGCAACTATTCAAACCCTAGTCGCAGGCGGAGCTAATCTCGCGGGTCAGCTTAACCAAAATGCTGTCCATAACAATTCACAAAAACCAGCGAGACCAAATTAAGCATTATCATTAAAAACCCAGAACTTAGGATTATCTAATTCTGATTATCTTAATTCTGGGTTTTTTTAATCCAAATCAAGCGCTATTTTAAGAGCCTCATTAACCTTTTCCATAGTCTCTAGATCCAGAGTTACTATCTTTTCTTTCAGGCGCACTTTATCAAATGATTTAATTTGATCCAACATAATTTTACCCCTTAAATTGGGTAAATTTATAAGAGCTTCAAAAATATATACTTTATTTGCAGTGCTTGTAATGGGAGCTACAATAACTCGTGAAGATTTTTCATTGGCAATATTATTTGAAACCACCAGAGCTGGTCTAATTTTTTTAATCTCTGATCCCAAGGATGGGTCAAAATTAACCCAAAATACATCCCCACGTTGTATTTTATTCATCAGGCCAACCTTCATCATCCAAACGCTTTAAATCTTCAATGACTTCTTTTCTTCCACTATCCTTTTCAGCCTCTTCATAGTGTTGCGCTAGCATTTTATTGCGCTCTTGCGCTGTTTTTTTTATGAGCTGGGCAATCAAAGCACTAGCGGCCAAACCCCTTTCTCGCGAAAGTTTTTGTAAATCATTAAAAACTTCGGCGGGCAAAGAAATCGATGTGATGACGTTTTTAGAATCTAAAGATCTACGCATTTAAAAACCCTTGTTTAATAATTAATACATATTAATTATTATTAAAACTGTGTAAAAAATCAATATTTTTCTAATTTAATTATGGCAGTTGATGAATTTTAAATTTAATTTATACTAGAAAATATATGTTATGAATCAAAAATTGGAGGTTTTATGCATTTTTTATCATTTTTAAAGAAAATTACTCAGTTTTGTCTATTTTTTGTGATGGCAAGCTCAGTGGTTCCTGCTTTCGCCGCCAAGGCAACTGACTCGGGTAAGCAAGCTGACCAAACAAAGAAAAAAAAGAAGAAGAAAAAGAAAAAAGCTCCTAAGGCTATTTCAGCTTCAGCAGCTGCTGCTTCGGCAGTTCCTACACCACGGCCTAGTACCCCTACGTCAGCCAGCGCCGTAGCTCCTGCCGTTAATGATCGTGCTGGTGATGTTGCGGATGGTAAAGTTGCAAAGCCCAAACAAAATGCTGATGATTATGATCCCAATATATGTCCAGTATGCTTGGAACAATATGCAGATCCAAAGGATGATAAGCATCACAATCCTAAACAACGGCCCGCGGCTAAAAAAACTGACACGCTACCACCTATGCATCTCAAGATACCCATGCATTGTTATAGAAGAAACGTGCTTGATGATAAGCATAGCAACCCTAAAAAGGACAAGAAACAAGATGTGGTACGGTCCGTACCCAAAATTATCCATTACATTTGTAGCACATGCGCCTCCGTGCTCAAACAGTGTCCTATTTGTCGAATAAGTTATTTTTATAGATCACAAGCTATGCTTGATGATGCACTTGGTGAGATGTTTAGACATGTCGTACGAAAAAAAGACAATAATCCATTAAATGATCCATTAGCAGAAGATAACGCATTAAAGGTTCTTTTACCTAATCCCCGCGTAGCATTCGACATCCTGGATATTGATCTGGATAAGACAAGTGAAGGCGGCGATATTCTTTTACATGCCGCCATCAAACACAAGTGCTCAGATGCTTTTATTGAGAAAATTATAAGTTACACCCTTCATCTCAATGCTCTCACCAAGCAAGGCCTAACTGCCATCTACCTCGCTGCTCAAAAAGATAGATCCTCAATTGTTAAATTGCTCTGCCAAGCCGGTGCCGACATCAATCAGCATGTCGGACTCAAAAATGGTGCATCTGTACATCCCTTACAAAAAGCGCTAGATGAAGATAAGGATTTTAAAGCAGCACAGATTCTGGTTGCTCACAATGCAAAACTACCCGAACAAACAGGTCTTAAAATGTTGGATGAAGCAGCTAACAATAATGATTCAGCAAGAATTAAGCTACTTCAGCAAGCAGGCGTTGATATTAATGGACTTATTGCACCCAACTCAACCGATGGCAAAGCATTTCGTTTATTGCATAAAGCATTATTTGATGAAAGGGATCTAAAAAAAGCTGAGGTATTATTAGAACACCGAGCAAACCCAGACTTACCAGGACAACTAGATGGGCAGACTGCTTTATGCACAGCAGCTGCTCAAGGATGGTGTGAAGCAGGGAGTCTTCTATTAAAATATAATGCAAATCCGGCTCTTCCAGATTCAGATGGCTGCCTTCCTTTGCACATAGCAACATCCCTCTCAAAAGAAGATTTTATTACAGTACTTAAGTCATCGCAACGGCATGATATTAATGCTCTAGCATTAGTAGGTGGAGTAACTGCTCTACATATTGCTTGCTGCTACAAAAATGATGAAAAAATGGCTAATTTTTTACTTGCTCAAGGTGCAAGTATTAACGCAACTAATCGTCAAGGTGCCAGCGTGCTCATTAGTATCATCTCGAAAGAAAATGCAAACCCTGCAATGGTTAGATGTTTGCTGGAGTACAACAAGCAACATCTAATAACCAACCCTAAGAAAAGATTAAAAATTAATGCCAAAACACCAACGGATGGAAATACAGCATTGCATTGGGCTACTATGTTTGACCATCTAGGCATAGTGCAATTATTGCTTGACCATGGAGCTGACAAAACAATTAAAAATCTTGCTGGTAAAGCTGCTTTTGAGGTAGCCAAAACAACGCAAATGAAAGGCGTAACACCACAAACTCCATCTGCAGCTACTACGGATCTCGGTGCTCTAGCCAGCAGCGCGCATCTAAGCAGAAGAGACAAGGGTATATCTGTTACCACAGACATATCAAACGCATCTAACATGCTAAACCGTTTAATGAGCAGCTCCGAAGCCGCAGGATCCGGAGGCACAAAAAACCTTTCAGCGCTCTTGGCTGCAGTTGACACAATTAATGCGAGTAATGCGAGCGACCCCATTAAAGACGAAGTACAGGTAAAGGCGGATGCATTACGAGCAGCACAATTAGCAGTACAACAATCCTTAAAAACACCAACTGACCTCCAAAATCTCATGCAAAACATTGGTAAAAAGCCTGTGAAGGTCGATGTAAATCAGGCCGTATTACTAGCAACAAAACTAGATGATCCGGTAACCCTAGAGCGTTTGTTGAAAAATGATGCCATATCTGAACTGTTTGACACAGCAACGGTTGAGTTAGCATATAACCAAGCTAGCAACAAGGGGTGTAGACAACTACTTTCAAGCTTCATAAGCGCAAATCGATTCACTCAGAAGGTACTAGATCAATATGAGCAAGATATTGCAACTCTCTTGCATAAAATTAATCAAAAAGAAGCACTTAAACAGGCAGAGGTAGAGAATATTGTACAGATGGCAGCAGTCCTAAATAATGCAACCACTCTGGATCTTTTCTTGAAAGTAGATGCAGTACGTAATCTTATTGATATAAAAGCAGCTCAGTTAGCGTTTGACAAGGCTAATAGCGCTAATAGCGAACGTTGTACAAGACTGCTTCTAAACTATTTTCCCTCTTTAAACAATACCGCACCGGCAACCACAGCAGCAAGCATTGATGCAAAAGGGCCTGCAGCATCAGCAGAGCAACAACAAAAAGAGCTTCAAATGCTCATGCAAAAAACTGATAAAAAGCCTGTAGAAGAGCAAGATGCAAGAAGGGCTGTAGTACTGGCGGCAAGATTAAATGATCATACAAGCCTAAACCATCTGCTGAGTAATGACGCGGTGCGTAAATTTATTGATCGAGTAACAGCTCAATCAGCTTATTCCAAAACTAGAAGCGTGTGTTGTAAATCACTGCTGAAACAACATTCTCCATCATATCAACTTTGTGACTACAGAGAGCTTACTCCTGCCAAGCGAGCTAGTGCGAGACAAAACTTTCAGAGGATCATTGAAGATGTTTTTATAAAACCCAAGGTAACAATAGATGATGCAATGCGTAAATTGATAGTTCCGGAGGCAACAATAGGTATGGCAGGACTCAATGATTCGGCAGCGCTAGAGCGCCTCTTAACACATGATGCAACGCGTAAATTTATTGATATAGAAACAGCTGAATCATCTTATAACGAAACAGATGATGCAATCTGTAAAGAACTACTTGTTCGTTATTTTCCACAACTAGAAACAGACGCAACTACAGCAGCAGCAAGCGTTGATGTAAAAAGACCTGCAACATCAGCAGAGCAACAACAAGATGAGCTTAAACATCTCATACAAAAAATTAATAAAAAGCCTATCGAGCAACAAGATGCAAGAAGGGCTGTAGTACTGGCAGCAAAATTAAATGACCTTGCAAACCTAGAGCACCTCCTGAGCAACAACGAAGTATATCAACATATTGATTACACAACGGCTAAAACAGCTTTTAACAAAACTAGAACCTTGTCTTGTAAAACAGAACTTAAAAACAAGTTTCTAGGTCTTTTTGAGATTAGACCCACTACTTTTGATGAGTACAGCGAGCGGCAAGAATTGCTGAAGATTCTCATGCAAAGCCGTATAATTAATAAAAAATCCATTGAAAAGCAATATGTAAGGCAAGCTTTAGAACTGGCAACAGGATTAGATAATGCGGCAACCTTAAATCAACTCTTGAATAATGATAAAGCTCGTAAACTTATTGATACAGAAATGGCTCAATCGGCTTTTGACATAACTGATAGCCCAGACTGTAAACAGCTGCTTGTTAACCGTTTTCCAACATTAGAAATAGATGCAACTATAGTCACACCAACAGAACCTTTTCCTTCCGTGATAAAAAGTATTGCTGAAAAAGGTACGCATACACCGCAACATCCTGCAACTGCTGCAGCTAGCGCCGCAGCGGCATCCGGAGCGGCAACTCCAGTGGTAGCAAGCGCTGATGGGAAAATAGCTCAAATGTCTACGCAACAACAACAGGTAGCACTTGATTGTATTGTGGGCAAAATTAAAGTAAAAACACACACCAAAGACGATGTAAATCAGGCTGTACTGCTGGCAGTAATACTAAATGATCCAGCAATCCTATCTGAGCTCATGGTTGATGGAGTAGGTCAACTTATTGATAAAACAACAGCTCAGGCCGCTTATAACCAAGCTAGTGCGATTTGTAAGGGAGTGCTACTTGGATCTTTCCACGATTTACAAACCTAAAACTACCTATTCTTTCATCACATCCAGGGTAAGATCAGAAAACTTACAAGTAAAAAATCAATGGTTTCTACTTTGTGGCCCCAGTTGATGTTTTTTAAATTTAATTTATACTAGAAAATATATGTTATGAATCAAAAATTGGAGATTTTATGCATTTTTTCACTATTTTTAAAAAAATTAGCTTGGTTTGCCTATTTTTTGTGATGGCGAGCTCACTAGTCCCCTGCTTTGCCGCCAGCGCCAAACCCAATGAGCAACAGCAAGAAGGGTTGCGGGTTCTCTTACTTGAGAAAAATCCTACCCAAGCAGACGTACAAAAGACTGTCCTACGGGCAGCAGAATTAAATGATCCTGCAAGCCTAGAGCTCCTCTTGAGCAATGACGCAGTGCGCAAATCCATTGATCAAGCAACGGCAAAATCATTTCATGCTCTAGCTCAAGGCAAACAATGCAAATACATACTTATGTACGCTTGTTTAATGGACCAAGAACAGGCACAACAAATATATGACAGCTGTAAGGACGAGCAGATCAACCCATTGCTTCTGAAGTTTTTTCCTGCCATAAAACGTCGAGCTGCTGCTACAGATGCTGATAGAAAAAAAGCCCAACAAATAATAGAACAACAACAGAAACAAGAGCTTCAAAATCTCATGAAAAGGATTAACAAAGAGCCTATCCCATCAGATGTAGTATTTGCTGTAAGGCTAGCAGCTCGACATGATGCAACAATTCTAACCGATCTTCTCAGAAACAATGACCTATTTAAGCTTATAGACTTAGCCAGCGCTCAATCAGCTCATGATCAGACAAGTAATCCAAGCTGTAAAAATCTGCTTTTAAGTTATTTTCCAAAAATAAAAAAACAAGCTCAAAATTAAGAATTTTCACCCTTTCATCACATCAAGTGACAGATCTGAAAACTTACCCTGTTGTGCTTTATAGCCTCCAACAAAAGCTATCATAGCACCATTGTCGGTACAAAATTGCGGTGGAGAAACAAAGAATTTTTTATTAAATTGTTGGCAAGTTTGTAAAAAGCGAGCACGCAAATATTTGTTGCAGGCAACCCCACCTACAAAGGCAAAACTTTGGACGTGGGGATATTTTTTAAAGGCCAATCCAAGATTATGGGTAAAAATATCACCCATACAAACGAGCAATGAACTAGACACTTGTTGTTGCAACTCATAGGTAATTTTTTCTTTAATCGGGCCTGTTTGTAAGTCATAGGCACCCTTTTTTACCAAGTCATAAAGCACGGCTGTTTTAAGGCCGGAAAAACTAAAAAAGATATTATCTTGTGTGCTCTTGGTACGGGGATATTTGATGAATTGTTCAAACTTAGCCTCAGTAGCCAACTTTTCAATAATTGCTCCACCGGGGTACCCAAAACCAAGCATCTTTGCTATTTTATCAAAGGCTTCGCCCGCAGCATCATCCAGGGTTTGGGCGATCACTTCATATTTACCAAAGTCATGTACCAAGTGAATCATCGTATGCCCGCCGGAGGCAGACAGAACTAACAAGGGAAATTTAATATCTTGGTTAACGTGGCCGTCTGGTTGCAGAAACGCAGAAAACATATGGCCTTCTAGATGGTCAATGCCAATAATTTTTTTATTCAAAGCCCAGGCCATGCCTTTGGCAAAGCAGACGCCGACTAGCAGCGAACCGACCAAGCCAGGGCGGTTGGTTACGGCAATGGTATCAATGTCGTTGATGGTGACGTTGGCACTGTCCAACGCATGGGCTATGACGCCATTAATTTTTTCCAGCTGGGAGCGAGAAGAAATTTCGGGCACAACACCACCATAGATGCGGTGAGCAATTTGAGAGAATAAAGAACTAGAAAGAATCTTTTGAGCAGCTGTATCAAAGACAGCTACGCCGGTATCATCACATGACGTTTCAATTCCAAGAATTAGCATAGACTTAATACCGAAAGTTATTCTTTGGGGATAAGATAAAACAATACGTGTAATCGCTCTTCTACCTGTTCTAGAACAAGATCACTTACAAAACCCAAACATGTGGATGAAAACCGTTGAAGAGACACATTCCGAACTTGATCGCAAATTATGTAGGATTTTTTATCCAGACCGCCTTGGGAGGAATCCAGAGGAACATACCAAAACAGTTCTCGTGGCCTAGATGTAATGGGCATAATCACAGCCAAGCCGGCCTGACCCTGGTTATAATTGTTGGCGCTAATGACAAGACAGGGACGTTTTTTAGCCTGTTCATGTCCCCTAGTTGGATCTAAATCAACTAACCATACGGATCCACGTATAAGATTTTTAGGATTTATCATCTTTAAGCCCATCCATAAGAGTAGTATCCCATGCCTCACGCTCATGTTGCATCTCTTTCCAGGCCTGAGGATCAGACTTTAAAATGGCATATTGTTCATTGGCTTTTTTTAGCATCTGTTCGTAGCTGTAAATTGTAATTGCACGGTCCATAATCTTTTGTTTTGTTTGACCAGTAATCTTACTCAATTCTTCAATTTTTTCCACGGTGCTATCATTTATTCTCATTAATTTGGACATATATTACCTTTTTTGGCTACAAAGTCATACTTGTTTCAATTTTAGTATACAATATTGTTACAACTTTAACAATATTATCTTGAGTACAATGAATTTGAAAAAATGGCACTTTTACTACCCAAAAACCCCTGTTTTTGCACCCCTGGCCTTTGCAAGCATTTCAACGATTGGGTAGACTAATTATATACGATTTTAAATGGAAATCTGGAGTTATCATGATTCGTTTTGTATCTCGTTTTGTTAAATTTATTCCTGTCCTTGGATTGATGTTTTTAAACATAACCACCACCGTTGCCTATCCCATCAGAAGCTGTTTTTTTGACAACATTTACATGTTTGGCGATCTGCACACTAATACTGACCAGGAAGCAAAAGCCTCATTTGCATTACAACAAGCTCTTGAAAAAATTCCTTCAAACCAAAAAATGGTCATTCTTGCAGAATCGTTTTCTCAGCCTGAAATAGAGTTCAGAAAAATATCTGAAGCATTGGAAGTTAAGAGTCGCACCCTATCTGCATTGATCTCTAGCACACCTGAATCATTAAAAAATATCAAGAGCTCTCGTCTCCAAAAAGAGATTGATTTCTTTAAAAGAGGTCTCCCAGACTGGCAAGAAGAAACAAAAAAAATATCCACCCGTCCAGAATTTTTAACTTTATTTGCGCAAGACCATCAGCCCGAATGGATAAAGCGTTTTTGCATTATAAACATCGACCAATTTAGACGTCCTTTTATTTTAATGTACCAACTTTTAAACCTTTTATCCATGCTTTGCATCATGAATTTGTATGATGCATCGCTCGCTCAACCGTCTATTGATGCTCTTGTAGCAATCTCTCCTTCGTTTGATGACCTTAAAACCTCTGTCCAAGCGTATAAAACAATGTTAAAACAACTAGATGGACACCTACCAGTGATTCCACCAGCAGAAACCAGCAAACAAACCCCTACTAAAGCTTCCGAGACTACTGGCGATGAGGCGGATACTACTTTTTCATTCCTAACTCAAAAACTCAGAACCCTGATTGCTAAACTCTCTACTTCAGATAATAAATCAGCAACACCTCTATCGATAACACGTCAGCCTATAGTTAAACTTTTGTGGACACATTATCAAACAGGCTTACATCAGCTTGTGAAAAAAAATGATGCCACATTTCTAGAAATGGTATTAGACGTGATAAATGAAGGTTTCTGGTTATTCCATATGGTAGTCATGCCTTGTAAGACAAGCACAGCTCTTGAGCAAAATGTATTTTGTAAATCTCTTGAATATGTCGCCTTGAATACAATTCTTGATCCGATTTATGCAAACCAAGCATTTCTAATTTTTTCAGGATTTTTGCATACCTTCGGCCTGCGAAAACTGTTCCTAACTTTGAAAAAGCCTCTGTTCTTAGATCGGAACATAATGGTCAATACTCAAGCAACGATTTTATCGGACGATTGGTACCTGGCCGCAATGTTTTCCGACTCCGATTTTAATGCAAAAATGGCGGCTGCGCAAAATACTGGGACCTATTTTAAAAATCATTTCGATGATTTTCAGTTAATTTTAAAAACCACTGCAGAAATGCAAGCCATAGAGAGCAAGCCAGCGTAATTAAGTGAGTTCTGCTATGTCGACGATATTTGTAAAATAATCACGATCAACAACATCTCTACTTACTCCATTAACGTGGATAAGCACGGGCCGGCAAGAGTAGCCCTTGGGAAATACTAGCGAATCTATCTTTTTCTGTACCTCATCAATAACGAACTCGCCAATGACATTTTTTGAAAATTTGATTTCACAGATATACAATGAGCCAAACTTTGTTTGAATCATAAAATCAATTTGGCAGCCAGGAGATCTATGCGTTTTATTTTGATAAAAGGGGTTGGCTGTGATGATCTCTTCAGGCTTAATGTGCAGCGCCTGATAAATTAAGCGCCGGTTATTTAAAACAAGATTTTCAAACTGCAACCCTATAATGGTGTCCCACTCGGGCAGGAGCGCAAGCGACTTAGTCTGATACTCACCTAGATTAATTTTTGTGATGTTTTTATCAATATATTTTAAGTAAAAGCGTAGGTAGTTATCACTTAAGCGATATTTACTTAATTTTGAGGTCTGGCCAGAAGTTATACTCCAGGTGTGCTCTCGTGTGATAAAGCCAGCAAGCTCAAGTTCTGATAAATATTCTGACATGCGTCCACTAGGTTCAATTGCTAATAAATCGCAAATTTCTTGTCGTTCTTTTGCTCCTGTAGCAAGAACTTCGACTATTTTTTTATAAAAAACGCTATCATGTAGAAAGAGATCAGAAAATATATGTTTAAATTCGTTTACCAGCATTCCCCCATGAGAAAAACAGAGGCGCCTAATATTTTCTTCAGCGGGCACCTTTGGATCAATTTCTTCTAGATATTTGGGGACGCCCCCCGTAACGGCCAAGGCTTTTAGCTTTTCGTAAGCAGAAATATTTTTGGGCCAAAATTTGCTGCACTCTTCTAGGGACAATTCTTGCAGGGACAGAGTTAGCGAAATACGACCTACAAAGCCGGTACTACTTAGAATATTCTTCTCAATCCACGATGATGCCGAACCACAAATAACAAAAATGAGTTTATCGTTTTGCTTTGCATGTAAGTCCCAAAAATTTTTTATTTTCCCCAAAAATGCTGGATCTTGTGAGCCCATCCATGATATTTCATCAAAAAGTAATAGTGTTTTTCCTGATTTAATTTGTTGGCCAACAGCCCACAATGCATCACTCCAGTTGGTGTACAGCGCGTATGGTACATTGAATTGTTGGCTAAATTGGCGAGCAAATTCTTCTAATTGATCTTGCATAGAGGTTCCAGCTTCTGGAGCGAGTCCAGAGAACCTATAAAACTTATCAAAAGATTTCCCAAATTCTTCGACCAACCGGCTTTTTCCAATACGGCGCCGTCCACGTACAACGATCAAAGAAGCAGTCCTCTTTTGTGTTAGAGCTGCAAGTCGTTCCAAAGCTTCCACTCGGCCTATAAACTTAGGCATAGGGCTCCTCATACAATGCGTTATTTTGGATCCGCAAATGCACAAAATTAGTATTTCCGGATCCAAAACATCCTATCATTTTGGATCCGGAAACGCAATGAATGTATGTTTAAGGATCCAAGAACGCATGCAAAAATACTTAAAGGCGCTCATCCAATTCAGGACGAGCGCCTTTAACTTCACAATTATCTATTTGATTAGCTTATTTATTTGGAACTGTCAGACGTCTTTTTCTTGAGCATCATATCCCAGAACTCTTGATTGGTCTTGGTTTTGCGCATTTTATCAATCAAGAAATCCATACCTTCATTGGTACTCATGGTGCCAATGAACTTTTGCAATACCCACATGTTCTTCATTTCTTCTTCATTGAGCATGAGCTCTTCACGGCGAGTACCGGAAGCGACAATGTCAAAGGCTGGAAAGATACGTTTATTAGAAAGTTTACGAGTTAGGTGAATTTCCATGTTACCGGTACCTTTGAACTCTTCAAAGATAACTTCATCCATACGTGAACCGGTTTCTACCAGAGCAGACGCTATGATAGTCAAAGAACCACCCTCTTCAACGTTACGTGCCGCACCAAAAAAGCGCTTAGGACGTTGCAGAGCGTTGGCATCAATACCACCCGTCAGAACCTTACCAGAGGCAGGCGCTAACGTGTTGTAAGCACGCGCAAGGCGGGTCAATGAATCGAGCAAGATAACAACATCATTACCACATTCAACCAGACGTTTTGCTTTTTCAAGCACAATTTCGGCTACTTGAACGTGACGGGTTGCGTATTCGTCAAAGGTAGAGCTAACTACTTCAGCTTTAACCGAACGCTCCATGTCGGTTACTTCTTCTGGTCGTTCATCAATCAAAAGGATCAACATGATAACTTCAGGGTGATTCATCAAAATGGTGTTTGCCAGTTCCTTTAAAAGAGCTGTTTTACCGGTTTTTGGAGGAGCAACAATCAGACCACGCTGACCTTTACCAATGGGGACCAATATGTCCATGATACGCATGGAAATAACGGAAGGGTCACCTTCCAGATTAAATTTTTTGTTAGGAAAAAGAGGTGTTAAATTTTCAAACACCGTCTTGGTTGCAACGTGAGCAGGAGGTTGATAGTTAATGCTTTCAATGCGTTGCAGAGCAAAATATTTTTCGCCTTCTTTAGGTTTACGGATGGTACCGCGGATGCAATCACCATTGCGCAGACCAAAGCGCTTCATGTGCGCTGGCGAGACGTAAATATCGTCTGGACCAGGAACATAGTTAAATTTTGGAGAACGCAAGAATCCAAACCCATCTGGCAAACGTTCTAAGATGCCTTCGCACCAAATTTCAACGCGTTGTTCAGACTGAGATTCAAGGATTTTAAAGATAATTTCCTGTTTTTTGAGGGCTGCGACATCAGGCAGGCCAACTTGTTGCGCATATGCAATCAGGCTGGTAATGTTCATTTCCTTAAGTTCTTGAACGTTGATCGAAGCTTTTGGGGGAAGATTTGGATCAACCACAGGTGGCTTTACATTCACATCATCTAGGCCTTCATTGGGAACTGGACGAGGTGCTGGACGATTAACCATAGCTTCAGAGGAAGATGATTGCTGATGGGGCGGTTGCTGCACAGGTCGAGATTGGCTGTAGCTACGCGGACGGCGTTCCGACGCATCACCACGATAGCGGTTGTAGGTTCTTTTTTCTTCAGGATGACTTGAACCAGACGAAGAACCACTTTGAGATGAGTCAGACGGAGAATGCAATGGAACATTACGGGGAACGGAATTATCGTTACCGTTATTATTGTTGTTATTGTTGTTCATCATACCCTATTAAAACAGATAAATTATGGAACCTTACGTTTATTATTTTACTTTCAGAAGAGTTCAGATTTTATTTTGATGAAGGTAGTGTGTTACCACTACCTTTAATTTACTTCAAATACATTCAGAATTTCAATAAGTGAGAAAGATTTCATTTTAGAATCTACACAAGATGTTTAAAAATGGTATTTATTAGATAAAAATAAGAAATTCCTTTATTATCTTCGAGTCTAAATGATTTTTTTAAATCCCGCAAATGTCCCCTAAATTAGGCCTTTTTCTTACTTTTTATAGCCAACATCATAGGACTTGCGATATAAATCGAAGAATAAGTACCTACAATAATGCCTATCAAAAGCACCAAGGAAAGACCGCGTAAATTTTCACCACCCAGCACCAAAATAGCAAGAACTGAAAGACCTGTAGCAAAGCTGGTCAGCAGGGTGCGTTTTAAGGTTTGGTTAATGCTCAAATTTGCTATGTCATATTCAGAGGCACCATGGTGCTTTTTCATATTTTCACGAATGCGAGCAAAAATTACAATCGTATCATTCATTGAATAACCTAAGACGGCCAAAATCGATGCTAGCACATGCAGAGAAATAGGTTCACGAACCAATAAGATAAAGAACATAACGGCAAGAACGTCATGAATCAAGGAGACCACCGCTCCAACTCCAAAACGGAATTCAAAACGGATGGCAATGTAAGCCAGCAAAATAAGCAACGATAAAAGAACAGCATAAATTGCATTGGCGGTCGTTTCTTTACCTGCCTCTGCTCCAACCCATTGAATGTTGGAAATCGTCGATTTATTTTCAGGGAAGGCCTGATTTATTTCTTGTGTAATTTTAGCTTCTGTATCGCTGGACATTTCGCCAACTACAATCAAAAACTCTTGCCCGGTTGTTCCAACGCTTTGGATAACTGAATCGCTCCACTTTTTGCCAATAGCGCTACGAACACTACCAATGTCCATAGGCTTATCAAACTTAATTTGAACTTGTGCACCACCCGTAAAATCGATGTGGTACCGAAAGCCCCCTTGCATCATGTAAGCTGCAACACCTATAAATAAGTAGGCTATTGATATCCCTAACCAAAGATAGCGATATTTTAAAAAATCAAAACGATACTTGATTGCGCCTTGAACTGTGCTTTGCATAATCTCTCCGTTTCTAGGAAAATTAATACCATGTTCTGCGTGAAGCATACGCTTCGGATGACGTTGCTAGCGAATGCTGCAACATGTTCAAATCTCTATGACTACTGAGAGACTTGAAGCACAGAAACAAACTTTCTTCCTTTTAGACCTGAATGATATTTTATTTGGCCAGCAACACCGGCAAATAAGGTATCATCACCGCCGCGAAACACTCCGCGACCAGCATGAATTTTGGTACCGCGTTGGCGAACCAAAACTTCACCAGCATTGACGACTTGCCCATCAAAGCGTTTGCAGCCTAAACGTTTAGATATACTCTCGCGACCATTACTCGTAGAACCACCGGTTTTACTCGTTGCCATGCTAATTCCTTAAAATTTATTGTTTTAAACACAAATATATCTGGATTACAATGTGAAACGTTCTTCTTTACGAAAAACTAGTGCCATAATTTTGACCCTTTTTGACGTAAAAGTCAAAATTATTTTGTAATCTGGGCCCAATTTTTGCCCGTTCTAATGGAAACGTTTAAAGGCACCTCCCAGTCAACCACCCTTTCCATCTCTGTTTTTACCAAATTTTGGACTATTTCGACCTCTTCTTGAGGCATTTCTATGACCATTTCGTCATGAATTTGCAATATCATCCGGGCCTTCAGCCCCTTATTTTGGAACAATGCATCAATAGAAATCATAGCCATTTTCATAATTTCTGCCTGAGTACCCTGTACCGGGGTGTTACAGGCCATGCGCTTACCATTTTCAAATAGGACTCTATTCTTTTCTTTAAGTTCAGGAACCCAGCGGCGACGCCCAAACCAAGTTTCAACGTATCCGGTTTCCATGGCTTTATGCACCGTTTTATTCATCCATTCAGCCACTTTGGGGTACTGAGCAAAGTACTTTTCTATATAAGTTTTTGCCTCGCTTTGCTTGATGCCCAAGTCTTTGGCCAAGCCAAATGGGCTCATGCCATAGATGATGCTAAAATTTATTCTTTTGCCCAGTTGCCGCTGCTCATGAGTTATTTTATCCAAAGGAACATCAAAAAGCTGCGCAGCCGTTTGGGTATGAATATCTTTGTTGTACTTAAAAATATCAATCAAGGTTGGGTCTTGGGCCAAGTGAGCCAGGATGCGTAATTCTACCTGCGAATAGTCCGCCGACATAAAAAGATGACCTTCAGGCACTACAAAAGCCTCTCGAATTTGCATGGCCAGTTCTCCAGACGCAGGAATATTTTGCAAATTTGGGTCTGAGCTAGAAAGCCGGCCCGTTGCCACCATCGTCTGGCTGTAGTTGGTGTGCACGCGCCCTGTTTCGGGACTGACAAAACTAGGCAAAGGATCAAGATAGGTATTTTTTAATTTGCTCAATTCACGATGTTTAATAATCAGCCCTGGAATGGGATGTATTTTGCTTAATTCTTCCAAAACTTCTTGGTCGGTAGAACGAGACCCTTTGGGGCTCTTTTTTATCGAAGTCAATTGCAAATCATCAAACAACAGACGTTCAATTTGTTTGGGAGAGTTCAGGTTAAAAGTATGTTTTGTATATTTTTTATCAATAGCACCAAAAATTTTATCTTCTAGCTTGTCTATTTCTTTGGCTACCACCAGGACAACCTCTTTAATTTTTTCTACGTCCAAGGTAACGCCTTTGTGCTCCATGCGCATTAAAACGTAATAAAAAGGCATCTCAATGGTATTAAAAATCTTTTTAAGCGTTGGCTCTTTTTCTAGCTCTTTTTCTAGAATTGGTTTTAGCTTCAACGTCTGTAGAGCATCATGCGCTCCGTACTCAGCCCCTTCAACAATGGGTACTTGGTCAAACGATTTATATTTTTTGCCCATCACCGCTTTAAATTTTGTCATGGGTTCTTGCAAGAAAAATAAGGACAGCTCTTTAAGATTAATTTTCTGCCATTCATTGCGTACCAAGTTTGCTGCCAGCAAGGTGTCAAACTTAATAGGCGGCATATGTATGTCAGCCTTCCACATTACTAATTGATCAAACTTGGCGTGGTGCATAATGATATCGATGCTTTCATCTTCTAAAAGAGGCTTAAGTTTTTCCAGGGCTGTTTCTTTATCTATTTGTTTTCCTTCTTTGTGTGCCAGAGGAACATAGTAAGCAGTGGTAGTATCACAGGCAAAGGACATCCCGACAATGCTATCCAGCATCGGAAAACCACCCGTTGTTTCGGTATCAAAGCCAAATTTTTTGGCCTCCTTCATTTTAGTCAGCA
>Ga0207123_1060_pt1 | contig 20227 bp, 17 predicted proteins | sample Alteio_BWMinHeat_39_FD_153503 | JGI IMG/M metagenome (GOLD analysis project Ga0207123, IMG submission 153503) | Enriched cells from forest soil in Barre Woods Harvard Forest LTER site, Petersham, Massachusetts, United States -... | ecosystem: Environmental > Terrestrial > Soil > Temperate forest >... | reverse complement strand
GCCGCGAAACACGATTTGACGCACATCGATCTCTTGAAAATAGATACGCAAGGTTTCGATCTGGAGGTCCTTCGGGGCGCCGCTGAAATGTTGCGCCGTTGCGCCGTCGGCACTTTGCTCATCGAGGTAAACTTTATTTCTCTGTACGAGGACCAAGCCAGCTTCGGCGACATCGAGCGATTTTTGGCGGAGAAGGGCTACGGCTTGCTGACCCTTTACGAGGTCAACCGACCGAATTCCTGCCTGCGATGGGCAACGGCCTGTTTTCGGCGTATCGTTCAGTGAAAATGCAATGAAGTCCCAAATCACTTTTGAGGTCAGGATAGCCACCTGCGATCGGCCGGGAATGCTGTGCCGGGCCCTCAAGAGCCTACAGTCGCAAAATTACCCCAACTGGAAGGCGATTGTGTTTGACGATTCTTCCTCGTCCGAGCCGAGGGAGGTCGTGCAAGGCATTTCAGATGATCGGATTTCATATATCCACAATCCTCGAAGACTTGGTGCAGCCGGGAATATCGATCAGTGCTTTTCTCCGACGAGGTTCTCGGATGGAAGCTACGCATGCTTGCTTGAAGACGACAATTTCTGGTTTCCGGAGTTTCTGTCCTTGATCTCGGATCGCCTCGGGAAAGGCGATTGGAACCTGATTCTTGCCAACCAGCGAATCAGCGACGAGGGTGCGAGCCTGCGTCCCGCGAGCGAGACGACGCGCGGCGGCTGGTTTACTGCGGGCGGTGTTGAGCCCCTCGATCTTCGTGCGACGTTACTCTTGATGGAGGGACTGTCGAACGGCGGTCTCATTTGGCGGCTGGATGGTCAAACCAACCTGCAGGTTGGCTCCACAGTGCAGGAGACCGGCCTGCAAGAAGCATGTCGGTCGCTTTTGGTCGGGGCCCCATTCCTGTTTGTCGAGGAGGCGCTGGCGGTCTGGACGTTCATGCCGAAATCGGAATCGGCGCGAGCCGCGGAACGCGGCCGCTGCATTGGGCGGGGCATGCAAAGCATCCGCGATTTCGTTCTGCGCCGGCACGGCGAATCCGTTATCCGTGTCGCCAGGCGCATTGCGTCAAGGCGCGGCGTGACCGATCGACTTGTCGAGGCACTTTCATACAGTGGCCGTCCGGCACTGGCAGGAGAATGTCGCCAAGGCCGGCGTCGTCTTGCCTATCGGGCACTCGCGAAAGGATGGGCGGCACGCATGGTCGAAGCCGATCCTTGCGCGGCATTTCTCAAGTCAGGTCGTGTCGCGGCAGTTTCGGATCTGGCGTGAATCCTACGTGACAAACGAGCTAATCCCGGTTTCGGTTGTCATACCCACCCGGAACCGCGCTGTCGCTCTGCGGCGAGCTCTAGAAAGTCTTGCCGCTCAGTCCGCGCAGCCGGCACAGGTGGTGCTGGTCGATGCCTCGGACCATCGAGATACGCGCGCCCAGTGCTTTGAACAGCGAATTCCGTCATTGCACAGCGAGGTGCTTTGGCGGGCGGCCGTCGTGCCCGGTGCGGCGAGCCAGCGGAATCAAGGCGTGCAGCAGTGCTGCAACGCGGTCATTGGCTTTTTCGATGACGATATCGTGTTCGAGCCGGACTGCATCGCGCGGTTGTGGAGCGCGTTGCAATCGGATGTTGGCTTAGGTGGGGTGAACGCGATGATCACCAACCAACGCTACCAACCGCCGGGACGAGTCAGTCGCGTTATGTTTCGATTGATGGCAGGACAGCGGGAGATATCTTACGCAGGGAAGGTATTGGGACCGGCGGTCAATCTATTGCCGGAGGACCGCGACGACCTTCCGGAGGTCGTGCCGGTGCAGTGGTTGAATGCCACCTGCACGATGTATCGACGCGAAGCTCTTCCGGAGGCGCTATTTCCCGCAAATTTCACCGGTTATTCCCTGATGGAGGATTTGGCGCTGTCTCTGAACGTCGGGAGACGTTGGAAGCTTGCCAACGCCAGAACCGCGCGCATTTATCATGACAGTCGTGCTGGCGAACACAAGAACGATGTCGCGGCGCTGAGCAGGATGGAGGTGGTCAATCGGCATCATGTCATGACTGAGGTCTTGGAGCGACGTCGCGCCCGAGATTACGCCAAGCTCACATTGTGGGAATTGTGCCAACTCGCCGTCTGTGCGCTTCAAGAACGCGGCGGAGTCCGCTTTTGGCAGGAGTTGCGTGGAAAATTGCAGGGTATTCTCGATATTCTCAGGCGCGGTCACCCATGACGCTTCAACCCGGCGGAACTGCGTCGATCGTGGTCGGCATCGCTACTCACAATCGCCCCGATGTCTTGCGAAAGGCGATCGGGAGCGCGCTCCACCAATCTTTCGTGCCTTTGCGGGTCGCCGTCATCGATGACGCATCGAGTGATGAAACGCAGACCCTATGCCATGACTTCAAATCGGTTTCGTGGGAACGCTGGGAACAAGGACGGGGCTACGTTCGTGCACGGAACCGAATGATGATGAGCGCGGGCGAGGATTATTACGTCAGCCTCGACGATGATTCCTGGTTCGTTCAGGGCGACGAAATAGCCATTGCGGTGGACTTTCTCGATCGGCATCCGAACGTCGCCGCGGTGGCATTCGATATCCTCTCTCCGGATCGACCGCAGCAGGTTCCACGTGGGGCGCGAAGATCGGTGGCGATGTTCATCGGGTGCGGGCACATTCTCCGCCTGTCGACGGTCAAGAAGCTCGGCGGCTACACGGAATTTCCGGGGATGTATGGAGCCGAGGAGAAGGACCTTTGCCTTCGATTGATCGACGCGGGCTATCAGATCGTAAAATTCGATGGCGTGCACGTCTGGCACGACAAGAGTTCATTGGCGCGCGACATTCCGCGCCAGCATCGTTCGGGCGTCTGCAACGACCTCACGCTGACCTTGCGACGCGTTCCGCTCGCATTTCTTCTTCCTGCTCTCGCCTGGAAAGTGCCAAGCCACATCGCCTTTGCGCTCAGAACGGGCCTTCTGCGTCCCTGCCTGCGGGGATTTCGAGATTTCGTATTCGCCGCCGCCGCGGTCTGGCGTGCGCGCCATCCGGTTCGGCTATCGAGCATGGTGCGATTTCGCGCACTCACGCGATCGCCCCGTGAGGTTGCCGGCTGAAAGACTTTCATCCCGATTCTTTGACAGATCGGGCCGACATCACCGGTAGCAATGTTGATTGAGCCTCTTTTACTGCGCATTCCGCGGGGCGCGATGAGCAGGCTTCGCCTGCTGGTCTATCGTGGCCTCGGCATGCGGCAGGGAAAAAGGAACCGTATGGAGGGCGGTGGCCGCGCTCGCCGGTGCAGCCAGATCGCCATCGGCGACGACAATGCCTTTACCCAGGGTTGCTGGCTTTGGCCGGAGGATACCGACTTTGTGGGCATTCGGATCCGGATCGGGAATTCGAACTACTTCAATCGGAACGTCATGATCGATGCGTGCGGCCTGATCGAGATCGGCAACCGCAACATGATCGGTCCCGATGTGTATATCACCGACAGCAATCACCGATTTGGCGGTGGCCTCGGTCCGGGCGAGCTGCCGATGGACCGCGGGAATGTCCTGATCGGCAATCGTTGCTGGATCGGCGCGAAGGCGGTGATTCTCAAAGGGGTGCGGCTCGGCGACGGTTGCGTGGTAGCGGCGGGCGCGGTCGTGACCCGCTCGGTCGCGCCGGACGAGGTGGTTGCGGGCGTGCCCGCACGCCCGCTGCGTCCGCGTGCGAGCGAATCCTGATGACCACCAGGCCTAGGACCACGGGGAGCGACCGCGGCGATGAGAGGCGCGCCACCTTCCTCGCGGGGCGGCCTCTTTGAGCAGATAGGCCGACCATCCGCGCGTGACCCCTGTGCTGGCAATCCTCACCACCCATCCCATTCAGTATCAGGTGCCGATTTGGCAGGCTTTGGCCAAGGACGGGCGAGTTCCGTTCGAGGTCTGGTACCTGACGGATTTCGGCACAAAACCCAGCCTGGACCGGCAATTCGGCCGGACCTTTTCCTGGGACATCGACATGCTCTCCGGCTACCCTCATCGGTTCATTCGAACAGCGCAGGGTGCAAGCCCGGTGACGTTTTGGAAGTGCCGCTTGCGGGAGCGGCTGCGGGACCGGCTCCGCCGATCCGGCGCCAACGCGCTTTGGATACAAGGTTGGCAGGTGGCGGCGTATTGGCAAGCGGCGCGAGAGGCCGGAGCGGCGGGGGTGGAACTGTGGCTGCGCGCGGAAAGCAACGAATTGGCGCCTCCCACGCCGACCTGGAAGCGTCCATTGAAGCAATTGGCGCTTGGGCGATTGTTGTCGCGGGTCGATCGTTTCCTGTACATCGGGGTGGCCAACAAGCGCCTTTACCAACGCTTCGGCGTCTCCGACTCGCAGCTCTATTCGGCGCCTTACGCGGTGGACAATGAACGCTTCGCCCGCCAGGCTCTCGCGCTTCGCCCGCAAAGAATCGAGCTCCGTCGTCGATGGGGCATCGGCGATGACGCATGCTGCGTCCTGTTCTGCGGCAAGTTCATGAAAAAAAAGCGGCCGCTGGACCTGGTGGCGGCAGCCCGATCGTTGAATTCGGATGGACGGCTGCGGAACATCCACCTGTTGTTCGTAGGTTCAGGCGAGCTGGCGAAGAAACTGAGACAGGCGTGTCATGTCGTGCACGACGCCGAAACCGAGCGCTCTCATGTCCCTGCCGCCTTCACCCCTTCCGGTTCGCCGGATGTGCTGCCTCGGGCTTCCTTCGCCGGATTTCTCAATCAGACGGAAATTTCCCGTGCCTACGTGGCCGCGGACTGTCTGGTGCTGCCGAGCGACCATGGCGAAACGTGGGGGCTGGTGGTGAACGAAGCGCTGGCGAGCGGCTTGCCCTGCCTGGTGAGCGACGCCTGCGGTTGCGCGGAGGATCTGGCGGGAGAGCGGTTCTCATTCCCCATGGGCGATGTCGGTGCACTCGGCGAGAAACTAAACGGCTTGCTTACGGAGCGGTCGATTGTTGTTCCGCCCAAGCCGCCGTCATTTGATGAAACCATCTCGGCAATCGATCGAGCGTATTCCGACTGTGTCGCAAAGCACTGAACCTCGTTCCGCTCGCAATCGTGCTCGCTCGATGAGTAGCCTTGACGTGAATATCATGAATGTAACGTCCCGCGGCCATTCGCATGTGACGGTCATGGCTGGTTCATATGTTCAGTACGGGTGCGGGTTTTCTGCGGCCGATGGATGGATGAATTTTGACAACTCCCCGACGCTCAGGATTGAGCGGATTCCGATATTGGGCGACATTGTGAGCCGGCTTTCCGCAAACAAGCAGCGCTTTCCTCGATCGGTGCGCTACGGAGACATTTGCAAAGGACTTCCAGTCCGGGACGGAACGCTGACCGGCGCCTATGCCTCCCATGTGCTGGAGCACCTCAGCCTCGAGGAATTTCGAATTGCCTTGGCGAAGACATGCCGGATGCTCACGCCGGGCGGAACCTTCAGGCTTGTCGTGCCTGATTTGGAGGCGCGCGCGCGTATGTACCTAAGAGAGCTCGAACGAAAATCGCCGGAAGCGAGCCATCGGTTGATGCGAACCGCGCATCTCGGCGTTGAAAGCAGGCCAAAAACCCTCCTTCAACGCGCGCGCTGGATGTTCGGCGGGTCTGCACATTTATGGATGTGGGATGAATATTCGATCGGTGCCGAGCTCGATCGAGCTGGCTTTGTAAACATCAGGCGATGTGAGCTTGGCGATTCCTCGGATCCGATGTTTGCGCGAGTCGAGGACGCCAGCAGGTTCCACGACGCGGAACATGATATTCGCGAATGCGCGATCGAGGCATGTAAGCCGGTGTGAGCAATCCGCAATAATGCGGATTGCTCGGCAGCCGATCGGCACAGGAAGCGCGTGCCGCAGCAATGGCTCGATTTCACACGATCGATGATCTTGTATCATCAGATAGGGTGCCCAAATTGGGTTCCGAACTCTTGGCTGAGGGCGTGAGTCGCACTGCTTTCGGAACGGATCGTGCGGCAACCACGCGGACCGTCCAGATCGTGTGTGGTGCCGGCCTGATCTCCGGCAAGGAAATTGTCAGCCTTCATCTGGGGCGTGGCCTGCGCGATGCCGCGTGGAACGTCCAGTTCGTGACCAGCAAATGGGGTGACGTTGAATTTATTCGCCGCCTGGAACATGACGGCTTCGCGTATCAACGTCTTCGGCTGGGCTTTATTTCGGTAACGCCTCGTATCGAGCCGCTGCTGATGACGCTCGATCAGCTGAGATTCTGGCCCGCTTTGGTGGGCGGATATATGCGGCTCGTCAAAAGAACCGACCCGCAGGCCGTCGTCCATACAAATTGGCATCACACGCTGCTGCTGCTGCCGCTGCTCAGGACACGACGCGACATTTATTGGGCGCACGATTTGGTTCCGAACATCCCACGCTATGCCCGCATGTTTCGCGCGATTGCCGAGAGAGTTGGGAAAGTTGTGTGCGTGTCGCATGCCGTTGCGCGCGGCATTGTGGCGCTCGGTGTGCCGGAGTCCAAGGTGGTGACCGTTCACAGCGGGATTCCGCCCATTGAATCGATTTCATCGCCGGGCGATCACCCCAAATTGCGGCTTGGAATAGTCGGCCAGATCGGCCCCTGGAAGGGACATGATGATTTGATCGACTCGCTCGCACTGCTGCCGCGGGACCGTACGCGGGTTTCATTGCAGATTTTCGGAGCCGGCGATCCGGAGCATGTCAAGTCCCTCAAAAACCGGATTGCTGAGCTCAACCTTTCTGATCAGGTCGAATGGTGCGGATTCGTGAGCGATCGCGCAGAAATCTACTCGCGGATCGATGTGTGCGTTGTACCGAGCCGTTGCGAGGAGGCGTTGGGAATGACCGCCCTTGAGGCCGGCGGATTCGGTCGGCCGGTCATAAGCTCGAATCGAGGCGGTCTTCCTGAAGTTGTTGTTGACGGCGCGACCGGTCTTGTCGTGGAGGCGGAACGTCCCGATCACCTGGCGCAGGCGATCACATCATTTTCTGACAATCCCGATCGTATCAAGTCCATGGGGCAGGCGGCGCGAAAGCGCATCCAGAGCGAATTTTCGCTCGATCGATGCGTCGGGCAGTTCATTCAGGTGGTCGAGGATATCAAGGCGCAGCACCTGCCGATCAATTCGCAGCACTACTGATCTTGTGCTCGAAATGCAGCGCGGTCCCAATTCCCGATGAGCATCCTTTTCGGTCATCCTGCCGGCAGTCCTTTCGCGCACAATGCGGCGTTGGCGCACTTCGAGGCCAGGCGTCTGGAGCGCCTTTGCGTGCCGTGGATGCCGTCCGCAAGGACGTCGCGCATTCTCGACCGGATCAGGCCGTTTCGGTCCATGACGCAGCGCGTGAATCGCCGCTACTTCGAGCCCCTCGCGGCAGCGCCCAAGATTCAGGGGCGAGCGGGGGAGTTTCGGCGGCTGCTGATACGGGCCTTGGGATGGGGCGATGATCGTCTGTCCGGCGAGGCCAACGACTGGCTGATGCGCACGATGACCCGCGAATGCCGGCGCCCGGGCGTGACTGCCGTTCACGCCTACGAAGACTGTTCTCTCTGGCAATTCGTCGAGGCCAAGCGTCTCGGCAAAGCCTGCATCTACGACATGCCGATTGGCTATTACCCCGCGTGGGAGCGGACCGAGGCCGAGTTGGCGAAGAAATACGCAGGTTGGCTACCGGTGACCAAATTGTCACAAACAGCGCGTCGAGAACAGAAATGCAGAGAGATGGGGCTGGCAGACCTGTTGCTGGCCCCGAGCAGTTTTGTGGCGAACACCATTCGCGATTTTCATCCGAACAAGCGAATTGCCATTGCACCCTACGGAGTGGATTTGATCGACTGGCCGTCGGGCGCTGCGCGGGAGCCTCGGGATTTCATCACGTTTCTATTTGCCGGACAGTGTTCCCTCCGCAAAGGCACTCCGCTCTTGCTCGAGGCGTGGGCAGCGGCCGGCCTGAAGGGCGCCCGTTTGCAACTGGTCGGGCCTTGGCGGTTGGCGGAAGCCGAGAAGAAGCAGCTTTCGCCGGATTGCCTCTGGATCGGGCCGGTGTCGAGTCGTCAATTGCGCAGCCTGTACCATAAAGCCGACGTATTCGTGTTTCCCACCAATTTCGAGGGGCGCGCATTGGTCGTCGGCGAAGCATTGGCATCGGGATTGCCGGTGCTGACGACTTCCGCAAGCGGAGCCGACGACATGGTTGATGAATCGTGCGGCCGCATCGTGGCTGCGGACGATCTCGATGCCCTGGTGGAAAGCCTGCGCTGGTTCAACAATAACCGGGAATGCCTGCCAGGATTGAGCCGTGCAGCAAGGAGCAACGTTGAGCGCTGTACTTGGGACCAATATCGTGGTCGGGTCGCGCAATCTGTCGCGCCGTTCGTTTGATCGATCAGAATGGAAGCTTTGACCCAATCTAAGATACCCTTAGGGCGCACGAACCATTGTTCGTTGCGCACGGAATCATGAACACTCTGCTTTCGCCCTGGACGCTCGCGGCCGCGTGCGGGCTGATCGTCCTTGGCCTCTTGGGGTCACCCAATGCGGCGCTCTGGGCAGCCAGCCTGCTGGCGCTTCCCGTCGCAGCATGGCTGTTGGGCGGCAAGCAAGCCTACCGCGTTTTGCTCTGGTTGATCGCCGTCAACTGGCTGCAGGTCATCGGTGACGTCGTGGCTGCCGACCTGACCGGCAGCGTCCTCTCCAAAGGGGCGCTTGGACCATATCGGGTGCAAGCCATTGTTTGGAGCTTGTGCGCGATAGTGGTATTGGCGCTTGGAATGCGTTTCGGAACGCGATTGGGCGGATGGCTGTTTCGCCCGACGGCTCAGCCCGGCGTCGGTTCGTCGGTCGAAAGTGAACGCAGTGTAGGTCTCAATCGTATTATGCTCGCCTATTTCGCGTCGCTCATCGTGACGCTGGTCTCAGGCTCAGTTGCCGCTTCCGTTCCGGCGCTTACGCAGGCTGTTCTCGCCTTGTCATTGCTCAAATTCGTCTGCGTATACCTTATTACGGCCAGAGTATTCGAGTCGGGACGCGAGTACGGTTGGCTGGCTCTGGTATCGCTTGTGGAGATGGTCACAGGTTTGGTGGGATTCTTCGCGAGCTACAAGGAAGCGTTCATCGTCATGTTGATCGCGTTGGCGTCGAGCCGGCGCCCGGCAACCGTCCGGATGTGGATTTTCAGCACAGCGGCCGTCATCTCAGTGGTTTGGGTTTCCATGGTTTGGACCGCCGCCAAGCAGGAGTATCGCCATCTGGTATTTGGCAACCCGATCGAGCAACGGCTCGAATGGATGGCGCAGCGTTTTTTTGTCGACAGCACTGATTATCGCGGGGCGGTGGTAACTCTGTTCCAGCGCATCGGATACACCGAGTTTTATGCACACATAATCGCGCGAGAAGACATCGGCTCGCTTCCCCACACCTTTCACCTCTATGCTTCAGCGGCGCAGCATATTCTGACGCCCCGTATTCTTTTTCCCGACAAGCCGGCGCTCAATGACTCGAAGCAGACGAACGCATTGCTCGGCCTTAAGATCACGGGAGATAAGTCGATCGGTGTTGGATATATCGCTCAGGCGCACGTCGATTTCGGGTTTCCCGGTTTGCTGTTGCCAATTCTATCGATAGGTCTTTTACTGGGTGGGGCCGCCGAATATTTCATGACCCGATCTGCTCCCTTGCTCATTCGCGAAGCTTTCGCGACCGCGGCGCTCTTTGTTTCCTTTTCACTCGAGAAGAACATCGATAAGGCACTGGGTGGCTTCATCACCGGCTGCCTGGTCATGGCGTTGGGGCTGAAATTCGCCTATCCGATGATTGCCCGGTGGCTGGCGGGATCACCGGCCGGCCGGCGTCCGGTTGCGGACGGCGCCTTCGGCAGAATGCCGACTTGAGGTGGTGGACTCGTCTACCTCGCCATCATGGCACGTATCCTGATCACCGGAGGCGCCGGCTATGTCGGCAGCCATTGCGCCAAGGCGCTGGCTGCGGCGGACCACGAGGGCGTCGTGTTCGACAACCTGCTGTTCGGTCATCGCGAGCTGGTTCGTTGGGGAGCGCTGATCGAGGGTGACATTCGCGATGCCGCCGCGCTCGATGCAGTGTTCGCGGCGCATCAGATCGACGCGGTCATGCATTTCGCGGCGCTCGCCTATGTCGGCGAGTCGGTCACGGCGCCGGGCCGCTATTACGACGTCAACGTGCATGGTACGCGGGTGCTGCTCGATGCGATGGTGCGCGCCGGCGTCCCCGCGATCGTGTTTTCGTCGAGTTGCGCGATTTATGGCGAGCCGGAGTGTGTGCCGATCAGCGAGAGCACGCGGCTCGATCCGATCAATCCATACGGATTCACCAAGTTCGTCTGCGAGCGGATGATGGACGATTTCGGGCGCGCCCATGGGCTACGGTCGGCCCGGCTGCGCTACTTCAACGCCGCAGGTGCCGACCCGGCCGCCGAGATCGGCGAGGATCACAATCCCGAGACGCATCTTATTCCGCTCGTGCTCGACGCCGCTTCAGGCCGGAGGCCGGCCGTGCCGGTGTTCGGCACGGACTATCCGACTCCAGACGGTACGGCGATCCGCGACTACATACACGTGAGCGATCTCGCTCGCGCGCATGTGCTGGCGCTCCGGCACCTGCTCGGCAACGGCGACACCATCGCGGTCAATCTCGGCAACGGCCAGGGCGTCTCGGTCCGGCAGGTGATCGATATGGTTCGAAGCGTCACCAGCCGGGAAGTGCCCGCCCGCGCTGCGCCGCGGCGGCCAGGGGACCCTTCGGCTTTGGTGGCCGATGCTACAAAGGCCCGCGCGACGCTTGGTTGGGCGCCCGCACGGTCCGATCTCGCGACCATCATCGCCGACGCCTGGCGCTGGCACGGCAAACGGTTTGCATGATCATCCTGGGCCTCAACGCCTTTCACGGGGATTCATCGGCCGCGCTCGTGCGTGACGGTGTGCTGCTCGCGGCGGCCGAGGAGGAGCGCTTCCGGCGCGTGAAGCATTGGGCGGGTTTCCCGTCCCGGGCCATCGCCTATTGTCTGCGCGAGGCAGGCCTGCAACTCGGAGAGGTGCAGCACACCGCCGTCAATCAGGACAGCCAGGCCAATTTCCTGCGGAAGATCCGCTATCTCGTCACCAACCCTCCCGAGCTGGAGCTGGTGCTCGACCGAGTGAGGAACCGCCGCTCGCGGGAGAAGGTCCCCGACCAGTTGACGAAGGCGTTTCCGAGCGAGCGCTTTACGGGCACGTTCCACAACATCGAACATCACCTGGCCCATCTCTCCTCGGCCTTTCACGTGTCTCCCTTCGAGCATGCGGTCGTCGTCTCCGTCGATGGCTTCGGCGACTTTTCGAGTGCGGCCTGGGGCGTGGGACGCGGACGCGATCTCGCGGTGGAGCAGCGTGTGCACTTTCCCCATTCGCTCGGCATCTTCTACCAGGGCCTCACCCAATACCTCGGGTTTCCGCGCTACGGTGACGAGTACAAGGTAATGGGGCTCGCGCCTTACGGCAGGCCCGTCTACATGAACGCCATGCGGAAGATCGTTCGTCTGCTCGCCGACGGGTCGTTCGAGCTCGATCTGTCTTACTTCGTGCATCATCGCACCAGGGTGCCGTATCAATGGACGGACGGCTCGCCCGAGATGGGAGACCTGTTTGCGCCGGCTCTCGAGGACCTTCTGGGTCCGCGGCGCAAGCCCGCCGATCCGCTCGAGGATCGGCATCGCGACATTGCACGCTCGGTGCAGGCGATGTACGAAGAGGCGTTCTTTCACCTCATTCAGAGCGCCCAAACGAGATACTGCCTGACTGACCTCGCCCTGGCCGGGGGCTGTGCCATGAACTCGGTCGCCAATGGCAAGGTGAGACGGGTGACCCCGTTCCGGCGCGTCTATGTGCAGGCGGCCGCGGGCGACGCCGGGGGTGCCATCGGCGCGGCCTTCGCAGTCTGGCACAGGCTCGGCGGCGAGCGATCCTTCGTGATGGACCACGCGTATTGGGGCCCGGAATTCGGACCCGCCGACATCGCCGGGCTGGTCTCAGAGCATCGGGCGGAGATCGCCGCGGCCTGCTGCACGATCGAGGAAATTCCTGACGAGCCGGCGCTCTGCCGGCTGGCCGCGTCGGCAATAGCGGAGGGCAGGGTGGTCGGCTGGTTTCAAGGGCGGATGGAGTGGGGCCCGCGGGCGCTCGGCAACCGCTCGATTCTGTGCGATCCGCGTCGCTCCGACATGAAGGCCATCCTCAACGCCAAGATCAAGCGGCGGGAATCGTTCCGGCCGTTTGCGCCCTCGGTGCTCGAGGCGGCGGTGGCGGACTGGTTCGAGGAGGACGATGCCGTTCCCTTCATGATGCAGGTGTTTCAGATCCGGGAGGAGAAGCGGAGCCTCATTCCTGCGGTTACCCATGTCGACGGTTCGGGCCGATTGCAGACGGTCTCCCGGCGGACCAATCCGCGGTATCATCGACTGATCGAGGCGTTTCGCGACCTCACGGATATTCCGATGGTGCTCAACACCTCGTTCAATGAAAACGAGCCCGTGGTGTGCGAGCCAAAGGAAGCGCTCGATTGCTTCCTCCGGACCCGGATGGATGTGCTGGTGATGGGCGAGACGGTCTTGGTGCGGCGGAACTAGAGGCTGGCGGCACTCACGGCTTGCGCGATGCCAATCATTTCTTCCCGGCCCCGGCGCGCTCCGGACCGGCAATTATGGTGCCGGAAACAGCGCGTCAGTCCGCCCCATGAACCGGTAGGCAACGAGGGCGGTCCACTCCCGAAGGGCTTTGTCAAGTGCAATGAAGGCCTCGGGGCCAGCGGTGAACGTAGTCAGCGAATGTGAACCGTCACCAGTGCTGGGTTCAACCGGATAGGCTTCAACTCTGAATCCGACTTGTCGAAAGCTCCCAACGGCCCGCGGCATGTGCATGGTCGAGGTCACCAGCAGCCAGCGTTCGTCCGCGCTCGGCTTGATCAATTCGACCGAGTAGAGCGCATTCTCGAAAGTATTCAGGGAGCGAGTTTCCATTGTGATGCGCGCCGGGTCGCCGCCGAGACGGGCAAATGTCACCAGCACTTCTTCGGTGGCAGAGATACGCTCGCCAGGTCCGCTGTAGATGAGGTGTGCTTGGGGAAAGCGCCGGCTGAGCTCGGCGAGTGCGCTGGTTCGCTCGCCAGACTCTCCGCCCAGAACAATGATCCCATCCGGCGCCGCATCGGCATCTGTTTGCCACGGCGGGAATCTTTGCTCGAGCGGGAGCATCAGCCAAGCGCCCACGGGCGCGACGCCTCCAATCGTCAGCGCGCAAGCAACCGTGACGGTCAGCCAGATCGCCAATTTCGACTTGCGCAGCACCGCCCAGCACGTTGCAATCGCCATGATCAAGACAAGGACGTTGGTAGGGACGGTCTCCAACGAAAGCACATTCGAAATAAGGTAATTCATGATAGGATCTGGCTATTGTATCGGTTCCGTCTAGAAGCCCCTTGGGTGCGTCCTTACAAGCCGAAACCAAATCGAGGGCCAGCCGAATTAACCCTATGAGATCGACCGGATCCCGTTGAAGCTCACTCTCCCCGGGTCATTCCGGTCGCTAGCTAGCCAAATGGAAGCACGAAGTCAAACGCAGCCACGAGGCCGCGCTCATCCTCGATCGCTCAACGTTAATGAGCCGCCGCGGATGCGCATTGCTGTTTTTCTGGAGAGCATGCAATCCGAAGGGGGAGGCTTTCAACAGGCGCTTTCGACCGTCGAATCTTTAACGCACAGTAGCTCGATCAAGCATGATGTGGTGATTTTCACTCCGTTCGAGCAAACAGGCCGACTGCTGCTGAAGGAAGGCATCGACGCGATTCGGTTCAAGAGCCGTGGGTTCAGCCTGATAGACAGGTGGTCGGCAACGGTCGTCGGAAATGCCATTCTGCGCCGATTGCGCCGGCTTGGGTTCAAGCGACTGGGGCGTCATTTGGACGCTTTGCTCGACGATAACAAGATCGATCTTGTCGTTTTGAATGAATGCACGGAGATCGCTCGGCGCATCGGCGATCACCCTTTCATCGTCACGGTCTGGGATCTAAGTCACCGCGATTACCCGGACTTTCCGGAGGCGTATGCCGACCGAAATTTTGAACGGCACGATAGGTCATTGCGCATGTCGTTGACACGAGCGCTTGCGGTCGTCGCCAATTCCCCTTCTGGCGCCCGTCGTATCGCCAGCCTTTATCAAGTGGATCCCGGCCGCATTGTCGAATTGCCTTTCGTCCCGTCCCTTGCGGTGCGGTATCACGCAGACGGAGCCGGGGCAGCGACTGCAGAGGGGGTCGCTCGCAAATACAATTTGCCCTCCCGTTACGTGTTTTATCCGGCATTTTTCTACCCCCTCAAGAACCATCTCTATCTCTTGGAGGGGCTGGTCGCGCTCGAGCGGCAGCATGGGATCGTCTTGGACGTCGTCCTCTGCGGTGGCGGCGCCCCGTGGCAGAGGGCGAAGGTCGAGCAACAAGTGCAAGCATTGGGGCTGACGGAGCGGGTGCATGTTCTCGGCTGGGTACCGGACGAAGATGTCCCGGCGCTGTACGAAAGCGCCCTCGCCATGGTGATGCCGACCTATTCCGGCCCCACCAATCTTCCACCTCTGGAAGCGGTCACGCTCGGCTGTCCGGTCATCTATTCCGATCTTCCCTCGTTTCGAGAGCAAATGGGCGACGCTGCGCTTTATTGCGACCTTACCGACGTATCAAGCCTGGCTGATCATTTGGCAGCGCTGATCAAGGATTCAGCATTGCGCGATCGGCTGCAAAAGGCGGGCCGCAAGCTTGCCGCAGAGATCGCAAAGATCGATTACGGAGAACGACTTCGCCCCATTCTCGACAAATACGCGGATGTTCGTCGGCGCTGGGCGTGGCCTGAGAGCCCCGATGACCGCACTTGCTGATCTGATACGCGCTACGCTTAGCGGTGAATACGAGGCTCGTCGTTGCTCATAGCCCACTTTGGACGCTCCCCAGCGAGCTTGGGGATGTAGAAATAAACGTGAGGCGGCACCCAATATCGAGCGCCTTAAATTGATGATCGAGCCGCGTATGCGTATTGCATTGTTCCTGGAATGTTTACCTGAAACTGGCGGTGGTTTTCAGCAAGCGCTCTCGATGGTGGAGCTGTTGACGCGCAAGAATGCGACGCGGCACGACTTCGTGGTCTTCACTCCATTCGAGCGCACCCGCCATGTGCTATCTGAGCACGGTATCGAGGCAACACTGTTCAAAAAACACGTGTTCCGCCTGATGGACAGGTGGTCGGCCACAGTGGTCGGAAACGCAGTCTTGCGTCGGCTGCGTCGGTTCGGGCTCCGGCGCTTGGGGCGCCATCTGGATGCCCTGCTGGACGACTGCGGTATCGATCTTGTGGTGCTCACCGAAATTGGCGAGTGCGCCTTGCGTATCGGCGATCATCCTTTCATCGTCCCGGTTTTGGATTTAAGTCACCGTGATTATCCGGAATTTCCAGACACTTATGCTGGTCGAGTATTCGAGCGGCGGGAAAGCGTGCTTCGCGTTACGCTCACTCGAGCGCTCGCCGTTATCGCCGATTCCCCTTTCGGCGCACGTCGCATCTCCAGCCTTTACCGGGTCGACCCCGATCGGATTGTCGAATTGCCCTATGTCCCGTCCCTGACCGTACGGCGTCACGCTGCCGGAAGCAGATCCGCGACCACCGACGAGATCCGAGGTAAATATGAGTTGCCGGCGCGCTACTTGCTTTATCCAGCATATTTTTCTGCCCATAAGAACCACTTGTATCTGCTCGAAGGGCTGCTGGAGCTTGAGCGGCAACATGACATCATCTTGCATGCTGTTTTTTGCGGCGGCGGCGACACGGGAGATCAAGAGGCAGTCGAGCGGCAGGTGCGCGCATTGGGGTTGACGGCACGAGTGCGTTTTCTTGGATTGGTGCCGGACGAGGATGTTCCGGCGCTTTACGAAGGGGCCCTTGCTTTGGCGATGCCGGCCTACTTTGGGCCGACCAATCTTCCGCCTCTGGAAGCAATTGCGCTCGGCTGTCCGGTGATCTACTCTGATCTGCCCGAATTTCGAGAGCAGATGGGAGACGCCGCCTTATATTGCGACCTCGCCGATGCATCGAGCCTGGCCGATCATCTGGCGGCGCTGATCCGGGATCCGGCGCTGCTCGATCGCCTCCGAAAGGCGGGATACAGGCTGGCGGCGGAGATTGCGAAGATCGACTACGGCGAACGACTGGCGCCGATTCTCGATAGATATGCCGATCTCCGTCGCCGCTGGGCCTGGCCCGAGACGTCGCGATGACCAGCCCGAACGTGTCGTTCAGCGATCATGCTGCGCGCCACGACTCCGTCTTTGCTCCGTTTCGCCTGTTCCTCCGCGACTTTGCGAAGTTTGCCGGAGCAAAGGGTCTCACGGCGTTGCTCCTTGTTTTCCTCAGCGCGCTAGTGGAAGGCCTTGGCCTTGCGCTGCTCATTCCGTTCTTTTCTGTCATTATCGACTCGCAAAATGCCACCGGCTGGGTGCAAGACGGCGCCACCTGGCTGTTTGCGTTGTTTTCCGCGGCGAGCCGCCTCGCAAGACTAAGCTTGCTTCTTGCGTTCTTCGCGCTGCTCATGGTTGCCAGGTGCGTCGTCATTGCGGTACGCGACGTGACTTTGGCGCAATTGGAAATTGGCTTCATCCAGCAAATCCGTTCGAGGATCACCCGCCGTCTCGCTGCCGCCCAATGGGGCACGGTCTCGCGCTTGCGCCACAGCCGTATAGCGCACCTCATGAGTGCGGACATTCAGCAGTTCGACACCGCGACCAGTCTCCTGGTGCACGACGCGGTCGCCATCGTCATGCTCGCGAGCCAGATCGTGCTTGCCTTCCTCGTCGCGCCGCTCTTGGCGGCATTGGCGCTTGGCGTTGTGCTCTTGGGAGCGGCAGCGCTTCTGCCGACGGTGAGGCGCGCGCGTGACATCGGGAATTTCGTCACTAGTGCCAATCTGTCGCTGATCGACGACGTGACCCAATTCCTGGGCGGCCTAAAATTGGCTATCAGCCAGAATCTTCAGGAAAGCTTCACCGGCGAATTCGAGGCAACGCTCGATGAGCTTGGGGCGCAGCAAATCCGCTATGTCCGCCAGCAGACGATTGCCAGGCTTGTTGTCACGACGGCATCCGGTATTGTCGGCGCCGTTTTTATACTGCTGGGAAGCGTGGTTTTCGATGTTTCCGCATCGGTGCTCATCACCCTGCTTCTGATCCTTTCGCGGATGAGCGGACCCGCCATGGCCATCCAACTGGACGCGCAGCAAATCGCGCAGGCTTTGCCCGCCTATGAGAAGATCTGCGAACTGGAACGCGATCTCATTGCGGCCGAAGCGCCAACAGTTGTTTCGTCAAAACCTGGCATCAATCTCCCCGACGGCTCGATCGTCTTTCATGGGGTATCGTTCCTTTACGATGCGGCGCCAGGCGCAGCCGATTCGGTCGGCGGAGTGCGCGATCTCGAATTGATCATTGAACCTGGCAGTATCGTTGGCGTTACCGGGCCATCGGGCGCCGGCAAGACGACCTTTGCGGATCTTCTGGTTGGCCTTTATATTCCGCAGTCCGGAGAAATTGCGGTCGGCGGGATACCGTTGCGCGGACCGATCGTGGCGGCGTGGCGCAATTCGGTGAGCTATCTGGCTCAAGAGCCATTTCTTTTCCACGACACGATCCGCCGGAACCTCTTATGGGCCAACCCGGAGGCCGACGAGACCGGGCTATGGGACGTGTTGCGCATTGCCGGAGCAGAAGAGATCGTGCGCGACGCGGCGCAGGGCCTCGATACCGTCGTGGGCGAGCGCGGAGGCCTGCTGTCAGGCGGCGAGCGCCAGCGTCTGTGCATCGCCCGTTCGCTGCTGCGTCGGCCGCGTCTCCTCGTGCTCGACGAAGCAACCAGCGCCATCGATATCGCGTGCGAGCACGCATTGTTCGAGCGGCTGCTGCGGGCCACGCCGCGTCCGACCATCGTCATGATCGCGCACCGTGCTGAAAGTCTGCGGCATTGTCGACATATGCTCCTTTTCAAGGGGGGCAAGATCGTCTCGGACAATCACGGAAGGGGGTGCCCAGCGGGCGACCGGATGGGTGATGGAGGCGTGGGAGCTTGATTGATGACTGGTATGGGAACCGAACGGCGTTCTGGCCAAAGCCAACGCGAATATCAGCATCCATTCAAGGCAATCCCATGAGAGAGGAAATCGCCATAGATGGACAGCTTTGTGCCATCATAATACGCGCGGCATATGATGAACCAGGAATTCAGTTCTTCACGCCGCATGATTTTTCCCAGCAATTGGCATCCATGTCATATCCGGTGGGTAGAACCATTCCCGCCCACACGCATCATCCTGTACGGCGTGAGGTTTTCCTTACTCAGGAAGCTCTCTTCATCCGCAGGGGCAAGGTGCGCGTAGACTTCTATTCTCAACAACAGGAATATCGCCAGAGTCGCGTGCTCGGTGCCGGCGACGTTATTCTGCTCATCGCCGGCGGACACGGTTTCGAGATTCTCGAGGACTCAAATATCTTGGAAGTGAAGCAAGGCCCGTATGCCGGCGAGGCAGACAAGACGCGCTTCACCACCAAGCTTCCGGACAAGCTGAACTACGACTAGCGTCTCGGTCAATTCCTGCCGCCCGCAAGACGGAGCAACTTCCCTTGATTCCAATATCCGAGCCATTGATTGGCGACAATGTGCTGCCGCTTGTCCGAGAATGCCTCGAAACCGGCTGGATATCGTCTGCCGGGCGGTTCATCCAGGAATTTGAACGCAAGTGGTCATCGTATTGCGGTACGGAATACGGCGTTGCAGTGAGCAGTGGAACTGCAGCACTTCAGGTCGCAGTTGCCGCTTTGAAGCTGGAGCCTGGTTCTGAGATTATCATGCCTTCGATGACGATCATATCGTGCGCCATTGCGATTCTCGAAGCGGGCTGCATACCCGTACTGGTTGACTGCGATCCTGAGACTTGGTGCATGAACCTCGACGAGGTGGAGAGCAGGCTCTCACCTAGGACGCGAGCCGTGATGCCCGTGCACCTGTCTGGCCATCCGGTCGATATGCGTCGCCTGCTTCCATGGGCAAGCAAGCACGACGTTTTCATCATTGAGGATGCCGCCGAGGCCCACGGCGCAGAGGTCGCAGGCCGTCGCGTCGGCGGCCTCGGGGATATGGGGTGTTTCAGCTTTTATGCCAACAAGATAGTCACCACCGGCGAAGGCGGGATGGTCGTGACCAACAATCGTGATCTTGCGGATCGGCTTCGCTCGTTGCGCAATCTTTGCTTTGGTTCCGATCGCCGGTTCTTCCATATCGAAATCGGACATAACTACCGGCTCACAAATCTGCAGGCTGCAGTTGGTCTTGCTCAGGCTGAACGGGTGGAAGTGCATATCCAGCGAAAACGGTGGATGGCAGCATGCTATCGTGAGCGCCTGAAGGATCTAAGTCACGTTGCCCTGCCGGTTGAACGCGAATGGGCAAGGAATGTCTATTGGATGTTTGGGCTGGTTCTCGACGATGGCGTATCGATCGAGGTTGCCGAGCTTGCACGTCGCCTTCGCGGACGCGGTGTCGACACGCGACCGTTCTTTCTAGGAATGCATGAACAACCTGCTCTACGCGCCCGAAATCTATTCGAGCGGGAGCGCCACCCGGTTTCGGAAAGATTGGCACGAAGAGGATTTTATGTCCCTTCCGGATTGACGCTGACAGAATCACAAATCGACTTTGTGTGCGATGCAATAAGGCAGGAATTGACTTAAGTAGCATTTTTGATATGTCGGTCTCTGCATGCGGCGCATTAAAGGGAGCAAATTATTGAACTTTGGCGCGACATATGCACGTATCTACGATGCTCTATACCGGGAAAAGGATTATAAGGTAGAGGCCAAGTTTGCCTTGAGTCAATTTCGCACTGCTGTCCGTCAGGGAGCTGACCGGATACTTGATCTAGGGTGTGGTACCGGCAGGCATGCCGTAAATATCGCGCAGGCAGGGATATCCGTGACGGGGGTTGATCGGTCAGCCGATATGGTCGCAGTCGCCGAGAAGCGCAAGGAAACACTGTCAAAAGATTTGCGTGAGCGTCTCCAATTTAGGGTCGGAGATATCCGCACGATAGACTTACATCGCAAATACGATGCAGTGTTCTCGCTAT